>Ga0335077_10001363_pt1 | contig 28945 bp, 25 predicted proteins | sample Lox_Sample_31_FD_207151 | JGI IMG/M metagenome (GOLD analysis project Ga0335077, IMG submission 207151) | Soil microbial communities from Loxahatchee National Wildlife Refuge, Florida, United States - Lox_Sample_3.1 | ecosystem: Environmental > Terrestrial > Soil > Wetlands | place: USA... | reverse complement strand
GCCGCCGAGAAGAAGCGGGGTAGTAGTGTCGTCTGAGGAATTCGAGCGGTTGGCCCAGCGGAACAGACGCACCGGAACACTGGTGGAGTTCTTTAGAAGGTCTCCCTTGGCCGGTGCTGGACTGAACCTGGAGCGGGTTCGGGAATACGACCGACCGATCGATCTGTGAGTGGATTTCTCCTCGAAACCAACATCAACTCGGCGCTGATTCCACCCCCGACCGAACCAAACTCGGCCCACTGGACCTACAGGGCTCTATCGATGCTCAGCCTCGCCACGTTCCTTGTCGCGGCTCCGCTGCTTCTCGCTCAATCCGACTTCTTCCCCATGGCCGTATGGTACGGAGGCGGCAAGGCGCGCGCGCCGATGCTCGAGCCGGATCCGCAAAAGAAGAAAGAAATCTGGCGACGCGATCTGCGGGCTATCAAGAGCCTCGGCTTCAATACCGTACGCTGCTGGATGGATTGGGCGTCGGGCGAGCCGCAAGAGGGGGTCTACCGGTTCGACACGATCGACGTGCTGCTGGAACTAGCCGGCCAGGAGAAAATGAAGCTGCTCATCCAGACCTACATGGACGCAGCACCGGACTGGGTGGGGCGCAAGTATCCTGACGCGCAGTTCGTCGATATCAGCGGAGACGTGATGCGGCCCGAATCGGCGCCCGGCTACTGCTTCGATCACCCCGGAGTGCGGCAGGCAGAACTCACGTTCTTCACGGCGCTGGCCGAGCGCGCGCGCAAGAGTCCGGCATTTCTCGGCTGGGACTTGTGGAGCGAGCCGCATGTGATCAACTGGGCCGAGGCTACGTATCTCCCGAACGCGGAATTCTGCTATTGTCCCAGCTCGGTCGCGCGCTTTCGCAAGTGGCTGGAGAAGAAATACGGCACGCTCGACGAGCTGAACCGGGCCTGGTACCGGCGATTTGCCAACTGGGACGAAGTGCAGCCCAACCGCTTGAGCACCATCCTCTCTTACACGGATTACATCGACTGGCGCAACTTCATCACCGAAAAACTGGCTGAAGACCTGCGAATGAAATTTGACACCGTGAAGCGAGCCGCGCCCGATCGCGTCGCCACCAGCCACGCCGACGCACCGAACCTGTTTACTTCGCCCCGCAGCGGCGACGGCACACCCGATGACTGGCTGATGTCGCGGCAGGTAGACTACTGGGGCACGTCGTTTTATCCGAAGCACTCGAGTGCGGTGGGACGCGACCCGGCGTGGCGCGGCGCGCTGCTCGATTTCACGCGCTCGGCCGGGTTTTCGGAGAACGGCCGCGGCTGGTGGATCGGCGAATTGCAGGGCGGATTCGGCACTGTGGCGTTGAACGTCAGCGCGACGGTTACTCCGGCAGATTTGCGTGTCTGGACCTGGAGCGCGCTGGCGCGGGGAGCCAAAGGGATCAACTTCTACGCGTGGTACCCGATGAGCTCGGGGTACGAATCGGGCGGGTACGGGTTGATTCAGTTGGACGGCACAATCACGGAACGCGCACGCGTGGCGGGTGAAATTGCGCGAGTTGTGGATCGCAATCAGGAGCTGTTCCTGAAAGCGCACCCGCCGCGTGCCGAAGTAGCCATCATTTACAATCCGCTGTCGCACATGGTGGGCGGGCGCCAGGCCGCATCTTCGCCGGTTTTGGCGCAGGGCGAAGTGGCCAGCATCGAGCGGGATTCGATGCTCGGAATGTACCGCGCGGTATTTCCCGCCAATGTTCCGGTGGATTTTCTGCACATCGGCCGGCTGCGCGGCGCCATCAGCCAATACAAGCTGGTGCTGCTGCCGTACCCGCTGATGATTCCGCAGGAGGCCGCCGGCGAGCTGGCAGATTATGTGCGCAATGGCGGCACTCTGGTGAGTGAGGCGCGCCTCGCCTGGAACAATGAGCGCGGACGGGCATCCGAAATCATCCCTGGCCTTGGATTGCACGAGGTAACCGGATGCCGGGAAAAAGCTGTCCAGATGACTTCAACCGGCCGAACCGAACTGCAATGGATTGGCACCGATGTCGCCGGTCTTCACGAAGGGGATCGCCTGCCGGGCACGCTCTACGAAGAGACGCTGGAACCGGCTGGAGCGAATGCGCGCGTGGTGGCCCGGTTCGCCAACGGCGATCCAGCGGCGGTGGTCTCGAGTTACGGGCGAGGAAAAACATTGACGCTGGGCTCTTACATCGGCGTGGCGTACGAGCACCGGAGGGATGCTACCGCACAGAAGTTCTTCGATGGCCTGCTCGACTGGGCAGGCGTTGCGCGGCCGGTCCGCATCGCCGGCGGTGAAGCGGAGGTCCGCCTTCTGGAGGCCGCCGACGGACTCATTCTGTTTGCTTTCAATCATCAGGAGAAAGCCATAGAGCCTGAAATCTCGCTTCCCGCATCGTATGCGGGCATAGATTTAGTCAGCGGTGAAAAGATTGCGGCGGGGAACACTTTCCGGCATCGGCTCGCGCCGGGCGATGTGTGGGTGGTGCGACTGCGACCTTTGTAGCGCATGACCACGCCCGATTTTGGCGGGGGCTTGCGGCTTTTCGCTGGGGCCGAAGGAAAAAGCCGCAGGTTTCCCCGCAAACCTCGCGCGTAGGGCTGCGCTACAGGATGCGCTTGATCCACTCCTCCAATTCTGCTGGCATCGGTGATTCGACCGTCACGGGCACGCCCGTCGTCGGCTGCTCGAAGCGGATGCGGTGTGCGTGCAGAAAGAAACGCGGGAGCGTCGGCTGGCCGGCAACCCTGGCTGGAGCGCCATAGAGGCGATCACCGACTACGGGATGGCCAATGCTGGCCAGATGCACCCGGATCTGATGCGTGCGGCCGGTGCCGATGCGCACTTCGAGAAGCGTGAAGCCGGCCGGTCGTCGAAGCACACGGTACTCGCTCCACGCAGCGCGTCCTCGGGCCAGCCGGGCCGTCATGCGAATGCGCTGCCGAGGATCGCGCGTTATCGGCTTCTCGATGCGGCCGTGATCCAGCTTGACCTTTCCATGTACTAACGCCAGGTAGGTCTTTTCCACGCGGCGCGAGGCAAACTGCTCGGCCAGGCGCCGGTGCGCCGCATCGGTCTTCGCCACCAGCAGCACACCACTGGTGTAACGATCCAGGCGATGCACGATGCCGGGCCTCAGCTCGCCGCCCGCTCGCGATAGCGCGCCGAAGCGATAGAGCAGCGCGTTCACGAGTGTTCCGGAATGAACGCCGGCTCCCGCATGAACCACCATGCCGGCCGGTTTATCGATGGCGACGACGTCCTCGTCTTCATACAGCACCTTGAGCGGGATTTCTTCGGCGGCCGCGCGCAGCGGCACAGGCTCAGCCGGATGCACGTCGGCTACGTCGCCCGCCCGCACCATGTAGGATGACCGGCACGCCGCACCGTTGATCAGGACCAGGCCGCTCTTGATCCAGCCCTGCAGGCGCGCCCGGCTGAACTGGGGAAGCCGCTGATGCAGCACGAGATCCAGCCGCTTGCCGGCATCTTCCTGACTCAGCTCGAGCTTTAGTGAAATCCTCGCCTCCCGCTCTCCACATTGTGCCTGACTTTCCTGTAACCTTTTGCGGGAAGGCCGGTTTTCAGGATTGAGAGCACAATGAGGCGCAGGATCTAGTGGAAGCCCAGGCAGATCACCTGGTAATGCTCGCGGTTCGCGACGGCGACGTAGAACGCATCGGCACTTTGTTCGACCGCCATCACCGCATGCTGTTCAACTTCTTTCTGCGGCTCACCGCCAATCGCGCGCTCAGTGAGGATCTGGTGCAGGACGTGTTTTTTCGGATGTTGAAATACCGGCAGACGTTTCAGCCGGCGACGAATTTTACGGCGTGGATGTACCAGATCGCGCGCAACGCGCACCTGGATCAGACGCGCAAGCACCGGCTCGAAATCGTTCCCGATGATGATGCGGCCTGGGGGGAAGTCGCGGGCGCTGATCCCGACCCGCACGAACAACTGGCGCAGGCGCAGGACATCGGCCTGCTGCGGCGGGCGCTGGCGAAGTTGCCTCTCGAGAAGCGCGAGGTGCTGGTGCTCAGCCGTTTTCAGAACCTCAAGTACTTGGAGATCGCCGAGATTCTCGATTGCGAAGTCGGCGCCGTGAAGGTGCGGGTCTACAGGGCGATCCGGGAACTGAGTCAGATTTTCTTTGAACTATCAGGTGAGAAGGCATCATGAACTGCGATGAAGTAAGAGATCAATTGCCGGACTATTGGACGGGCGCGCTGGATGAAGGCGCGAAGTCCCAGATGCAGGCGCATCTGGCTGCGTGCTCGCTGTGCCGCGCCGAAGCCGAAACGCTCGGCGCAATCTGGAAGAAGCTGGGCGCGATTCCCGAGGAGCGGCCGGGCCGGGCTTTGCGCGCACGGTTCGAAGCCACGCTCGAGGCGTACATGCAAGGTCTTCGCCAGGCGGAACGCGGCCCGTCGAAACGCGAAAAGCTGGACAAATGGCTGGAGGGATGGTGGCCGCGCCAGCCGGCATTTCAGTTCGGTTTCGCCATGGCCTTTTTGGGAATCGGACTCCTGGTGGGCTATTCGCTGACGCAGAATTCGCGCGGCGACGGTGAAGTGGCCCGCTTGCGCGAAGAGGTCACGCACACACGGCAGCTCGTAGCGCTTTCGCTCTTGCAGCAGCAGTCGGCCAGCGAGCGATTGAAAGGTGTGGACTGGAGTAATCGCATCTCGCAGCCCGATCCGCAGGTGCTCTCGGCGCTGCTGCACACGGTGAACTATGACTCCAACGTGAACGTGCGTCTGGCCGCGCTCGATGCCTTGCATCAATCCGCCTCGAACGAAATGGTACGGCGCGGGCTGGTGGAGTCGCTCGACCGGCAGACCTCGCCGATGTTGCAGATCGCGCTGATTGACGTGCTTGTGGATATCCGGGACCAGCAGGCCTCAACCGCGTTGAAGGACCTGACCCAGGAAGCGGGGTTGAATCCCGAAGTTCGCGATCGCGCCCAATGGGCGCTGGAGCATTTGAAATGAGGGCGCGAATTCCCGTGTTGCTGGCGCTGGGAGCGTCGCTCGCATGCCTGGCGAGCGCCGATGACCTGAGCGTCGTCGAAAGCGAAAGTTCCCAGCGCACGTTTTCGGCCGTAAAGGCGATCGATGTCGACAATTTCGACGGCTCGGTCACCGTAACGGGGTCGGATGCCCGAGAGATTAAGGTCGAGGTCCGCAAAACCATTCGCGCGCGTTCGCCGGAAAAGATACAGGAAGCCAGGCGCGAAGTGCAGCTCGACATGGCGCCGCGTGGTGACGGGCTCCGCATTTACGTGGATGGGCCGTTCCGCTGCAAATGCGGAGACGGATCCGTCAATTACCGCGGTTCGCGTTTCTATGGCTACGAGGTGAGCTTCGATTTCACGGTCGAGGTGCCGCGCGACACGAATCTGCGGCTGCGCACCGTCAATCGCGGAGACATTCGCGTAGAACGTACCGCTGGAACATTCGACATCGAAAACATTAACGGCGGCGTGGAACTGCTGGAGGTCTCAGGCTCCGGGCACGCGTACGCGCTCAATCGGCCGGTCAAAGTGCTGTTCAGCCGGAATCCTGCAGCGACAAGCGATTTCGGCTCGCTCAATGGCGATGTAGATATCGCGTTCCGGCCCGGCCTCTCCGCCGACCTGTGGATGAAGACTTTCAACGGCCACGCCTATACGGACTTCGACGTCACGGCGTTGCCCAGCCGAGCAGCGGTGCGCGAGCAACACGACGGCAAGTTCGTCTATAAGAGCAACGAGTTTTTCGGCGTGCGGGTAGGCCAGGGCGGGCCGGAGCTTAAGTTTGACGCCTTCAATGGCGACATACGGATTCGCAATCGGGAGAAATAGTTTTGTCAGGAGACAGTGTCATGAAAACAATCATTGGGATATTACCGTTGCTGGTGTGCGGGCTGGCATGGCCGCAGGATTCGGGCGGCCGCATCACCGTGCCGTTCAGCGACCCTTCGCGTCCTCACACTCTCAAAGTAAGTCTGATCAACGGCGGCATCACGGTCAAAGGCTACGACGGCAAGGATGCCATCATCGAAAGCCGCGGCGGTGCCGGTGAGGAGCGCGAGCACCGGCACGTGCCGCGCGGCGCCGAAGGCATGAAGCGCATCGACAACACGGCCATGGGTCTGACCGCAGAGGAAGAGGATAACGTGCTCACTATCGGCGCCCATCCCGGCCGCGAGGCAGATCTGACGATTCAGGTCCCCGTAAACACTTCGTTGAAGCTGAGCTGCATCAATGGCGGCGACATCGTGGTGGATCGCATCTCCGGCGAGATCGAAGTCAACAACACCAACGGAGGCGTCAAGCTGACCAATGTGTCGGGCTCGGTGATCGCTCACGCTTTGAACAAGAACGTGGTGGTCGTGCTGAACAAAATCACGCCCGACAAATCGATGTCGTTCAGCTCGCTCAACGGCGACGTGGATGTCACGCTTCCCGCTGACGCCAAGGCGCGCGTGAAGCTCAAGACTGACAATGGCGAGATTTACAGCGACTTTGACATTCGCCTGGACGCATCCGCCCAGAAGCCGGTCATTGAGGATGGCCGGCCCAATCGCGGCAAGTATCGCGTCCGCGTGGACCATGCCATGTACGGCACCATTAACGGCGGCGGTCCGGAGTTTCAGTTCCAGACCTTCAACGGAAACATCTTCATCCGGAAAGCGAAGTGAACATGGCGCCGCTCATCCATCTCGAAAACCTCAGCAAGGTTTTCAACACCGAGGAAGTGGAAACGCACGCGCTGGCGGGCATCCATCTGGATATCGAGCGCGGTGAATTCGTCTCGATCGCCGGCCCTTCCGGCTGCGGCAAATCGACGCTGCTCGCCATCCTGGGCTTGCTCGATTCTCCGTCGGACGGCCGGTACGACCTGAATGGCCGGCCGGTTGAGAATCTCAACCGGTCGGAACGCGCCCGCATCCGCAATCGCGAGATCGGTTTCATTTTCCAGGCGTTCAACCTGATCGGCGATCTGACGGTGTTCGAGAATGTGGAATTGCCACTTACCTACCGAAACGTCCCGGCACGGGAGCGGCGCACGATGGTGCGGGAGGCTCTCGAAAGAGTCGGCATGGCGCACCGCCAGAAGCACTATCCCTCACAGCTCTCCGGTGGGCAGCAACAGCGCGTGGCAGTGGCTCGCGCGCTTGCCGGCGAGCCCTCCATTCTCCTGGCAGACGAGCCCACCGGCAATCTCGATTCCGCAAATGGCGAAGCGGTGATCGAGATCCTGCGTAACCTGCACCGCGGCGGCGCTACCATCTGCATGGTGACCCACGACCCTCGCTATGCGTGCTACGCAGATCGCACGGTGCGCATCTTCGACGGTCGCGTGGTGGAAGAGCAGATGCAGGTGGCAGCCGACTAGGGAGCCGCGCGTTCCACCGCCAACCCGCGCAACGACTCCTCATACGGCGCCCTCGCCACTCCGCGCTCAGTGATGATGGCGGTCACATAGCGATTGGGTGTGACATCGAACGCCGGATTCTCGACGGCCGTTCCCTCGGGCGCGACCGGTACGCCGAACACGTGCGTGACTTCCGACGCGGCCCGCTGCTCAATGGGAATCTGATCTCCCGAAGCCAGCGTCAGATCCAGCGTCGAAATGGGAGCTGCCACGAAGAACGGAACGCCGTTCTCCTTAGCCAGCACTGCTAGCGAGTACGTGCCGATCTTGTTGGCTACGTCGCCGTTCGCAGCGATGCGGTCCGCGCCGACCACCACGCAGCCGATGCGCCCGCTCTTCAGAAAGTGACCGGCCATGTTGTCGGTAATGAGCGTCGCCGGAATGCAATCGTGCCGCAACTCCCAGACCGTAAGGCGCGAGCCTTGCAAAAAAGGGCGCGTCTCGTCGGCGAACACATCGATCTTTTTTCCGGACGACACCGCTGCCCGGATTACGCCCAGTGCCGTGCCGTAGCCTGCGGTGGCCAGCGCACCGGCATTGCAGTGGGTAAGCACCGTCTTGCCGTCGGGAACAAGTGCCGCGCCGTTGCGGCCGATTGCCTGGTTGATCGCGATGTCCTCGAGCCGGATCTGCTGCGCTTCGGCAATCAGCCGCTCCCGCAGCCGCGCCAGAGGAAGGCCGGCCGATTCCGCGTAGGCGCGCTTCATCCGCTCAATGGCCCAAAAGAGATTGACGGCTGTGGGCCGCGTGCGCGCGAGAGTGTCGCAGATCTTTTCGAATTGCGCATCCAGATTCGCCGATTCCGCCAGCTTTACCCCCAGCGCGATTCCCATGGCCGCGGCCACTCCGATAGCCGGAGCGCCGCGAATGACCATCGAGCGGATGGCCTCCGCCACTTCCTCATCGGTGCGGCACGTGACATAGCGTTCTTCGCGCGGCAGACGCGTCTGGTCGATCATGACGACACCCGCGTCGGTCCACTCAATCGTCTCTACCATGAGGTGGGCAGATTACCTTTTTGGCTGAACAGCGTGGCGAAGAAAATGAAATTGTAAGCAGAGTGCATGATGGCCGCCGCGCGCGTGGAACCGGAGAGGTGGCGCATGCAGCCGAACGCAATGCCGGCCACCGTAATCAGCAGCCCGTGTCGCCACGACCCGCCGTATTGCGACAGGTGCAGCAGGCCAAAAGGAATCGCCGCCAGCACGATTCCCGCCACGGCTCCAAAAGACCGTACCAGCACCGGCTGCAGAAAGCCGCGAAAGGCTAATTCCTCACAGATTGGTCCCAGGCTGACCGCGAATATGGCGATCAGTATGACCGAACTTCGGTCAGAGAGCAGTTGCTTCATGGGCGTCTGCACATCGGGAGTGCGGAGCACGGAACCCAGCAACGCAATTCCGAATGCCAGCACGAAGCCGTAAAGAATGATCCGCGGGACGCCCGGCCGCGCAGGTACCCATTTCAACGAAAGCCAGAACGGGCGCCGGTAATGCAGTCTGAGCAGCAGATACAACGCGAAAAACAGCAGCCCGTATCCTACGAACTGCGCCGGCACCAGTTCGAGCGCGATGGCATGCACTCGAAGATGGAATGCCCAAAGAAAGACTTTCACCAAAGCCGCGCCAAGCAGGAGACAAGGAAAAGCAAGGCCGAAGAAGACAACCAAGTCGGCATAGCTCCAGAACGGATATCCGTCCGGGCGAGCCGTCAGCGGGATTTCGGCCTGCTGGTGCTCCGCCGAAAAATCATTCTGCATGCTGGTCTGATCGTACGCCCGCCGTCTCTCCGCATCGCCCAGAATGTCGTAGGCTTCCTGCACTGTTCTGAAATACTCTTCGGCCGCCGTACCGCCTTGGGCTTCTTGATGCGCTTCTGCAAGCTTGCGGTACGCCGCCCAAATCTCCTCGGCTGAAGCATCCTTCGGCACGCCTAGCGTTTCGTAGTATTCAGGCTTCGGCGCCATACATTGCAAGGTTGCAGGGGCTACGTTCCAGGTGCCCGCTTTTGGTTTTCCCTCGCACCTGGCACCTAACACCTGGCATCTGCCTCACCCCTCCCCTTCGATCAGCGCCGCGGCCAGCAGCGGCAGCATCAGCTCGTGGTGTCCGGTAATCGCGTAACCGCGTCCGCCGGATTTTGCGTGCGGCCGCTCCACTACGTTGACTCGCGGACGGTAGTGCTGAAGAAAATCGAAATTCACGGTCGTAAAATCAGCCAGCGGATTTCCCAGGTTGCGCACGGCCGAAACGGCCTTGAGAAACACTTCCGGCATCACCACTGCCGAGCCGATATTGAGGTACACGCCACCATCGTTCAATCCCGCAACGAGAGTGCAGAAGAGCCGGAAATCGTGGTGCGTCGCACGCCCGATGGCGCCAGGATTCGCCGCCGGATGTGTGTGCGGCGTGTCCGTCCCCATGGCAACATGCACCGTAACCGGAACGGCGCCGCGGTACGCCGCCAGCAGCAGGCTGTGGCTTCCATGCTTCGCGCGGCCATTCGCCGCCAGGGCCCGCCCCAGGGCTTCGCCGGCGCCGATTCCGTCCCGGTCGCCGCATACGATCGCCTGATTCATCTCGCGGCCCGTCTCTTCCGCCGCGCCGAAGCTGCCATCGGGCAGAACCGACTCGACATCTTCGCTGGTGTGCCCGGCGATCGCGATTTCGAAATCGTGAATGGCGGCCGAACCGTTCATCGAGAATGCCGTCGCGTACCCGCGCTCCATCAGATCTGCGAGCACCGGCGCGAGCCCGCACTTGATGACATGGCCACCCAGTCCCCACAGGATGGGCTTGCGATTGGCGCGCGCCATCTGCAGCGCCTCCAGCACCGACCGAAACGCATCCGCCGCCAGAATCTTCGGGAGCGACGCGAGCCACCCGCTGACGCCGGCGCCTTTGACGTATGGTGCGGCGAAGTCTTCCACCCGCACCTTGCCCCCGCGTTCTGCGAGAGAAACGGTTCTGAGCCGCGTGAAATCAATGGGCTGGATATCGTACTTGCTCATCGGGCTTAGTTGGGCGCCGCCACGGCAGACACGCTCGCGCCTCTCAGCACCTTCCGCAGTGCCTCTGCCGTGTAACTCTTTTTCGATCGCATCACCTGCTCCGGAGTCCCCGCCGCCACCACACGCCCTCCGTCTTCGCCGCCGTCGGGGCCCAGATCGATCACCCAGTCCGCCGTCTTCACCACATCCAGATTATGCTCGATCACCACTACAGTGTTGCCCAGAGCCACCAGCCGCTGCAGCACATCGAGCAGCTTGCGGACATCGTCGAAGTGCAACCCGGTCGTCGGCTCATCCAAAACGTAGAACGTGCGTCCCGTCTGGCGTTTGCTCAGCTCTCGCGCGAGCTTGATGCGTTGTGCCTCACCCCCCGAAAGCGTCGTGGAGGACTGCCCCAGATGGACATAGCCGAGCCCGACGTCGTGCAGCGTTTCGAGCTTGGCCCGAATCTGCGGAATATTCTCAAGCACGGGCAGCGCATCTTCCACCGTCGTATCCAGCAGATCCGCAATCGAGAGGCCTTTGTACTTCACTTCGAGCGTCTCGCGATTGTAACGCCGGCCATGGCACACATCGCACGTCACGTAGACATCGGGGAGGAAATTCATTTCAATGCGCTTAAGCCCATCGCCTTGACACGCTTCGCAGCGCCCGCCCTTGACGTTGAAGCTGAACCGTCCCGGCTTATAGCCGCGCTCGCGCGATTCCGGAAGTCGAGAATAGAGATCGCGGATGGGTGCAAACAAGCCGGTGTACGTAGCCGGGTTCGACCGCGGCGTGCGGCCGATAGGTGATTGATCGATGCGGATGACTTTGTCGAGCTGATCCAGGCCCGTGATCCGGTCGTGCGCGCCCGCTTTCTCGCGCGAGCCGTAAAGCTGGCCGGCCAGCGCGCGATACACGATCTCGTTAATCAGGGTCGATTTGCCGCTGCCGGAAACGCCCGTTACTACGGTGAGCACGCCCAGCGGAATTTCGACATCGATATTCTTCAGGTTATGCTCGCGCGCGCCAAGAACCATCAGTTTTTTGCCGTTCGACTGGCGGCGCTGCGGCGGAACCGGGATTTCCATTTCACCCGCCAGATAACGCCCGGTGAGCGAAGCTGGATTTTTCGTAATCCCCGCCGGCGTGCCCGTCGCCACCAGCGCTCCACCGAGCCGCCCCGCGCCGGGACCCAGATCGATGACGTAATCCGCGCGCTCAATCGTCTCCGCATCATGCTCTACGACGATCACTGTATTGCCCATGTCGCGCAGGTGCGCCAGCGTTTCGAGCAGCTTGCCATTGTCGCGCGGGTGCAGGCCGATGGACGGCTCATCCAGCACATAGAGCACTCCCCGCAGCTTCGACCCGATCTGCGTGGCCAGGCGAATCCGCTGCGCTTCCCCGCCCGAGAGCGTGGCCGCCGAGCGGTCGAGGCTCAAGTAATCGAGGCCCACCGCGGACAGGAATTCCAGCCTGCGCCGGATTTCGTCCAGCACTCGTCCCGCAATCTGCATCTCGCGTTCCCCGAACGTCCAGCTCTTGACCGTCAGCAGCGCGCGCGATACCGGCATCTCCGTGAAACCGGCAATCGAAAGTTCCTTCACGCGCACGGCCAGGCTGGACGGCCGCAAGCGCTTCCCGCGGCAGTCCGCACACTCAACCGGCGACATGTAGTCGGTCAGCCACTCCCGGTAACCTTCCGAAGACTCCTGAAAGGTCTGATCCAGAATTTTCAGGATTCCCGGAAAACCGTTAGCGCCCTCGAGTATCAGTTTCTGCGTCTTCTTGGGAAACTGTTCGAAGGGCGTCGAGAGCTTGATGCGCAACACACGCGCCGCTTCATTGATCCAGTGCGTCATGTACGCCGAGCTCGCCCCGGGACCCAACCCGCCTTCGAGCAGCGGCTTCGAGAAATCCACAATCACCTTGCCAGGGTCAAACGTCCAGCGGCTGCCGAGGCCGGAGCACGTTTCACACGCGCCATAGGGGCTGTTGAACGAGAACGACCGCGGCTCGAGCTGCGGCACGCTGGTGCCGCATTCCGTGCACGCCAGCTTCTGCGAGTACAGCCGCTCCTCGCCGTTCACCACCGCGATGATCACCAGTCCGTTCGCCAGCTTGGTCGCCGTTTCAATCGAGGCTTCCAGGCGCTTCTCGATTCCCGGCTTCACCAGCAGGCGGTCAACCACAACTTCGATGGTGTGATTGCGGCGTTTGTCCAGCGGCGGAATATCTTCATCGAGCGAGCGCATCACGCCGTCGATGCGCGCGCGCACGAATCCCTGGCGCGCCAGTTTTTCCAGATCCTTCCTGTACTCGCCTTTCCGCCCGCGCACAATGGGCGCCATCACCATAATTCGGTCCTCGGGCTTCAGCGCGAGCACGTGATGCAGGATCTGTTCGGTGGTCTGCCGCGAGATCGGATTGCCGCATACCGGGCAGTGCGGAATCCCGATGGACGAGTACAGAACGCGCAGGTAATCGTAGATCTCGGTGATCGTGCCCACCGTCGAGCGCGGGCTGCGGCTCGTGGTTTTCTGCTCGATCGAGATCGCGGGACTGAGGCCCTCGATCGAGTCCACCTCGGGCCGTTCCATCTGGTCGAGGAACTGCCGCGCATAGGTTGAGAGCGTCTCAACATAGCGGCGTTGGCCTTCGGCATAAATCGTGTCAAAGGCCAGAGAGGACTTGCCGGAGCCGCTCAAGCCCGTGATCACAGTCAGCCGGTTGCGCGGAATCTCAACATCGATATTTTTCAGGTTGTGTTGCCGCGCACCATGGACCGCGATCTGACTCAACATAGGGAGACCCAATTAATGACGAACAGATTCTTATTGTGACCTGATTCACACCAAGTGCGCAATGCCTGATGACTCACGACGGCGAATGATGCTAAACAGAAAAATAGATGCGATCTTGTCCATTCTGTCAATCAACTGCGCTCCGGCGAGTGCACAGAAAGGTCTGGCAAAAGTTCTTGTACCGTAGACTGTACAGGTGCCGGTGCTGCGGGCGGCTTAGGCGCATCACATACTTTTTTCGTTTCCAGTCTGCTCCCCAAACCCACTCCACCCAACGGACTAGGCATACGGCCACGCTGGCTTGCTAAAGAGTCCGCCATCCACCCAGATCGTCTGTCCCGTGATGAATTCCGCCGCCTCGCTCGCGAGAAACGCCACCGCCCGGCCTACATCCAGCGGCTCACCCACGCGACCTAGCGGTGTCAGCTTTGCCCAGGTGCCGGCATAATCGCCTGCTTCCAGCTTGGTCCGCTCGATCTCGATTGCGCCCGGCGCCACGCAGTTCACCGTAATCCGGTATTTCCCCAGCTCCACGGCGGCGGACTTCGTAAACATCTCGATGCCGCCCTTGCTCGCCGTGTAATCCACCAGGTTCGGAAATGCAATCTTGTTGCATCCCGACCCGATGTTGATGATGCGGCCGCCGCCACGCTCCCGCATGTGCCGCGCTGCGCGCTGCGTGCAGAGAAAGCACCCTGTCAGGTTGGTACCGATGGTGCGGTCCCACTCCAGCTCGGTCAAATCCAGCAGGGGCTTCCAGGTTTGCACTCCCGCATTGTTCACCAGGATGTCGAGCCGCGGAAATTTCTCGAGTGAATGCCCGAACATGCGGTCTACGTCCGCCGCCACCGCGACATTCGCTTGGATCGCCACGGCCTCCCGGCCGATGCGGTGGATCTCCGCAACCGTCGCCTCGGCCCCTGCACGGTCGGCGTTGTAGTTGACCACAGCGTTGGCGCCCCGGCGCGCCAGTTCCAGCGCAATGCCCTTACCCACACCTTTGCTCGCTCCGGTAACCAGCGCGACTTTGGATTCCAGGGAGGGTTCCACGGACGAGATTGTATCAACCTGCTCCGGGATTCGCGGATCGTCTACCAGCGGCCGCAGCCATGAACTCCACGATCAGCGGGTGCGGCCTCTCCTCGGTCGACGACAGTTGCGGCTGATACAGCGTCGCGACAAAGAAGCGGCGGTCCGGCAGTTCCACCGCCCGCAGTCCGCCGGTTTGATCGAATGCCGCCGGCAGCAGCCCGGAGTCCTCGAAACGCTGATGGTATTCGCGATTCACTTCGAAGTTACAGAAGTATTCTTCTTCGATTTCCAAGGCGCCATAGATTTCCGCCACGCGACACCCGGATCTGATCCGCAGTCTACACGCCCCGGAAAGCTTCGGCGCGCCGTCACGCCGGTCGGGAACGGGACACGCCACCGGAGCGATGATCAGGTTCTGAGAAGCAGTCTCGTGTTCCGCCGAATCCGCGTCAGCGATCCCCATCACGTTGCGCGCATACTCTAACAGAGTATGTTGGAAGCCTCCTCAAGTTGCGACAAACGGTCGTCCGCACGTGCGCGCAAACTCGATGCCGGCCAGCATGCCGCGCATGCTGCGGTAAGGGCTACCCGGTGAAGCCCAGAAGCCGTCATAACCAGAAAGGATCTCCCCAACTTGAGCGCCATAGAGCGACGGCGTGGGCACCCAAGCGGATTCGACTTCGCATCCTACGGCCTTCGCAGCGTGTTGAAGGGCCGCGTTGGTAGCGTGGTGCGAAAGATACTCGGGGTTGAAGTCACCCAGGATTCCGATGCGAACGGCGCGCGCTGGCATAACTGTTGATTTACTACACACCGCCGCGCATTCCAAGGAAGTAACAGTAAGCTGCGGCACTACTTCCTTGCTCGCACCACGTGTCCGATGGTCCCATCCCACCGGGCATCACCCTGCGCATTGTAATGCGCCCCCAGCTTGTCCCACTCCTCGCGCGTGATGCCGTTGAGATCGTAAACCACCTTGCCGTCACGAACAGTCATTTCGCAGACGAGTTTCTGATCGCCGCGCATTCTCGCGCCGTTCACGTCCACAAAACCAAATTGGCCATGCTCCAGGCGCAGCACGGCGACGTCCGCCGGAGCTCCCACCGAGAGGTGACCCACTTCTTCATGCTTGATCTCGCGCGCCGGATTCCACGTCGAGCGCGCGATCACGTCGTCCAGCGGCATTCCGATATTCAGAAACTTGGACATGACGTTCAACATGTCTTTCATTCCGGCGTTCATGCTGGTGTTGTGCAGATCGGTCGAAATCGAATCGGGCACGAATCCCTGGCGTACCGCCGGCACGGCCTGGCGAAATAGGAAACTGCCGCCGCCGTGCCCCACATCAAAAATCACACCACGCTTCCGCGCCTCGAACAGGTAGGGCAGCACTTTTCCCTCATCATCCAGCATCGGGACTGCGCCCAGGTACATATGCGTGGAAATATCGCCCGGACGAAGTTTCTTCGTGACCAGCTCTTGATACGGCCGCTCCGGGCGGAACTCGCCGAAATCCACCATGACCGGAATGTTGGCGATGGTTCCCGCTTCGACAGCACGCTCCACCGCCGTCCAGTCCGGCGCGGCGTAGTGCGCCGTCTTCACGCCGACCACGATGGCTTTATACCGCTCGGCCTGTTCCGCCGTCGCTTTGGGGTCCATGTCTTGCACATTCTGCTCAATCTTGCCGCCTCCCATGCCGTGCCCCACGATGTTCAAGAATGCAAAGACACGGGTGTGCGACCGGTCGATGACGTGTTCCTTGAAATCGGGAAAGTTGCGCCATCCCGAACTGCCCGCATCCGCCACCGTGGTGACGCCCACGCGGAACGTGAAGCCGTCGGGATACACGCTGTTATCGCCCGAATAGGCGCCCTGAACACCCGTGCTGGCATAGACGTGGACGTGGATGTCGACAAGCCCCGGCGTGACCAGCAGCCCCGAGACATCCACCACCTTGGCCGCCTTGGCGGCATCGATGTGGCTCGCCACTTCGGCGATCCGGCCATTCTGAATCGCGACATCGCGGACCGCGCTGAGCTGATTCTTCGCATCGATGACGCGGCCGCCCTGGAGCAGCAGGTCGTACTGCGTTTGGGCCGCCGCGGCAGAAACCAGCAGAATACAAGCCAGGAGTTTCATGAACACATTCTAACGGTCTCAGCGTCCTTCGGGGATAATCGGCGCGAGCCCTCGCTCATTCGCGGCTCGACGGCTCGAGCCCAATTCTCTTCACTAGCGCCGCGAAACGCGGATCGTGCCGCAGGCAATCGAAGATCGGCGACACATTCATGTGAGCCAGCCGCGGATCGTGCTCTTCGCAGGCCCTCTCGAGAAATTCGAAGGCACGGTCGTGATCGAAACCCAGATGCGCGCGTGCCAGCAAGTAGGACGACACACAGCAGGTCCGGCAACAGCGGTCCAGGGCTTCCCTTAGACGGTCCGCCTCGGCTCTGGCGCCGGACACATTGTAAGCGTGCGCCAGCAGCGCCAGCGGCACCGGTGAATTGGGCTGTAGCTCCCGCGCCTTCTCAAAGGCGGCGATCGCTTCGCGGCACATGTTCTGGTGCAGATAAGATCGCCCAGCGCTCAGGTGGGCCCGCACGAAGCCCGGCTCGAGCTCAAAGACTCTCTGGTAATACTCGCGCGCTTTCTCATGCTGCCGGGCAATGTCGAGGACGGTGCCCAGGCTGGTGGTAATGATGAGCGACAGCGGATCCAGATGGTGCGCGCGCTCAAGCTCCGCGATCGCCTCATCCAGGCGGCCCTGCGGCGCCAGATAGTCGTACCCGTACCAGTGGTGCGCCGTGGGATAACTCGGATTCAGCTCCAGCGCGCGCCGGAAATGTTGTTCCGATTCGGTCCAGTGCCACTCATAAAGACCGGCTACCGAACCGAGCGACACATGTGCCTCAGCCAGCGAGGGGTCAATTTCGAGCGCACGGCTGGCCGTCGCCCTGGCCTTGCGCATGACGCTGAGCGCCGGAACTGAGCCATGTTCGCCCAGCATGATATACGAATCGGACATACCAGCGTAGGCCGGCGCGTAGTTGGGATCGATCTGAATGGCCTGCTCGAAAAAACCCAGAGCTTTGTAGAAATCCTCTTCCGTGCGCTTGTTCCAGTAGAAACGGCCTTTCAGGTACAGGTGATAGGCTTGCAGATTCTCGGTGTAACGCGTGATTAGTGACCGTCCCGCCGGCCCCGTGAGTTTGATGCGCAACGCGCCGACAATGGCGGACGAGATTTCGTCCTGAATGGAAAACACGTCCTTAATAGCGCGCTCATACGTTTCCGTCCAGAGATAATGCCCATCCGCAGTGTCCACGAGCTGGGCAGTAATGCGCAGCCGGTCAGCCGTTCTCCGGACGCTTCCCTCCAGCACCGCCCTAACGCGAAGCTGTTCTGCAATGCGCCGGATATCGCGCTCCTTGCCTTTGAGCTGAAACGCCGAGCTCCATGCCACCACCCGCAGCCCCTCCACTTTGGTCAGGGCGTTAATCAGCTCTTCGGTCAGACCATCACTGAAATATTCATTTTCCTGTTCGGAGCTCAAGTTCACGAACGGCAGCACGGCAATCGCGTTTTCGGTCTTGATGGCAGTCGGACCAGCTAAGACCCGGGCCTCCGCACGCGTCTTGACCAGCGGCACATAGGCTCCGGTCGGAAAGTCGATGTACAGAGGATCATCGCGGCCCTCCGTCTCGTAATATTTGCGAAGTTTCTCGCGAAGCCGCCGGGCCTCCACGCGCACGATAGGATCCATGCGCGGGTCGTACTTCTCGTTTTTGTCGAAGACCTCTACACCGATCACGAACTCTTTCAGATTCTCTCCGCGGCCGCCCAGAGTCTGCTCCACGGTAAAAGTGAGGAAACGCGCCAGGCGCTCGGACCGCGCAAAAGTGCTGCTGGATAGAATTTTCCTGAGCTGCGTCCGAATGGACTCAGCAGAAAGCTGATTCGCCTGCACTTTGAATTGAGCTCCAGGGTGTATTTAGGATTTAGATTAGCATTCCTTGAAAGCGTCTTGAACTTGTAACACGAGTTACGGTAACCGTAAGTAACACACCGTAAACTTACCTGCAGCTTTCTGACTAATTTCCACTATCCGAGTCAAACATAGCGAATGAGCCACATGATTCGCGTTCAAGATTGTAGATTTGTATTCGCCGTGAGTCTCGCGCTGGCTTCGGCGCTGGCGCAAACACCTCAGGTGAACGATTGGGACACCCTGTCGGAGCAAGGTACCGAAGCTTTCAACCGCGGAGCATACGCTGATTCGGAACGACGGCAACTCTCCGCGCTCGCGATGGCGGAAAAATTCACCCCCTCCGACGACCGTCTTGCCACAAGCCTTAGTAACCTCGGGACCACTTACCGCGCGCAAGGCCGCTACGCCGAAGCGGACAGACTCTACCGCCGTGCGCTGGAGCTGCGCGAGCGAAGTTTCGGTCCGGAGGATCCTCAGGTGGCCATCGTGGTCAACAACCTCGCCACTCTGTACCACGCCGAAGGCAAATGGGCCGCGGCGGAACCGCTGTTCCGCCGGGCTCTGGCGATCTGGGAAAAGAATCCAGGCTCAAATGATCAACACGTCGCCGCCGCCCTCAACAATCTCGCCGGTATCTATCGAGCCACAGGTCGCTACGCGGAGGCGGAACCGCTCTACCGTCGGGCCCTCGCGATTTTCGAAAAGGTCTTCGGCCCGGAGGATGTCAACGTGGCTTTGGTCCTCTCCAACCTCGGAGTGCTCTACCAGAACGAAGGAAAGTATGATGCCGCCAGTCAACTCCACAAGCACGCGCTGGCCATCCGGGAGCGCACACTCGGACCGGATCACCCCGATGTTGCCGCGGCTCTCTCGAACCTCGGTGACGTTTATCGGAGCCAGTGGCGGATGGCTGATGCTCAGCCCCTCTATGAGCGCGCTGTCACCATTCGCGAGAAGTCCTTGGGTCCCAATCACCCACAGCTTGCCGAGAGCTTGGAGAGGCTTGCGGTGCTCTACAAGAGTCAGCAGCGCTATAGCGAAACCGGGCAGCTCTTGCAACGCGCCCTGCGAATTGACGAAAAGACGCTCGGGCCCGCGCATCCCCGCACTGCCACTGCGCTGAATAACCTCGGGCAGCTTGCCGCGGCGCAAGGGAAATATGCGGACGCGAAACAACTGTACGGGCGAGCCATTTCGATTTGGGAGAAAGCGCTAGGACCGGGTCATCCCGATCTCGCGCCTGGCCTCATCAATCTGGCAACGCTCTACCAGTCACACCACAAATACGCTGAAGCGGAGGCGCTATATCAAAGAGCGATGCGGATTGAGGAAGCGCACCTCGGACCCGTACATTCCGCGATCGCTACGAATTTGAACAATCTGGCTACGGTCGCCTATCACCGTCACCGGCATGGCGAGTCTGAGGAGCTTTATCGAAAGTCGATTGCCATGTTCGAGCAAACACTGGGCCCTGCAACCCCTGCTCTGGCGGACCCGCTTTTGAATCTTGCTGCGCTATATATTTCCGAACATCGTTTTGCCGACGCCGCTCCTCTTTTCAAGCGCGCGCTTCCCCTTCGAGAAGCGGCGCTCGGCCCATTGCACCCCAAACTTGCCGATGCCATCGAGAGCTACGCCATGGTCATGCGCAAGCTGGAGGAGTACGCGGAAGCCGAAAAATTGCAGGCGCAAGCAACCCGCATTCGCGTCCGCACGGCTTTGCGCGCGGATACCGAGGCTGGAGCCTGAGGCTCAGCTCGCCGGCTGCACCTTGCGCTTCTGCTCGAAGTTCCAGGCGGTGGAGACGATGTCATGCAGGTCGGAGTACCGCGGCGTCCACTTCAACGCTCGCCGGAGCTTGGCCGAATCGGCCACTAGCTCCGCCGGGTCTCCTTCGCGCCTCGGCCCCACAACGTACGGCACTTTCTTGCCGGTGATTTCTTCCACCGCACGCACCACTTGGCGCACCGAGTAACCGGAACCGGTTCCCACGTTGAAAGCATCCGACCCACCTCCGCCCATCAGCCACTCGAGCGCCACAATGTGCGCCTGTGCCAGGTCGCTGACGTGAATATAGTCGCGGATGCAAGTGCCGTCAGGCGTCGGATAATCTTCGCCAAAGATGGTGACTGGCCGGCCGGTGAGAATTGCACGGAATAGCAGCGGGATCAGGTGCGTTTCCGGTTCATGCTCCTCGCCCAGCTTCCCTTCCGGATCGGCGCCCGACGCATTGAAATAACGCAGGCTGATGCTGCGCAGCCCGTGGACCACGTCGAACCAGTGCAGGATCTTCTCAACCATCACCTTCGACTCCCCATACGGGTTGACCGGCGCATATGGGGCGTCTTCTTTGATCGGGACGGCCGCCGGCATTCCGTAGACCGCCGCCGTGGACGAGAAAACCAGTCGCCGCACGCCCGACCGGACCATGGCGGTCAGAAGCGAGAGCGATCCACTCACGTTGTTCGTGAAATACAGCTCCGGCACGCGCATCGATTCTCCCACCGAAATGTAGGCTGCGAAATGAATCACCGCATCGTACGGGCGCTCTGCAAAGATCCGGCAAAGCGCCTCGGTGTCTCCAATGTCCACGACGCACAGCCGTTCGGGATCGGCGTTGTGGCGCTGTCCTCGCGAAAGATTATCGACAACGGTCACGTCGTAACCCTGTTGACCGAGAAGGTGGACCGTGTGCGAGCCGATATAGCCCGCCCCGCCGGTCACCAGAATACAGCTTCGTTTCATCTCACAAGATTGTAACTGCACTGCCACTGCAGAAGTGTCTCGGTCCGCTCCTGGCTGAGCCGCGCGCGAAGCAAGCGGTTTTATTCCCACCCTTTGCGCGCATCATTTGCAGTACGATTGCCAATAGGAGGTGGATGATGCCCTCTGTGCAAGAGGCCGCACCCTATCAGACTCTGACCGTCACCCGCGAAGATCACGTCGCTGTCGTCACTCTGAACCGGCCGCAGCGGCGCAACGCGCTTTCGCTCGAGCTGATGCAGGAGTTGATCCGCTGTCTGGATGAAATCGGCAGCGACCGTGAGGTTCGCGTCGTGATTCTCGCCGCCGCCGGAAAGGTGTTCTGCTCCGGTCACGACCTCTCTGAGATGACCGGCCGCGACATCAGCGACTACCGCCATATCTTCGACGTTTGCACGCAGCTCATGGAAAAGGTGCAGGCGATTCCGCAGCCCGTGATCGCCGAAGTACAAGGAATCGCGACCGCGGCGGGATGCCAGTTGGTGGCCACGTGTGACCTCGTCGTGGCGTCCGATCAGGCGGCGTTCGCAACCCCAGGCGTAAAGATCGGCCTGTTTTGCACCACTCCGATGGTGGCACTGTCCCGCGCCATCGGCCGCAAGCGCGCTCTCGAAATGCTGCTGACGGGCGATATGGTGGACGCGAAGACTGCAGCCGAGTGGGGCCTGGTCAACCGCGTCGTGTCGATCTCGGAGCTTGCCGCCGAGTCGCGCAAGCTGGCAGCGCGTATTGCCGAGGCCAGTTCGCTCGTTATTGGTATCGGCAAGCAGGCCTACTACACCCAGATCGATCTCGACCAGCCCAAGGCCTATATGTACGCCAAAGAGGTCATGAGCCTGAACGCTCTCGCCGACGACGCGCAGGAGGGAATCTCCGCATTCCTCGAGAAGCGCTCCCCCTGCTGGACGGGACGCTAAAAAAATGTAGCGCAGGCCTACCCGCGGTGTTTGCGGGGAGACCTGCGGTTTTTCACGCGTGAGGAACCAAGAGCCGCGGGGCGTGTCTGCCCGCGTTCATGGTGCGTGCTCTGAAATGCGGTAGATCACGGTCCCCCCCGTTCGCCCCGCTTCCCGATACTCCGCCAGCCACGCCCGCAATTCCGGATAACGGTCCATCGCGAGCGCCGGATTATACCGGCTCAATCCATCCATCACAAACGTCGGACGGGAGCGCGCCAGCTCTTCCCGGTTCGCGCGTGTGAACTCCGCCTCGACCGCGGCGGATTGCGTCAGGTGGCGGTCCGCCGGCACTCCGGTCAGCGGCTGCGAATCCAGAAATCGTGTGGCCGCAGGCAGGCCCGTGTAGACCCAGAGGTCCGGCCGGAATCCCCACACGAAAAGCGTGTCACCGGGGTGAACCAGCTCTCGCACAAGCACGGCCGCAGCCTGGCTGTCCTGATTCAGGGCGACATCGCTCCATTGGTGCGGCTGGTGAGTGGCCAGATCCCTCGCCAACAAGAAATAACGCGGGCCGAATCGGATTAGCGGGATCAGCAGCAGCGCCAGTGCCACCATGCGCCACCGTTTTACAAGCACCATGCCACGCGCGCCGGCGATGACCATGACGGGCAGAAGCTGAAAGTAATAGCGTGGAAAGAAGCGCCAGCCAAGTATGGCTGCGACGAATGAGATCGCGGCCCAGGCAGCGAGCTTCCAACGAACCGCAGCCTGGATCCCGTGCCTGGCCCCCAGAATTCCCGCGGCCAGTGCCGCGTGAAATCCAAGCCAGTCTGCTGTGCGAACAAAGCCGTCGCGCACCGGGTGTTCGAGAAACGTGTTGCCGGCATACAGAAATCCCCAGAGCCATACCTGGTCGATGTAGGAAACCAGAGCGTTTGTCTCGGTGAGCCACGCAGCCGCAATCGCGGTTGGCAACAGAAAGCCCGCAACCAGCAGCGGAATCCCAGCCCAACACCACAGCGCACACGCCGCCAGTACGAACAACGCTTTGGTATTGAGCAGGAACGCCACTCCCGCGAGCACTCCGCTCCAAAACAAGCGGCCGCGATGTGCCAGCCATACCGCGGCCACATGGGGAACCAGCATGCTGAGATCTGCAGCAAGCGGGATCACCGCGGAGGGGAAATCAAAAATCAGGAAAAATCCCAGAAGCCCCGCGGCCCAGAAGCCTTCCCGCGGGCTCCACAGATCGCGCGCGAAAGCGTACGCGAGCGCGCATGCCAAGAGCGCATAGAGCGCTCCTGCCAGCCGGAGGGGCCAGCCGGGACGCGCGCCCCATGCGAGATAGATCGAGGCCAATAGCGGCGGCTTATCGAACCAGACATCGCGATAGAGCGCTTTGCCGAACTCCATCTGTGTAGCGGCGGCCATGGGCAGATCTTCTTCCGCCCAGAGGATGTCCAGGTGGCAGAGCCGCGCCGTCAGCAGAAGGAGGAACAGCGCGGCGAAAAAGGTGCGCGCGCGCATCAAACCTTGGCGAGCAGGCGATCCAGCATCTTGCGAAATTCGCCGCCGTACAGCGGATCGGCCAGAGCGAACTCCACGAAACTTTCGAAGTAACTCGGGAAGTTCCCAATGTCGTACCGCTTCTCACCAGGCTGCAGCCGCACGGCCATCACGCGCTGGCCTTCATCGCAAAGGAGCTGAATGGCGTCGGTGAGCTGGATCTCCCCGCGACTGTCGGGCTTCACGCGGCGAATCATATCGAAGATCAACGGCGAGAAGATGTACCGCCCGGCTATCGCCAGGTTGCTGGGAGCGTCCTCCGGTTTGGGCTTCTCAATCAGATTCGAGATGGAGAAGTGGTCGCCGACCCCGTCCTGCGGCTGCACGATGCCGTAGAACGAGGTCTCCTCCCGCGGGACCTCTTCCACCGCGACCACGCAGCTTGCCCGTTCTGATTCGAACACCTGTGCCAGCCGTGTCACCACGTTGGATTTCGCCTGCAGCCCCAAAATCGAATCGCCCAACGCTACCAGGAACGGCTCGTCTCCCGCGAAATTCTCTCCGCACAGCACGGCATCGCCCAAGCCCCGCTGGACGCGCTGCCGCGTGTAGAAAAAATGCACTGCCAGGTCCTTGAAGGTCAACTCCTCCAGAAGATCTTGCCGGTTGGCTTCGCTCAACGCGCGGAAAAGCTCTGGATCGTCGTCGAAATGATTCTCGATTGACGCTTTGTTGCGGCCGGTGATGAACAGCAGCTGCTGAATGCCATTCGAAACCAGTTCTTCCACCACGTACTGAACAATTGGTTTGCGCGCCACCGGAAGCATTTCCTTAGGCTGCGACTTGGTGGCCGGAAGCAGCCGCGTGCCCAAACCTGCCACCGGAATCAATGCGCTTTTGATCACTTCATTGACTATAGAACATGGATCGAACTTGAAAGCCAGCCGATTTCCTTTTATAGTAGGCGAAGAGAAAGCGAAGTGGGGAGCTTCCATCAACAACTCGCGCTGCTGCGTCAGAAGGTCGCGCGCATCGACCGCAAATACGCCGTGGCGGAAAAACCGAGGGTAGCGCCTTGCCTTATCGAAGAGATCGTGTCCGGCGAGGTGGTGGAAACTGCTTTCGGTGCTCACTTTGAAACCGAGCGTTTGTACGAGCGCCACCGGCGGCACGGCTCCGTCGGGATCGCGGACCTGATCGAGTTGCCGGAAAACCTGCTGGACGCGCTTTCCGGAGGCGCCATCGCGCAATCCCACCCCAAGCGCTGGGCCTTTCTTGATACCGAGACCACAGGGCTTGCGGGCGGCACCGGAACCTACGCATTCTTGATCGGAGTGGGGAGCATCGACGAAGCTGGCTTTCGAGTCCGCCAGTTTTTCATGCGCGATTACGGCGAGGAGCCTTCCCTGCTCGCATCCCTCTCCCGCTATCTTGAGCCGTTTGAAGTACTTGTCACCTATAACGGCAAAGCATACGATCAGCCGCTACTGGAAACCCGTTACCGTATGGTGCGGTCGCGGCCACCGTTTTCCCGCATGGAGCACCTGGACCTGCTGTTTGGAGCGCGGCGATTGTGGAAACTCCGGCTCGACAGTTGCCGGCTGGTGGATCTTGAGAATCGGGTTCTGGGCGTCGAACGCCAGGGCGATCTGCCGGGCGAAATGATTCCCTACTATTATTTCGAGTACCTGCGCATGCGGCAGGCATTCCGGTTGGTGCCTATATTCCATCACAACGCGATGGATATTCTCTCGCTGGCCTGTCTGACGGCCATCGTTCCCGCGGCTTTCGGATCGCCGGACGGCGCACTGTTCCGCCACGGCGCTGATCTGATTGGACTTGCGCGATGGCTACTGGCCGCCGGACGCGACGAACAGGCCCTCGGACTTTACCGCCGCGCGGTCGACCTCGGTTTGCCCGACGCTCTATTGTTCCGCGCGCTGGCCGAGATCGGCGCCATTGAGAAACGGCTGGGGCGACATGCCGCGGCGCTCGAGGTTTTCAGCGACCTAGCCGCATCACCGAATCCCTGCCGCGCCCACGCATTCGAAGAACTCGCCAAGTATTACGAGCACCGCGAGCGCAATTATGCTTTGGCGATGGAGATGACCCGGAGCGCGCGCAATCTCGAGGATTCGCCGGAACTCGAACGGCGCGAAGAGCGGCTCAAAAGAAGGCTGAGTGCCAAAAGGCCAAAACGACGTTGAGACAATGAAGAGCGTGGCGCGGTACGGAACTGCGGTCGTGCTGGTTCATCTTTTCATCACAATCCTGCATGGCACCGCGCACGCGAATTTGCAGATTGGCTTGAGCACCGCACAAAAGCTTTTTGTGCTGCTGGTCATCAATGTCTGCCCGCTCTTGGCAATGGGTCTTCTGTGGACCCGATATCGACGCGCGGGATGTGTGCTGCTTTCTGTGTCCATGCTTGCGTCGCTGTTGTTCGGCGCGTGGAACCACTTCGTGGTGAGCGGGCCGGATCACGTGGCCCATGTGGCGTCCGGACCGTTCGGGATTCTGTTTCAGATCACTGCGGTGCTACTGGCCCTCATCGAAGCCGGCGGCGCGTGGCTGGGGTACGCGTGGTTCCGCGGCACAGCCACGAAACAGACGCTATCATGAATTCTCCCCTCAATGAAGATTCTTCTGTTCGCCTTGCTGCTCGCCCAGACGAGCCCGCCTGACCCCGAAAACCCACTAGTCCGCGATCTGCTCCGTGAATTGATCGAGATCAACACCACGCACTCCACAGGAAGCACGGGCAAAGCGGCCCAGGCGATGGCGGCGCGTTTGCGTGCGGCCGGATTCGCCGCGTCGGATGTGCAGCTTCTTGGCCCGCGGTTCGACCGGGCGAACCTGGTGGCTCGCTTGCACGGCACAGGCGTCCGCAAGCCCATCCTGCTGATCGCGCATCTCGACGTGGTCGAGGCCCGGAAGGAAGACTGGACCACCGACCCGTTTCAGTTCGTCGAGAAAGGCGGATACTTTTACGGGCGCGGAACCGCGGACATCAAAAGCGGCGACGCCGTCCTGATGGCTAACTTCATTCGCTGGAAGCGGGAGGGATTCCGGCCCGACCGCGACCTGATCCTGGCGTTGACCGCCAACGAGGAAGGCGGCGATGTCGAGGAGAATGGGGTCCACTGGCTGCTAAAAAATCACCGGGATTTGATCGACGCCGCATATTGCCTCAACGTGGATGGCGGCAACCTCGAAACGAAAAAAGGCAAGAAGCTACTGAATGAGCTCCAATACGCGGAGAAAGGTTTTCTCAGCTTTGTACTGGAAGTGAAGAACAAGGGCGGGCACAGCTCGCTCCCGGAGAAAGAAAACGCGATCTACCGGCTGTCGCGGGGACTGGTCCGCCTCAGTGAATTTGATTTTCCGGTGATTCTCGACGCGGGCACCCGGGCCTTCTTTGAGGCCATGGCCGTGCGCCAGGCGCCGGACGTCGCGCAGGCGATCAACCGCATGCTATCGACGAATCCGCCCGATGCCGGCGCCGTCGCTCTGCTTTCGAAATCGCCCGACTGGAACGCGGCGCTGCGGACTACGTGTGTCGCGACCATGCTCGAAGGCGGGCACGCGGAAAATGCGTTGCCGCAGTCTGCCAAAGCGACGGTGAACTGCCGCATTCTGCCGGCGCAATCCGTGGCCGAGGTCGAAGAGACGCTGCGGCGGGTTATGGCCGACGACCAGATCAGCATGACGCCTATCGAGCCCGTAGAGCTGGTCCAGAGCCCGGCTTCGCCGTTGAATCCGGAGGTGATCGCAGCCGCGAAACAGGTAACGTCCGCCATGTGGCCGGGGGTTCCGGTGGTGCCGTTCATTTCCCAGGGCGGAACCGACGGCACGCATCTGCGCCGCGCCGGGATCCCAACCTACGGCATCTCAGGCATTGCCGACGACTACGACGACATCCGCGCGCACGGCAAAGATGAGCGCATCGCCGCCACGGCACTCTATGAGGCGCGCGAGTTCATGTACCGGCTGGTGAGAGAACTTGCGGCTCCGGAGCGATGAGAACGGCTATTGCGCATTAAAAAGCTCGAGGAAGAGAACCGCGCATTCAACGAGGGGCCGGAGCAGGCTTGGGTGCGATCGCGGGGATCGGCCGGGTTGTTGCTAGTACAGCCCGCAAGTCGCCATTGGCACTCGGTCGTACAACGCTTTCCGCGTAGGCGGAGAACGGCTTCATGGCAAGAGCTCGAGGGCGCGCGCGAGCCGGGGACCAACGCGAATAGCGGCAAAGTCGCGGCGGTCGCTGGTGAGAACGCGGTAAACCCGGCGGCGCTCGGCCACAGCAGCTACCAGCCCATCGACCAGCCCGAGGCCGAGAGCTTCGAATTTGGCATCCAACTCCAACGCTCGGGCAATGTCGGCCGGAAGCGGCAGCTCGTATTCGTAGCGTGTGGCAGGGTCGAATATCTCTGCGATGAGTCTGCGCATGGCCTTGCGCTCGTCTCGCAGGAAATAGTCCACTTCCGCCAGGACGAGTGCGGGCACAATGACGGCACTGGCCGAACGCAGGATTTGTTCGTACTCTGGAAAGCTCGGCCGGCCGCTTGGAGTGCGGGCGAGCGCGCGCAGTAGGCCGCCCGTGTCGGCGACGATTGGCGGGATCAATCTTCAATATCCCGGAAAAGCTCGGATTCATCGCCGAGCTTGCTGTTCGTAGACTCGAACAGCAGCGTCGAGGGGGGCCGCCGGCCCGAATAGTAGCGCGATGCGACAACGCGCAGGCCTTTGCGGATCAGGTCGGAGGCAGAGATTCCCGCCGCGCGAGCCCGCTTCAATGCCCGAACATCCTCTTCATCGAGCCGGACGGTTGTTGAAACAAAGCGCGCCATACACTCACCATACAACGTGGATGGCGGCGAAGCAATGGCCTCACACCGGCGAAAGTGGACAAGATCAGCATGACTCCACTCGAGGAGGTAGACACCGTTCAGAGCCCCGCTTCGCCATTAGATTCGGACGTGATCGCCGCCGCGAAGCAGGTGACGTCCGCCATGTGGCCGGGGGTTCCTGTGGTGCCGTTCATTTCCCAAGGAGGAACCGACGGCACGCATCTGCGCCGCGCCGGGATCCCAACCTATGGCATCTCAGGCATTGCCGACGACTACGACGACATCCGCGCGCACGGCAAGGATGAGCGCATCGCCGCCACGGCACTCTATGAGGCGCGCGAGTTCATGTACCGGCTGGTGAGAGAACTTGCAGCTCCGGAGCGATGAGAACGGGCCGTGTGATGGCCGGGCCGTGCCCGGCCCCTACGGCGTTCGGTGGAGGAAAAGAACCGCGAATTCAACGAGGGGCCGGGGACCGCTTATGGTGTGACCGCGGAGACCGGCCGGATTGTTCCTGGCACAGCGTCTCAGTAGCGCGTAACGTGCCAGTGAAATCGAGGCGGCATATGTACGAGACGGCGTTTATAACCGGCCAATGTTCAGAGTGGGGAACTCGCAGCGGGCAGAGGAAAGCAGTATTCTCTTTTCGTTCGAAGTTGACGTTACCGGGAGGGTGAAGGCCCGGCAGCGGATCGAAAC
>Ga0335077_10001362_pt1 | contig 28950 bp, 27 predicted proteins | sample Lox_Sample_31_FD_207151 | JGI IMG/M metagenome (GOLD analysis project Ga0335077, IMG submission 207151) | Soil microbial communities from Loxahatchee National Wildlife Refuge, Florida, United States - Lox_Sample_3.1 | ecosystem: Environmental > Terrestrial > Soil > Wetlands | place: USA... | reverse complement strand
GACGGCTCGCAGACCGACTTTGAATCCAGCGTCAATTACACTCTGCAGGAGTACGCCAACGACGTCGTCTATCACATCCAGAACGTGTGCGACGAATCCGGCCTGGCGCATCCCACTATTGTGAGCGAGAGCGGGCGCGCCATCACCGCCTACCACAGCGCGCTCGTGTTCAACGTGCTGGGCGTAGCCGGTTACGGCGATGAAGAAGTGCACGAACTGCCCGCAGAGCCCGAACAGCCGCTCATTGACCTGCAGGGGACTTACGGCTCGCTCAGCGCCAAGAATCTGCTGGAAAGCTATCACGACGCGCAGCAGGCCCTCGACCAGGCGCTCAACCTTTTCAGCCTGGGTTACTTGCCTCTCGAACAGCGCTGTCTAGCCGAAAATCTCTTTTGGTCGATTTGCCGCCGCGTGCTGAAGCTGGCGCGGGAGCTGGACGATTTCCCCGAGGAGTTCGAGGGCCTGGATGCCATGCTCTCGGACACGTATTTCTGCAATTTTTCCCTGTTTCAGAGCCTGCCCGACAGTTGGGCCATCAAACAACTGTTTCCTATCCTGCCCATCCACAGGCTGGATGAGCGGCCCACGCAATACGCTGTTTTGGGCGACATTACGTGTGATTCCGACGGCAAAGTCGACCAGTTCATCGACCGCCGCGATGTGAAGCGCACGCTGCCCCTGCACCCGTTCACCGGGCAGGATTACTATCTCGGAGCGTTTCTGCTCGGCGCGTACCAGGAGATTCTGGGCGATCTGCACAACCTGTTCGGCGACACCAACGCCGTGCATGTGAAGTTAAGCCCAACGGGCGATGTCATTCTCGATGCCGTGATCAAAGGCGATACCGTGCGCGAAGTCCTGAAATACGTGCAATTCAACGTGGACTCGCTGGTGGCTGAAATGCGCAAAGACGTCGAGACCGCCGTGCGCGAGAACCGCATGACGTACGAGGAGTCGGGCAAGCTGCTGCGTTTCTACGAAGAAGGCCTGCAAGGGTACACGTACCTCGAAAGTTGATCTGGCGGCGGCTTAGTCAGACACATTGTGAGCCGCGCGCGGCAAGCGGTTCAGTGCGATCTTCGTTCGTATGTACCTCCTGCTTGCTGGCATAATCAAGATTCCCCTCTCATGATCAAAGTTCTCATGGTCGCCTCCGAGGCCACGCCGTTCGCAAAGACCGGTGGCTTGGCCGATGTGGTGGGTTCCCTGCCGGGCGCTCTCCGTTCTTTCGATTGCGAAGTCGCCGTCCTGATCCCCCGGTACCGTGCCATCGATCTTGCTTCTGCCCGGCGGATCTACGATTCTCTTCCCGTTTGGCTGGGCGGCGTTCAGCATCAGACCAGCCTGTATCAGGCCGGTGAGACCCCGTTCTATTTCCTGGATGCCCCCGCGCTTTATGACCGCGACGGGCTTTACGGCGATTCCGACGGCGACTATCCCGATAATGCAGTGCGTTTCGCCGTGCTCTCGCGGGCCGCGCTGGCCGTGGCCCGGCGCGTGTTCCGGCCGCAGATTCTGCATTGCCATGACTGGCAGAGCGGGCTGGTCCCCGTCTATCTGCGCACTGTTTTCGCCTGTGACCCGACTTTCCTCGGCATGAAGACGCTGTTCAGTATTCATAACCTCGGCTATCAGGGTCTGTTTCCGCCCGCAGTGCTCCCGCAAGTGGGTCTGGATCGCAGGGTGTTCAACATCAAGGGGCTCGAGTTTTTCGGGCAGGTGAGCTTGATCAAAGGCGGGCTTAACTATAGTGATGCGCTCAGCACGGTCAGCAGGAAATACGCGCTTGAAATCCAGACTCCGGAATACGGTTTCGGCTTGGACGGCGTTTTGCGCGCGCGTAGCGCGGACCTCTACGCAATTCTGAACGGCATCGACTACGGCAACTGGGATCCGCAAACCGACCCCTACATCACCGCGCACTACTCACCCGGCGATCTCAGCGGGAAGCGGCTGTGCAAGCAAGACCTCATCGGAGAATTCGGACTGCCTGAGTTGGCCATTACGAGGCCGCTGTTGGGCGTGATCTCGCGCCTGACACCGCAAAAAGGTACGGAGCTGCTTATCGAGATCGCACCGCAACTGGTGGACGAAGACCTTTATCTGGTGGTGCTCGGATCGGGCGATCCCGTTTATGAAGAAGCTTTGCAAACAATAGCGGCGGCCTGCCCGGACCGCATCGGTGTTCGCTTTGGATATGACGAGTCGCTGGCCCACAGGATCGAGGCCGGCGCGGATGCCTTCCTTATGCCCAGCCAGTATGAGCCAAGCGGGCTCAATCAGATGTATAGCCTGCGTTATGGTACGGTGCCGGTGGTTCGCGCAACGGGGGGCCTTGATGATACCATCGATGAAGGCACAGGGTTCAAGTTTCAGGAGTATTCGGCCGAGGCCTTTCTGGCGGCCGTCCGCGTTGCTGCCGCCGCCTATCAAGACCGGCAAGGCTGGGAAGCTCTGATGCGGCGCGGGATGCTAAAGGATTATTCCTGGCGGGCTTCGGCGGCTGAATACGCGGCCCTGTACCGAAAGCTGTTGGAAGATGGCACGCAGGCTGCATCTTTCAGCCAGCTACAACATCAAACTCAGATGAGGGGATGAAGATGGCAGTTAACAACGTGACAGGTGCTAACGTCTTGACCTTTACCGATGCGGCATTCGACGCCGATGTGCTCAAGTCAGCCGAACCGGTCCTGGTGGACTTCTGGGCCGAATGGTGCGGCCCTTGCCGGATGATGACGCCGACTATCGAAGTGATTGCATCGGAATATGCCGGAAAAGCCAAGGTCGGCAAGCTGAACGTCGACGATAACGGCCAGACGGCCATGCGCTACAACGTTCGCGGCATCCCGACGCTGCTCCTGTTCAAGGGTGGCAAGGTGGTGGACCAGCGGGTGGGCGCCGTCGGCAAAGACGAAGTGCAGAAGATGCTCAACGCCCACGTCTGATTTCCCGTTTACATTTTTTGCTTCCGGAGTTTGACCCACGCGGGGAAAACTCCGGGATCATCCAGCCATACCAGCATCCACTGAATCATTTCTTCCTTTTGCGCCTTCTTCTCAGGTGCCGCTTTGGGACTGCGCGCGGCGAGCCGGGCGTGATCCTTGGCCTGAATCACCGCGTTCCGGCATAGCTGCGCGCGCGCGCGGTCGCCGGCCTCCTTCGCCCTCCTGTAAACCGCTTCCATTTCGAGCAAGGAGCGCTCCAGCTCTTCGAACGTTTTCTGGCGCACGCCTGCATAAGGCTGCGCGACTGGAATCGCGGTATCGGCGAGAAGGCGTCGCAGGTAATTTTCGGAAATCGGCGCCAGTGTGGCAGCGATCTGCTTCCAATCGCTCTCAGTTACTTCGCTGAGATTTTTTTCCCTGAGGTACGCGGCGAGGAGCGACTTCTTCGACTTGTTCCCGGCGGCTGGCACGGCGGAATTGGGCGGTGGCGATGAGATGTTCGGAAATGCTCTTGGAAAAATTATGCGCGCCCGATCCGTCCGGCCGCAACACGAAATACAGATAGCCGGTTTCGGCCGGGTGGATGGCGGCGAGCAGGGAGTCTTTCCCCGGGTTGGCGATGGGCCCTGGCGGCAGGCCGGGATTGCGGTACGTGTTGTACCGGTTGGTGCTGGCGAGGTCGGATTGGTGAATCACGCCGTTGTAGCGGCCATCGAGCAAGGCGGCGTAAATGGTGGTGGGGTCGCAATCCAGCTTCATACCGAGCTTAAGCCGGTTGGAAAAGACCGACGCAATCAGCGGCCGGTCCATGGGGAAGCGTGCTTCCCGCTCGACGAGCGAAGCCAGAGTCACCACTTCATGCACGTTTCCCGGCGACCCCAGCTCTTTCCACACCTCGCGAAACCGGCCGGTCATCAAGCGGCAGAGCTGCGCAGGGGTGGTGTGGCGTTCCAGGCGATAACTGCTCGGAAACAGGTACCCTTCAAGCGAAGGCGCGGCGGGATCGAGATCGCGGATGGACGACGCATCACGCGCAGCGTGTAGAAAATCCGCGGCAGGAAACAGCTTGAGCTTCTCGACTTCCGCCGCGATATCGAACATGTTCTGGCCCTCAGGCACAATCAAGGTGTAATAGAAGATGTCGCCGCGCGCGATGCGATTGTAGACTTCCAGAACCGAAGCCGGCTTCGTGAATTGATATTCGCCGGCCTTGAGCGATCGCCGCGGATTGAGCGCGCGCGCGGCCAGGAACTCCCAGGCGTGCGCGATGACGCCTGCCTTGGCCAGCATTTCCGACATCTGAATCGTCCCCGTGCCCTTGGGAAAATCGACGAACGTTTCATCGCCGAAAGCGGCATAAGGCCGATGGAGAAGATAGGCCACGTAGCCGGCGCCGCAGCCAACCACGAGCGCGAGGGCGGCCAGCCGGCGCTTCACGGCCGCTCACCCGCCTGCATGGAATCCAGGTAGCTTTGCAAAAGGATGACGGCCGAGAGCCGGTCGATTGCCGCGGCGCGCTTTTCAATGCTGATGCCGCTCTGGCGCAGGACGCGCGATGCCTCCACAGTAGTGAGACGTTCGTCCCACATTTTCACCGGCACCCCGGTATGCTCTTCCAGCGCGGCACCAAATTCCAGCGCCCATTCGGATTGACGCCCCGCGGTTCCGCTCATATGCAGAGGATTGCCCATCAGGATCTGAGTAACGGCTCGCTCGCGGATCAAAGCGGCGAGCGCCGCCAGATCCGCCCGCTTATTGCGCCGCTCAAGGGTGGGAAGCCCCTGCGCCGTGACGCCCAAGCCATCACTGATGGCAAGACCGATCCTTTTTTTTCCCAGATCGAGCGCCAGAACGCGGCCGGGAGTGTTCATCCGCGATTCCGTCGACCGCCCGCGAGCCACATTCCTAATTTCATTATAGGCAGCCGCATGGTAGATTCGAGAAAGAGCCGTACCTCGCCGTGGCTATTCTCACCCGACATTTGAAGCCCCAGGAACTCCTGAACGCCGCGGAACTGCGCGTGGCCGCTAATCCCGTCATCGCGCTGGGCGTGATCGTGGCGCTGCTCTACTGGGCGCGGGTGTTCTTCATCACGTTGATCATCGCCGTTACGATCGCTTTCATCCTGGAGCCGTTTGTCGGGTTGCTGATGCGCATCCGTTTTCCGCGGAGCGTGGCCAGTTTTGTAGTGTGCAGCATCGCCCTGATGCTCATCTACCTGGTGGGGCTCGGAGCTTATACGCAGCTTGCCGGCCTCTGGGAAGAACTGCCGCGCTTCAGCGAGCGCATTGGCGCAGTGGTGGATGGCACGAAGCACAAGATCGACGACATGGAAAACGGCATGTACCGCGTCCTCGTCCCGGCCAAGCAGCAACAACAGCAGCCAGCCCCCGCTCCTTCGCAGCCTACCCGGCGCCGGCGAAATGTGGAGCCCCCGCCGGTTGTGCCCCAAGGGGTTCCCGGCGCGATACCGGAAGTACGGATTCACGAAGACCGCAAGCCGATTACGGACCTGATTTACGAACGGATGGGTTCGCTTTATCAGATTCTGCTCATGGCGTCCTTCATCCCGTTCCTGGTGTATTTCATGCTGAGCTGGCGCGATCATATCCATCGCAGCTTTCTGCAGTTTTTTGAAGGTGAAGACCGCGTGGCGGCTGCGCGCAGCCTGCAAGGCATTGGCGATATGGTCCGCGGGTTCGTCGTGGGCAACTTCGTTCTTGGCGTTCTGCTCGCGGTGATCAGTTCGCTGGCATTCTGGGGGATTCACCTGCCGTATCCGCTGCTGGCGGGTCCGGTCAGCGGCTTTTTGAGCCTGGTGCCCTACGTCGGGTTGCCGCTGGCACTGATCCCGCCCGCTATCGTCGCTATCGGCGGCGGCCATGCACTGGGAAGCTTCCTGATCATTCTGTTCGTGATCGCGATGCTGCACCTCATTGCGCTCAACCTGCTCTACCCCAAGATTGTTGGCTCGCGCGTGCACCTGAACCCGCTGGTAGTCACCGTCGCGCTGATGTTCTGGGGCTTCCTGTGGGACGCGGCGGGTCTGCTCCTGGCCATCCCGCTCACCGCGGCGCTCAAAGCCGTTTGCGACAACGTCAAGACCCTGCGCCCGTTCGGCAAGTTTCTCGGGGATTGATCGGCTGCAAACTGCCGGGGAATGGACACGCGGGAACGCCTGTCCTACCATTGAAATGCCATGCCGGTTCCCGAAGCTGCCGCGGAGTTCATGTCCAGCCTGATTGCGCGCGCGCGGCCGCTTCAGAAACGCATCGTTTTCCCCGAAGGAGGCGACCCGCGGGTGCAGGCCGCCGCTGAGCGCCTGGCGCGCGACGGCATCGCCCAGCCGATCCTGATTGGCCCGAAGGCGGCGTTGCGGGGCGTGAAGTTCGTGGATCCGGCGGCATCCGATCAACTGCGCAAATATGCCGGCGTGCTCTACGAGCGGCGCAGGGCGCGCGGCATCACGCAAATTGAAGCTGAGCAGATCGCGGCCAAGCCGCTCTACTTCGCTGCTCTCATGGTGGCCGCGGGCGATGCCGACGGCAGCGTGGGTGGCGTCGCCAATACTACGCCGGATACCGTCCGCGCCGCTTTGCATGCGGTGGGCACAGCGCCCGGCATCCACCTGGTTTCGAGCGCCTATATCATGGCGCTGCAGAACCGCCAGTTTGGCCACCACGGCCTGGTTGCCTTCGCGGATTGCTCCGTGGTTATCGATCCGGGACGCGTGGAACTTGCCGAGATCGCCATCGCCACGGCGGAGACCACGCGGTGTTTGATCGGCGCCGAGCCCGCGGTGGCGCTGCTTTCGTTTTCCACCAAGCGCAGCGGGCGTCACCCGCACGTGGAGAAAGTGGTCGAGGCTCTACGCGTGGTGCGGGAGCGCGCTCCCGGCCTGAATATCGATGGCGAGCTGCAGCTTGATGCAGCGCTGGTCCCCGAAGTCGGGCGATCCAAGGCGCCGGGTTCAACCGTGGCGGGCCGCGCCAACACGCTGATCTTCCCCGATCTCAACGCGGGCAACATCGGATACAAGCTGGTGGAACGGCTTGCGGGCGCGGCGGCCATCGGGCCCGTTCTGCAGGGTCTGGCGAAACCTGTGAACGACATTTCGCGCGGCGCTTCCGTCGACGATATTTTTCATGGCGCCATTTTAACGGCCGTCCAGGCGGCGGGCGCGCGAACGGCGGGAGCGTGAGATTGTTGCCCTTTCATTTGGTCTATCACGAGGGATACGATCTCAACCTCGGCCATCACGTTTTCCCATCCCAGAAGTTCCGTCTGATTCACGACCGTCTGCTCGCCGACGGTCTTGCATCGTCCGAGGATTTTGTCGCCCCGGAGCCCGCTTCCGAGGAAGATCTGCTGCTGGTGCATGAGCGCGGCTGGGTTGACCGCCTTCGCACGGGCAAGCTGACTTACGAAGAGATCCTGCTGCTCGAAATTCCATATTCACCCGAAATGGTGCGGGCATTCTGGCTGGCGGCGGGCGGCACCACGCTGGCCGGACGGCTGGCGCTCGATGAGGGTGTCTCGTTCAACGTCGGCGGCGGTTTCCATCACGCCTTTCCGGACCACGGCGAAGGCTTTTGCGCGATTAACGACATCGCGGTGGCTATCCGCAAACTGCAACAGGAAGGAAAGATCACGCGCGCCATGGTGGTGGATTGCGATGTTCACCACGGCAACGGCACGGCCGCCATTTTCGCCGGTGACAAGTCGGTCTTCACGCTTTCGATTCATCAGTTCAATAATTACCCCGCGCGTAAGCCGCCTTCCTCGGTGGATGTGCATCTCGGCGACAGCGTGAGCGATGATGAATATCTCGAACGCCTGGGCGCGGCTTACCGGTTTCCCATTCATGGCTTCCATCCGGACCTGGTGATTTACGTGGCCGGCGCTGACCCTTACGCCGAAGATCAGCTCGGCGGTCTTGCTTTGACGATGGAGGGTTTGCAACTTCGCGACCGGCTAGTGATTGAGACGGCGCTCCGCGAGAAAGCGGCGGTCGCCATCGTGCTCGCCGGCGGCTATGCCGTCAACGTCGAAGACACCGTCACCATCCACAGCAACACCGCCAAGATGGCCAAGGAATCCCTGGAGTGGGTGGGCTGGAAGAAGTAGACGACGCCGATTTCTATGACTGATCGATTCCGCTATTACCTGCGCATCCGCTACGGCGAGTGCGATGCCCAGAAGGTCGTCTTCAACGCCCGTTATGCGGATTACGTGGATCTCTCGACCGTGGAGTTTCTGCGCGCCCTCGGCTTTGGCGAAGCGCTCATCAACGGCGACTTCGACTATCAACTGGCAAAGCTGACCATCGAATGGAAAGCGCCCGCCCGCTTCGATCAGGTGCTCGAGCTGTCGGTCCATGCCACGCGGGTGGGCAACACTTCATTCACAGTTGCCACGGAGTTTCGTGTCGCCGGCGAAAAGCCGGTTATTGCCACGGCCGAGACCGTTTACGTGCTGGTGGATGCACGCACTCTTCGGAAGACGCCGCTCCCCGCCGGCCTGCGCGCGGGGCTCGAAAGGGGCGGGCAGGGCGCGATTACGGATCATGCTGGCTACTGCGCGGTCGCGTCCGCTCCGCGTTAAGCAATTGCTGAAAAATGGTGACTGGCTTCGCCGTCCCAAGCCCGCTCCATCCAGGCGCTTCGGCGCGTGGACGGCGCTGCCTGTCACCATTTTTCAGCCAGCGTGTTCAGGCGCAGACCTGGTCTTCAGCCGGCGCGGGGAACGGTTGGGAAAACCAGAAGGCGTACGTTGTAGCGCCGTGCTCTTGAAAGTGCCGCAGCCGCTCGCGGCCCTCATCCACGGTCGGGACGTGGCCGGCGGGCACCCACCACAGACAGTAATGCGGCTTGTCCATCTTCTCGAACCACCTGGCGCGGTCCTTGAGCGGCTGGGTGTGCCTCGAAGCATAAGTGAAATTGCGCAGCGCCTCGATGGATTTCCACACGGACATGTTCACCATCACAAAAGGATCGTCGCTGAAAGGTATATCCGTCGCGTTTCCGGAATCTGATTGCAAACGCCACACGAATCCCGGGGCGCTGTCGGCCAGCGCGTTAATAGGGCCCAGTTGAGCCACGAAATCAGCAATTCTTGGATCGTCGATCGGAGCAACCAGACGGCCGATATTGATCTGCGCGAGGTGAAAGTCCATCTTGGGATTGTAGCTGACAGCGCCACGATAAAATGTGGACAATTCGACGATGTTACAGTTGCTGCGCGGTGCCCTGCGCCGTATCGACACGATTCTGACGCGATGGGCAGATCCCTCATCAGATGTCAGCCCGCCACCGGTCGCCCCAGCGATTGAGGAGTTCTTTCGCGAACTAGCCGCCGATGCCGCCGCACGCGAATACATTCAAGTGCATTTGCCGAGACTTGCGCAGACGATGACGTTGGTGCCGAAGCCCACCGGATTGCGCAGGGCTCTTGAGCTGGGAGCATACATGCAAATGACTCCGGCATTGCAGATGCTGTGCGGATATCCGGAAGTGCGCGCCGCTGATTTGGGACAACTCGGCCGCTCGGTACGAAAGGCAGTGGCTCTGAAAGGTGGCGAATTCACAATAGACATAGATCTCTTCGATGTGGAGCGCGATCGTTTTCCGTATCCCGATGCCCATTTTTCACTGGTTCTATGTTGCGAGCTGCTGGAGCATCTCTTGAGTGATCCGATCCACATGCTTCTTGAAATCCGGCGCATTCTCGAGCCAGGTGGCAGACTATTGCTCACCACGCCGAATTGCGCCAGCCTCACCAGCCTTGCATCTCTGCTCGAGGGCCGGTCGAATCCGCTGGTGTACTCTCGGTATACACGGGAGAAAACCAATGATCGGCCGCATGTGCGCGAATACACGGCGCATGAGATCGAACATCTCATGTCGGCGGCGGGATTTGAAATCGAGCACCTGTCCACGGAGCGCATCGCCGGCCGGGACGAAGCCCGTTGGGTTCGAGATTTACTCATCAGGAATCATTTCGACTATTCGCTCCGCGGAGAGCAAACCTACTGCCTCGCGGTTTTGAACCCCGCTCTGGCAGTAGACCGTTACCCCGAGTGGCTCTACGCGTGACTGCAATCTGAGAAGGGCAGCACGTGCAGTTCGCCCTTTCCCCACACCGTTTGCCTTCCTACGCCGGTCCAGCGCGCTGCGCGCAGATAAGGGAGAAATTCCGCCAGATCCCCGTGGTACTCCGCTTCGCCGGTAAATCCTCCCAGGGGGTGCACCTGGCGGGTGCGGCTGGAGCGCCGCTCGGCATACTCGTCGCAGAGGTCGCAGCGCGTCATGCAAATTCGTGCAGCCCGTTCGGCCATGCCGCGAAAATCAATTTCCAGCGGCCCAGGCCCGTAGAAGGCGCGCAGCGCGCTGATTCGGTCGCGGATGCGGGCGAACAGTACCGGAAACTCGGGCCGGGCGGCCACCGTGTCCCGGCACTTCAGCTCGGTGGGCGTTACGAAGCGCACGCGGGCAGTGGTCACGGGCGACCGGTCCGCCGCCAGCGCGATGCTACAGGGTTCGAGCTTCGGCGCGGACATCCCGGTGTCCCGGCCGTCCTCATCATCGAGCGTCAGTTGCTCCACCTGCATGAGCCTGGTGCGCTGCCGGCCTGCGCCGAGACCTTCATCCGCGAGCCGGGTGAAAGCCTGGATCACGTGCGGCAGCAGCGGAGCGGCGAGATCGAACCAATGAATATCAAAGTGGAAGCATTCTCCGGTATCGAACGAGCGGCCGTCGAGATGATGCGCACGCAAAACAAACGGCCGGGGACGCTGGGAAAAACCGCTCGGTCCGTTCCGCCCGCCGCGCGGTTCGAAGATCCTGGCATACGCGCACCCCGCCTCGTGTTGAAGGCCATCACAGCGGGGCGTGCAGGCGATTCTGCGGAGAATGCTCCCTAGCGCGCCGCGGACAGTATTGGCCGCGGTTCCGGCCGGGAACAGCACCGGATCGACGGCCTCAAAGTGAAACCGGAGGCGGAAAAACTGGAGCTGCACGTTTCCTCAAGTATAGCCGCCAAGCCGCCGGGGGACAGGGGGTTGCGCGGGCATGTTTTGGGTATAATGTTTATGCATTTGACTCTTATCATTCCGCCAGTCTGAAGAGTGGGGGTTGCGTGTGAGGATCCGCGTCCCCCCTTTTTTTTGCTGACCGGTATGAGGGGCAGATTGCAATCAAAGTAGAAAAGGAAGCACATGAAAGAAAAAGGCACAGTCAAATGGTTTAACGCAGCCAAGGGCTACGGATTTATCCAGCGGGAGAATGGCGAGGATGTATTCGTTCACTTCTCCGCCATTCAAGCGGACGGTTACCGAAGCCTGGAGGAAGGCGCGCGCGTGGAGTTCGAAGTCACCAAAGGGCCCAAGGGGTTGCAGGCAGCCAACGTAACGATGGCAAACTGAGCCGCCACAGGAAACGTGTGAACCGGCGGGCCGTTGCCTCGCCGGTTCGCCAGAAGGGATTGGATGAGCAAAGAGGACAATATTGAAGTTACAGGTGTCGTGTTAGAGAAGTTTCCGAGCGGCCTGTTCAGTGTGCAGTTGGAACATAACCGCGTCGTGCTGGCCCATTTGGCGGGCCGTCTTCGCCGCAACCGCATCCGCGTGCTGGCCGGCGACCGCGTTACTCTGGAGCTTTCCCCGTACGATCTGACCAAAGGCCGCATCACTTTCCGCCACAGATAGTTCTTCAGACCATCACCGCACGTAGAAATTCTGAGAGAGCTGCGGCACTCACCCGACTTACAATCTCAATCCTTATGCCCAAGCTCCTGTTCATCTTCGGAACCCGGCCGGAAGCTATCAAGTTGTGTCCGGTCCTGCTCCATCTGCGGCACCAGATGCAGAACTTCGACGTCAAGGTCTGCGTGACGGCCCAGCACCGTTCGATGCTGGATCAAGTATTGGCGGTCTTCAAGGTAACGCCTGATCACGATCTCGACGTCATGCAGCCGGCTCAGACGCTATCGCAATCCACCGCGCGGATGATCGGAGCGCTCGAGCCCGTCATGAAAAGCGAGATGCCGGACATGGTGCTGGTGCAAGGGGATACCACCACCACCTTGTGTGGAGCGCTGGCGGCGTTCTATAACCGGGTCCCCGTCTCTCACGTGGAAGCAGGTCTGCGCACCTGGGATCCCTGGCGGCCCTTTCCCGAGGAAATGAATCGGGTCCTGACGTCGCGCATGACTGACCTGCACTTTGCTTCCACTCCCGGCGCCGCCCGCAACCTGGAGCACGAGGGTGTGGACCGCTCCCGCATCCATGTCACGGGCAACTCTGGGATCGATGCGGTCTTGCACGTGAAAAATGGGCTGGAGAAGGGGGAGTTGCAGGCCGCGGACTGGCCGCAGTTGGATCCCTCGAAGAAACTGATTGTGGTCACCGCACACCGGCGCGAGAGCTTCGGCGGTGGTTTTGAGGGCATTTGCGCCGCCCTTGCCGAGCTGGCCCGGCGGAACGACGTGCAGATCGTGTACCCGGTGCATCGCAATCCCAACGTGCTCGACCCGGTCAACCGCAGGCTCGCCAACCTGGACAACGTTTTTCTGGTCGCGCCGCTGGACTACGTTCCCTTTGTGGACCTGATGCGGCGCGCTTACATCCTCATCTCCGATTCCGGCGGCGTGCAGGAGGAGGCTCCTTCGCTCGGCAAGCCCATCCTGGTCCTGCGCGATAAAACCGAGCGGCCCGAGGCCGTAGAAGCCGCGACGGCCCGCCTGGTGGGGACGCAACCGCAAAGAATCGTTGCTGAGGCCAATCTGCTGCTCGACGATGCGGACGAGTACGCTCGCCGTGCGCGCATTCACAATCCTTATGGAGATGGCCACGCCAGCTCGCGCATTGGCGAGGCAATCCTTTCATTCTTCGAAGCCAGACAGCCCTGAACGGAAATTATGTCGGTGTTCGTCTGACGTCGCAAAATTCAGTTTTGCCACCAGCCAGCCGCTATAATAATTTCTATGGTGGACCGAACCAAGAATCCGCAACCAACGGCTCGACCAAAGAAACAGGCGGCCGACCCGGCGGAGAACCTTACTGCGATTCTTTCGCAGAAAGTGGTGGGACAACCTGCTGCCACGCACGTAATCGTCCCGTACATTCAAATGTTTCAGGCGGGTTTGGCTCCGGAGGGTAGGCCCGTGGGTGTATTTCTCTTGCTGGGTCCGACCGGCACGGGGAAAACCAAGACCGTGGAAGCGTTAGCCGAAATTCTGCACGGCAGCGAGAAGAATGTCCTGAAGGTGGATTGCGGCGAGTTCCAGATGGAGCACGAGGTGGCCAAGCTGATCGGCGCACCGCCCGGATATCTGGGCCATCGCGAAACCCAGCCCATGCTGACCCAGCAGAAGCTGAACGGCGTCACCAGCGACCGCTGCGGGTTGTCCCTGGTGCTGTTCGATGAGATCGAGAAGGCGGCTCCTTCGCTGACGCGGCTGCTGCTAGGCGTGCTGGACAAAGGCGTCCTGCGGTTGGGGGACAACTCCACCGTCAATTTCGAGAAGAGCCTCGTGTTCCTGACGAGCAATCTGGGCGCGCGCGAGATGATGAAGGAGATCAACCCGGATTTTGGCTTTGGCGCGGGCGCCGGCCTCGAACGGCCCGATCTCACCAGCAAGTTGCAGAACATCGCACTCGTGGCGGTGCGCAAGAAGTTCTCACCGGAGTTCGTCAACCGCATCGACTGCGTGATCACCTACCAGCCGCTGACGCCGGAATCCCTGTCGGCCATTCTGGATCACCAGATTTCCGATCTCCAGAATCACGTGAACACACGCCTGGGACCGCGCTGCTTCACCATCGAAGTGCCGTTTGACACGCGGCAATGGCTACTGCGTAAAGGAACCAGCCCGGAGTACGGCGCGCGCGAGTTGAATCGCACCATCCATCGCAACCTCACGCAGCCGCTCGCCACCATGGTGGCCACGGGGAATGTGGACCCCGGCTCCCGGGTTCGCGTTGAGGTAGCCGAGGAAGGAGAATCGCTGGTGCTGCGGACCACAGGTCCGGACGAGGCGGAGATTCCCGCCCATCCCACCGTGTTACTCGTCGACGACAACCGGGACCTGCTGCACTTCCTGGAGCGGCTGATGGCCGAAGCGGGGTGGAAGCTGCTGACCGCTGAATCCGCCAGCGGCGCAAGGAAATTGCTGAATTCCGAGAGGCCCAACGCCGCGTTGCTCGATTACATGCTGCCCGACGGGAACGGCGTCGAGCTAGGCGTGCAATTGCGGCAAAATGTGCCGCGGATGCAGGTCATCGTGATGACCGGTTCGGTGCTGCCCGCCGAGGAGGAGGCCATCTGCGAAGAGCACGATTTTCCGGTGCTGCGCAAGCCGTTTCTGGCTTCGGATGTCATGAACCAGATTCGCAGCCGCCTGACGCCGGCGGCCGGCGCGGGCGCGCGTTAATCGTTAGCGAGAGCAGACGGCCAGAATGCAACAGCCGTCCGAACTGACAAACTCCTCCAGGATTTTCAATCCCGCATGTTTGGCCAGAAGCCAGCGAAAGGCATCGGGCGTGTAGGTGTAGCGAAAATTCAGAAACACACGTTCGCCGCGGGGTAACGTCGGCTCGCCGGGCACCCCCAGCGTCAAGTCCCGGTCCGCACGGAAGAACCGGGTCACGAGATGCAGGCCGGAATGCCGGTCGTCCCGTTTGTGTTCGAAGCGCAGCTCGCCATCATCTTCCGCGACACCTACGGTGGCCAGCGGCGCCAGGGCGAAGCGGCGCATGGCGGGATCGTCACCGTGCGCCAGCACTGCCTCGTGGAAAATCTCGCCATCAATGAGCAACCGGTCTCCGCTGTGCATGCACTCAGCCAGGTGCCGGACCTGGTCCAGCGGGTCGAAACCACCCAGGGTATTCCCGGCAACCAAAAAGGCTTTCGGAGATTCGGCGGCGTCGGAAGCGAGCACCAGATGCATGGGGCTCGAAATATCGGCTTTGATTCCCATGGTTTCGATTTCTGCGTCCTCGGCGGCCGAACAGGCAAGCTCGAGCAGAGTCTGGCTGGCGTCGACGGGAAAATATTTCGCGCTGCGTCCGGCGTGTTCCAGCGCCTTGATGAGCACGCGGTCCTTGGCTCCATCGCCTGAGCCGAAACTGATCACGGAGACGGTAGAATCCGCGTCGGCGGAGAGACTCTGCGCGTGGTCACTGGCGTTTTCCCAGCACTGGCGGAAACCAGCAGCCGCGGAGTTCTGCGAAATGTCCAGCCAGGCACGAACCGAGCGCGGGAACCAGTAGAAGAACTTCTCGGGCAAATCGCGCGCCTCCAGGGATTCCGCAAACTCTTGCGCGATCTCCGCCTCCGTCAGGAAAACTTCAATATTCATAACCGGGTGTTGTTACTAGCTTGGACCCGATGGCACGCCACGCGCAAGTTTGATCGCGCGCGGCTTCCGTTAGAATTGAGTCAGCATGCGCGGGGTGGGTCTGATCTGCGTTGGGGTGCTGCTGGTTTGGCCGTCGTCAGGGGCCGGGCTGGTATCCGTCACAGGCCGCGTTGTGGATGAAAACGCTGTCACCGTGGCGGGAGCGCGCGTGCAGATGTCTTCCGGCGACGCGCATGTGTCGGCGGTTTGCGACGACACCGGGTGGTTCACTCTCGACCTCCCGTCCGCCGGCGAATACGAGGTTCGCGCGGAACAGCAGGGTTTTTTCGTCTTCGCCGGCAGGTCGATTTCTTTTCGCGAGGGCGCCAATCAGCTCACCATCACGATGAATCACCTGAGCGAGTTCGCCGAATCGGTCAACGTGGTGTACTCGCCGCCCATCATTGATCCGCAGCAGCCGGACGAGCAGAAGCAGCTCAATAACGTCGAGATTCTGGAAGTGCCGTACCCCGCATCCCAGGACCTGCGCAGCGCGCTGCCCATGATGCAGGGAGTGGTGCAGGATGCAGCCGGGAACCTGCACTTCAACGGCGGCGCTACCGACCAGACCAACTATGCTCTCGACGGATTTCACATTTCTGATCCATACACCGGGACGCTCCAGGCACGCATCAGCATCGAGTCAGTGCGCTCTCTCGATCTGGAGAGCGCGCGATACTCCGCGGAGAAGGGCAGGGGATCCGCCGGTTCGCTGGACATCAAGACGGCGATGGGTGATGACCGCTGGCGATTCTCGGGCACGAACTTCATTCCAGGCATCACCAATCGAGACGGCTGGATGATCGACAAGTGGACACCGCGGATTCAGGTTTCGGGGCCGCTGGTGAAGGGCCGGGCCTGGTTCAGCAACGCCTTCGACACGTTTTACGACGTCAACGTCATCAGCGGCCTGCCCCAAGATCAGAACCAGAGCCGCAGCATCACGTCGAGTGACTTGAGCCGTTTTCAAGTCAATGTCACGCCGGCCAATATCCTCACGGGCAGTTTCCTGTTCAATTACAATGACGAGAACCGGCACGGGCTCTCCTTTCTCGATCCGATCGAAACCACTCTCAACAATCGGGCCAATCTGTTTGTTTCGACGCTGAAAGATCAGCATTATTTTGGGGGCGATGCGCTGGTTGAGTTCGGGTTCGCGGACAGCCGCGGGTTGGTGCGCAGCAGTCCGCAAGGCGACGCAACGTTCCTGATCCTTCCATCGGGCCAGCGGGGCAATTATTTCGAGGACGATGCCCGGCATTTCAACCGACAGCAGTGGCTCTCAAACGGGTTCCTGCCGCCGTTTCATTGGGCGGGGACGCATCAGCTCAAGGCGGGCGTGGACCTTCAGCGATCTTCTTTCGATCGATTCGTCAACCGCCACGAGTATGAGGTACTGCGTAACGATCTGTCAGTTACGCGGCGAGTAACATTCACCGGCAATCGATTTCAAGCGCGGGAGAACTTCGAAGTCGCACAATACGTGCAGGACCGCTGGGCGCCCCGGGAAGGCATCCTGATCGAGACCGGTTTGCGGGTGGAATGGGACGAGGTGGTGCGCGACGTGCTGTGGTCTCCGCGCTTTTCGATCGCCTACGCGCCCAAATGGATGGGCGAGACCAAACTGGCGGCGGGCTTCGGCGTGTTTCACGACGAACTGACGCTCTCCACGTTGACCCAAAACCAGGATCAGATCAGCCTCTCCACGTTCTTTCTTCCCAACGGCGTGGTACACGGTCCCGTGGAAACCGCATTCTTCATGAACGACCACGCATTACGCGTCCCGCGTTACCGCACGGCGAGTTTCAGCGTGGAACGCAAACTGCCGCTGCGGCTGTACGGAAAGGCGTCTTACGTTCACAAAGTCGGAAGCGGCGGATTCACGTTCGTCAATGAGCTGGAGGCATTTGGCGGGGTACCGGGCGGCGGGCTTTACCAGCTCCGCAACTGGCGGCACGACCGTTATGACGCCGCCGAGTTCACTGTGCGCCGTACGTTCGGCCGGTTCGAGTGGGTGGCAGGCTACACGAGGTCCCGCGCGCGCTCGGACGCGGTAGTGGATTACAGCCTGGAGAACCCGATCTTCGCGCCGCAGGGGCCTGGCCCGTTCGCGTGGGACACCCCGAACCGCTTCATGACGTGGGGGTGGGCTCCGCTGCCGAAAAGTGCTGCGCCCGCATTCCTGCAACGGTTGATTGGGGAGACGGATGTCGTCTACCTGGCGGAATACCGGACCGGGTTTCCGTTCAGCGTGGTCAACGAGGACGGCATTCTGGTGGGTTCGCCCAACGCGCGCCGTTTTCCCGATTATTTCAATATCAACCTGGCGCTCGAGCGAAAATTCCGCTTTCTGCACGATCTCTGGGCGTGGCGGTTCGGATTCAACAATCTGACGAACAACGGCAATCCGAACGTGGTGAACAACAACATCGATTCCCCCGCATATCTGACATATGGGCGAGGGCAGGTGCGGGCGTTCGCCGTGAGGCTGCGGTTTCTCGGAAAGAAGTAGCTTCCAAAAGTCCGGTTTTGAATCGTACACTATCGAGGAGGAGTGAACAGATGCGAATTCGAGTTGCCGTTCTGATTGCGTTGGTAGCCGGTTCCACCGCTTTCACCAAGGAGAAAGACAAGACCTCGGAGCGGTTGAATGATGCCGTTGCCGTCATTTCCGAAATCATGGAGACGCCGGATAAGGGTATTCCGCAGGATCTGCTGGACAAATCACAGTGCATCGTCATCGTGCCCGGGCTCAAGAAAGGTGCGCTCATCATCGGTGGAAAGTACGGCAAGGGCTTTGTCAGTTGCCGGAAGCAGGGCGGACAGGGGTGGGGTGCGCCGGCGGCCATTCGCGTGGAAGGCGGCAGCGTGGGCTTCCAGATCGGCGGGTCGGAGAGCGACGTTGTCATGTTGATCATGAACGAGCGCGGCATGCAGAAGCTGATGTCGAGCAAGTTTACGTTGGGCGGCGAGGGGGAGGTGGCGGCAGGACCGGTGGGCCGCGACGCCACGGCGCAGACTGATGCGTTCATGCACGCGGAGATTCTCTCCTGGTCGCGCTCTCGCGGTGTTTTCGCCGGCCTTTCGTTGCAAGGCGCCACGTTGCGGCAGGATCTGGACGACAATCAGGACCTGTACGGCAAGGCCTATGAGAACAAGGACATTCTGGAGGGCAAGTTGGCCGTGCCGGCGAAGGCATCCAAGCTGATTTCACTGCTGGACAAATATTCGGCACGGAAGACGGCCTGGGGACAACGCCGCCACCGGGGGAAACGCGCTTAGCCGGGTTTGATCAGGGCGTGTACTTCTCCGCCGACGACCAGTCATCCGCCTCAGCTTCAGAGTCCGGCTGGGTAAGATATGCCCGGCGGACTCGTTCATACTCGGCTTCCCGAATCGCTTTGCGGATGGCCTCGCGGATGAAGCGCATGGCGGCGCTTGGCGGGCACGATGCGATTCAGGGCTGAGCAGGTCGAATCATCCAATTCGATCAGGACTGACTTCATCGCGGAGCGGAATGGCGAATTCCTTATAAATTGGATCACGATGCAGGCTGCGACGTCCAGCTCACCAGAAGGAAACGTCGGTCCTGCCTTTACAATGGAATGGTGACCGCGCTCTCCGTCGACGAACAACTCGCTTATCTCAAAAAAGGCCTGGCGGAATTGATCCGCGAAGAGGATCTGCGCGAGCGGCTGATCCAGGCGAAAAAAGAGCGCCGGCCCTTGCGCGTGAAGGCGGGATTCGATCCAACCGCGCCCGACCTGCACCTCGGCCACACAGTCCTGTTGCGCAAGATGAAGCACTTTCAGGACCTGGGCCACACGGCAATTTTTCTGATTGGCGAAACAACGGCCATCATTGGCGATCCTTCGGGCCGCAACGTAACGCGGCCGCCGATGACCCGGGAGCAGATTCTGGCCAACGCGGAAACCTATAAAGCGCAGGTCTTCAAGATTCTTGCGCCTGGGAAAACCGAGGTGCGGTTCAATAGCGAGTGGCTGGAGCCGCTGGGATTCTATGATGTGGTGCGGCTGACCTCGCATTACACCGTAGCGCGGATTCTGGAGCGTGACGACTTCGCCAAACGCTACCGGGAAGGCACGCCCATTTCCGTTCACGAACTCCTGTATCCGCTGGCGCAGGCCTACGACTCGGTGATGCTGAAATGCGACGTCGAGCTGGGCGGCACAGATCAGAAATTCAATTTGCTGGTTGGGCGCGAAATCCAGAAAGATTTCGGGCAGCCGCCACAGATCGTGGCGACGGTGCCGATTCTCGAAGGCATCAACGGCGTGGAGAAGATGTCGAAGTCGCTGGGAAACTACATCGGGATCACAGAGCCGCCCGAGGTAATGTTCCGCAAAGTGATGCAGATTTCGGACGAGCTGATGTGGAGCTACTACGAGCTGTTGACCGACCGCAGCCTGGGTGACATCGAAGCGATGAAGCGGCGGATCGATGCCGGTGAGTTACACCCTATGCAAGCCAAGATGGACCTGGGACGGATGATCGTGACGGATTTTCACTCGGCGGCGGAGGCGAAGCGGGCGGAAGAGGAGTTCACGAGGGTGGTGCGGCAGGGGGAAAAACCAGCTGAAATTACAGCAGTGCGCATTGACGGCGTCGAGTTGAGGGGACTGACAGCAGAGATCCGACCCCATACCGAAGACGCGCATCCGATCGAGCAGCCTCCTGGCAGCCCGATGGGTTCCGATCAACACGAAATTCGTGCCGCTGGCACTCTCAAGCAAATCCCCATCCATACCGACAAACTGATCGCACGAGCTGGCCTTGCCCCGTCCGTTAGTGAGGCTGCCAGAAAGCGGAAGGCTGGAGCCGTGTTATTCGATGACGAGAAGCAGATGGGTCCGATTCGTTGGGTCGATCCTGGCGCGAGCATCCTGATCAAAGTGGGTAAGAACTGGCGACGTGTAATTTTAGGCGATTCCCACTCCTCGTAACCACCTGCGCCGGTGATGGTCCAGGTCAGAAGTTCGCGGAATAGAGTTGAAATTGTGGGGCGGCCATTCCTGGCTGCGAGCCAGCCTTCCGGCTGGCTGGACCCGCTGGAAAGCGCGGTCCGCAGGCTGAAAGCCTGCCCCACGTCAGCGTTCAAGGACGCAATATCATGATTCACCCTCGCCTTCTCACCCAGGCCGACATTCCCGCCTGCATGCGCCTCAAGCAGGCTGCCGGCTGGAACCAGACCGAGGCCGACTGGCGCAACCTGCTTTCTCTGGCGCCGGACGGTTGCTTTGGCATCGATTGCGACGGCGAGCTTCGGGCCACCACCACGGCCATTTGCTTCGGCCAGCAACTGGCTTGGATCGGCATGGTGCTGACCCAGCACGAATACCAGCGGCGCGGTTTCGCGCGGCAGTTGATGGAACACGCGCTAGAATACCTGCGGAGCCGTTCGGTGGCGTGGATCAAGCTGGACGCCACCGACATGGGCGCTCCACTCTATGAGCGGCTGGGATTCCGGGAGGAGGGCAGGATTGAGCGCTGGATCCGGCCGCGGAGCGTTCTACGGGACCGACACTCGTGTGTGGGCCGGTTTGTGCCGGATGCGGCGCTGGACTGCGAAGCGTTTGGCGCGGACCGCTCCCGGCTGCTGGAGGCGCTGGCTGGAATCGAATCGGCAGCGGTGGCCGGTGCAGGCTTCGCGATGGGGCGTCCCGGCGCCAGCGCCGCTTACTTCGGGCCGTGCGTGGCGCGCTCCGCCGACGCCGCGCGGAATCTCGTGGCGTGGTTTCTTTGCCGGCATCCCGATGAAGACGTCTGCTGGGATATCCTTGCTGCCAATACCGCCGCCGTGAGCTTGGCGCGCGAGTTCGGCTTCGTGCGCAAGCGCGAACTCAGCCGCATGGCGGTTTCAGGCACGAGCCCTGCTCCAGCTTTCCAGAAGGACGATCGACTCGTGTTTGCGGCTGCCGGTTTTGAATTCGGATAAGTACGACTTTCCTTTGATAAAATTTGAGTTCACACTCATGAGAACCCTTGGGGTGGTGGTGCTCTGCGCGCTCGCCGCCTTCCCCGGACCTTTTGATAAGAAGAAAAAGAAATCGGAAGAACAGGTGACGCAGGTTCTGCAATTGCCCAAGGAACCGCCGAGCGCCGTAACCGCCGAAACCGCGCGCATTTCCTTTTCCGTCTCGCCGCTCTCTGCGAGAGGCCTGCTTTCCCAGCAGATACGCGATGCCCTGAAAGCGCTCCAACACAGTGCCGGAGGCGCGACGTTCGTGAAGCTGCGTGCGTTTGTGGCGGGCAGCGGCGACTTGCGCCGCGTGCAGGCTATCGTCAGCGAAACGTTCACGGATCGTCACATGCCGCTTCCCGTGCTCAGCGTGGTGCAAGTTGGCGGGTTGCCGCTCGAGGGTGCGCAGGTGGTTCTCGAGGCGACGCTGGCGGGCAAGAAGGACGTGAATCCCAATGGGCTGGTCTTTATCGCCGGGCAGCAGGCGTCTTTGCCGAGGCCGCTCGAACCGGTGGCGCCGCTGGCGGAGAAGGCGCTCGAGGGTTTGCGCGCGGCGGTGCGCGGCGCGGGCTCGCAGCCCGAAGATGTTTTGCGCGGCACCTGTTTTTTGAGTTCGCTGGATGGTTTCGGGAAGGTGCGCGACCTGATCGCATCGGAATACCGCGGCGCGGTGTGGAACTTCGTGCAGATTCAACGGGCGCCCTTCAATTCGGTGGTGGAGTGCGAGGCCGTGGCGCGGTCGCGGGTGAAAATCCAAAAGCCACTGGAGCTTTTGAATCCTGACGGTCTTCCGAAGTCGGCCTACTATTCTCAGATCGCGCTTGTGGGTGCGCCCCGCGTGGCCATCACCGGCACGCAGGTAGCCTTCGGGATGCAGGACACCGATGCGCGGCTGGCATTCGGACGCCTGGAGAAGGAACTGGCGTCGGTCGGCGCATCGATCAAGGATGTGGCGTGGTCCAGCATCTACCCGCTGTCCACTTCCATCGCCGACGAGGTGCGGAAGATTCGCTTTGAGTATTACGATGCGGCGCGGCCGCCGGCGAGCACTTTGCTCCCGTTTGAAGGCCTGCCCTCGATGGATGCGAGTTTTGCCGTCGACGTGGTCGCGGTGATGAATCGATAAATGGCAAAGACGATCGTTACGTTCGGAGAAATCATGCTGCGCCTGGCGCCGCCGGGCTTTGAGCGTTTCCTGCAATCGCCGCAGTTTGTGGCGACGTTTGGCGGAGGCGAGGCGAACGTGGCCGTGGCGCTAGCCGGATTCGGCATGCCCGCGGCTTACGTGACCGTGCTACCGCCCAATCATCCGATTGCCGATGCGGTGATTGGCGAACTGCGCCGTTTCGGCGTGGATACGTCCCGCATCGTGCGCGCCAAGGGGCGGATGCCGGTGTACTACGTGGAGACGGGAGCCAACCAGCGTCCGTCGAAGGTGGTATACGATCGCGACAACAGCGCCATCGCGCTGGCGAAACCCGGCGACGTGGATTGGGACCGTGTGTTCGAGGGCGCGGGATGGTTCCACATCACCGGCATCACGCCGGCGCTGAGCGCCACGGCCGCGGATTTGTCGAGGCAGGCGATGGAGAAGGCCCGCGAGAAAGGGCTCACGGTTTCCTGCGATTTGAATTACCGCAAGAATTTGTGGAAGTACGGCAAAAAAGCGGCGGAAGTGATGCGCGAGCTCGTCAAGTTCGTGGATGTGGCTATCGCTAACGAAGAAGACGTCCAGATGGCTCTGGGTATTCAGGCCGGCGTGGACGTGCACTCGGGCAAGCTGGACCGGGAGCAATACCGCGGGCTGGCGGAGAAAGTGCTGGGCGAATTCCCGAATCTGAAGATGATCGCCATCACGCTGCGGGAATCGTACAGCGCGTCGCACAACGGTTGGTCCGCTTGCCTGGCGGGCGGCAAGGAATTCCTCACCAGCCGGCATTACGACATCACGCACATTGTGGACCGCGTCGGGGGCGGCGACTGTTTCGCCGGCGGGTTGATCTACGGGCTCGAAACCTTCGCCAGCCGCCAGGAAGCCCTGGAGTTCGCGGTGGCGGCTTCGTGTCTGAAACACTCCATTCCAGGAGACTTCAACCGATTCAGCGTGGAGGAGGTGCAGGCGCTGGTGAAGGGCGGCGGATCGGGACGGGTGCAGCGCTAATTGTGCGCGCCACTCGACAATCGCGGCCTGCGGTAGAATAGCAGCAAAGCGTGACTCTTATGGTGGGGCGTATCGCGTTTGTTGTGGCCATTGCGGCGCTGGCCTATTCGCAGTCGGCTGAGCAGAAACCGTCCGCGCCCGAGCCGGAACCACCCAAAACCACGGTCGCGTCACCGCCTGCGCAAATTCAGGTTCAGGTCAATGAGGTCATCGTTCCGGTGACGGTGACGGACGAGAAGGGCCGCTTCGTCTCTAATCTGGACGCCAAGGATTTCCGCATTTTTGACGAAGGCAAAGAGCAGCGCCTCCACTTCTTCAGCCGGGAACAGAAGCAGCCCGTGGTGGTTGGATTCCTGGTTGACATGAGCAATGCCAACCGCTTGCACTGGAAGACGTATCAGGATGCAGCGATCGAGCTGGTGCTGAACCTTCTGCCGGGGGACGATCCCAGGTACAGCGGATACCTCATCACGTACGGCAATGAAGCCGAGGTGGCCGTAGACACCACGCCCGATGCCGAGAAGATCGTGGACAAACTGCGCAAGATCAAGCCGGGCGGCGGGGCCGCCTTGTATGATGCGATCGATCTGGCCTGTCGCAAGCGCCACGTCCTCTCGGGAGAGCCTTATGATCCGCGGCGGGTGTTGATCATCATCGGTGATGGGCACGACACGGCCAGCAAGAAGAGCCTGGAAGAGGTGCTGGAACTGGCGCAGCGAAACCTGATCACCATCTACGGCATCGGCACGACGGCCTTCGGGTTCAACAGCGAGGGCGACAAGAACATGGCGCGGCTGGTGGAAGAGACTGGCGGGCGCGTGGAGTATCCGTTGCAGGGGCTGTACCAAGGGGTCTCGGGATACCTGTCGACACCATCGGATGAAGGCAATTACGCGTACAAAGTTGGAACGGGCGGCTACGCGGCTGAGGTCTCCGGGGGTATTTTCCACGCGGTGGCGAACATTGCCGGGGAAGTCACGACTCAATACATTCTGCGTTACACTCCCGACATCAATCCCAAGACCGAAGGCAAAGCGTTCCGGAATATCCGCGTGGCGGTTGACCTCCCGAATATCAGGATTCGGGCGCGCAAGGGATACTATCCGGCGGCGCCGTAGCGTTATTTAAAATGGCGCTCAAAGGGAAGGCGCTTCGGGCCGAAAAGAGATACAGGATAGCCTGACATGTCGAGTGTCATCTCCATTGCCAGCGGGCGCAGGTCGCAGAAGGGAACGAGCGGCGAATATCTGCTCGTTGCACTGGCCCTGCCGGGCGAGCCGGAGCGGAATATTGGCGTCCTGTTGCGCGATGCCACGACCGGGCAGTTGTACCCGAAGATCCGGGGCCACTGGGAGGAAATCGAGGACACTGAGGAAGCCGAGTTGCTCGAAGCGCTGGGCGAAGATTTCGAATCAAAAATCCGGGAAATGGGTGGCGACGTGTTTCTGCGCTCTCTGGAAGACTCCCTTTCCAATACGCTGCGCTTGAGCGAGCGCATGGCCGTGACGGTGGACGATTTTCCGCGCACCCTCGAGCGCCTGTACGAAGAGCACGTGGAACGGGGCGAGGTGCAGCCCTTCGTAACGCATCTTCCGCTCTATTCACTTAAGGCCGCCGCTACCAAATTCGGTGAAGACCGGGAAGTGGAATCCGAGGGATGGGTGAAAGCTCCGTCGCGGCTGAGGCTGAGTGCCGACATGTTTGTGGCGCGCGTGGTGGGGCGATCGATGGAGCCTCGCATTCCGGATGGCAGCCTGTGCGTCTTCCGCGCGGGAGTGGTGGGATCGCGCCAGGATAAGCTGGTGCTGGTGGAGCGCTTCGGCGTCACCGAAACCAGCGCACGCTACACCATTAAGAAGTACACCAGCCAAAAGCTCCAGCGGGAAGACGGCACCTGGGAGCACGCCGCGGTGCGACTCGAGCCGGTCAACAAGGAATTTGAGGGCTTCGAGCTGAAGGAAGGCGAAGCGCGCGTGATCGCCGAGTTCGTTCAGGTGCTGGAAGACTGACAAAGATCAAGGCAAAAGTCGCAGACCCGTGGTTCAGCCGGGGCAAAGGGCAAAAGTCGCAGACCCGTGGTTCATCGGGGGCAAAAGGCAAAAGTCGCTCCTTTGCGGCCGGCTTGCAACATTGGTATGAAAGCGCGCGGCGCGACTTGCCCTGGCGCTCGACTTCCGATCCCTACTCGATTCTGGTCTCTGAAGTCATGCTGCAGCAGACGCGTGCGCAAACTGTGATTCCGTACTACCATCGCTTCCTGGCGCACTTTCCGGATGCTAAAACGCTCGCCGACGCGCGCGAGGCCGACGTGCTGGCCTGTTGGAGCGGGCTGGGATATTACTCCCGGGCGCGGAATCTGCAACGCGCGGCGCGCCAAATCGTGGCCGCTGAAAGCTTTCCAGCCGATTACGATGGAATCCGTGCGCTTCCGGGGGTGGGACCGTACACGGCCGCGGCGGTGGCCAGCATCGCGTTCAATGATCCCCGCGCGGTTCTGGACGGGAATGTGATGCGCGTGATCGCGCGCCTGAGCGGCGATGGCGCCGATATCGGATCCGCTAAGACCCGTGTGCGGTTCCAGCAGATTGCCGATGACCTGCTGGACCGCAGCCACGCGGGCCGATTCAATCAAGGGATGATGGAACTCGGAGCAACGATCTGTTTGCCGCGCGCGCCGCGCTGCGCGGAGTGTCCCGTGGAACGGTTCTGCGAGGCTCGCAAGACAGGCCGGCAACACGAGCTTCCCTTGAAGCGCGGTAAACCGGCGGCGCGCCGGATCAACGCCCGGTTAGCCGTGGTGGAGAGGAATGGAGCCGTGCTCATGCGGCAGCGGCCCGGCGAGGCATCGCTTATGGCCGGCTTCTGGGAGTTTCCCGCGCCGGAAGATCTGCCGGGGTGGCGGGAGAGGGAGATCCTCGGAGCTTTTCGCCACACGATTACGCATCATCACTATACGATCACCGTGCTCACAGGGAGGGTTTCGCGCGCGCCCGCCGGCCTTCAATGGCGCTCTCGCGAAGCGCTTGAAGCCATTCCCCTGACTACGATTTCCAAAAAGGCGCTGCGTTTGCTCGCCTCTGCTTTGTCCGAAAGAAAACGGGAAATAATGTCATAATTGCCGGTTAGGTGAAGCTATGAAGACGCCGGCGCGCTTCTTTTTGTGTGTTGCATTCCCGCTCTATGTCTGGGCACATTCGACTGGACTGCCCATCGACTCCACTAGCACGCTCATCGACGGCGGGAACACGTGTACGCAATGCCACACGGGGGGCACCAACGGGCCGGGGCATGTGACACTCGGCGTCGCCGCATACACTCCGGGCATCGCTCAAACGATTCAGGTGACAATCACCGGCGAGACGGCGCAGGAATTCGGTTTTCAGCTCACGGCGCGGCTGGTCAACGATCCGACGCAGAAGACCGAAGCGGGCTATTTCTTGCCCTCGACTTTGACGCCCGAGTCTCAGGCATATTGCAGTCCCGACTCGAGATTGGCTCCCCCGGCACCGGATCCGTGCGGTTCTGACCTCGAGTTCGCCACTCACACCACGAGTTCCATATCGCCTACCGGGGCCGGGACGCGAACCTGGAGGGTGATCTGGGTTCCACCAGGGCGCGACCTCGGCGATGTGCATTTCTATGCTGCGGTGGTTGCAGGAACCGCTGCCGGACCAGGGGGAGATCGCGTTTACCTGCGGGAAATTGTGGTGAGCAGGGTGGACTGTAATTTGAGCGGTCCTCCGGTGCTGGTCCCGCCGGTCAACAGTTCATCGGCTGTGGAAGACGCTGCAAGCTACGGACCGGCAATCGCATCCAACGGCCTGTTCTCCATTTTTGGGCAGGGGTTCTCGATTTCTAGCGGGAGTGTCAACGGGCCCGTTCCCGGCAACCCAGGAAACGGCTATACCGTGACAAAGGGTGATTTTGTGAACGGGAACTGGCCGACCGAACTAGCTTGTGTCGAAGTGACGGTCGATGGCAATCCCGTTCCCGTCTTCTATGTCACGGGCGGGCAGATCAACGCGCAAGCTCCAACAATCCCGGAAGGGGAGTCAGCGTCAGTCGTCATTATCCTGAATCCGGGAACAAACAAACAGATCGTCAGCGGCGCCACTCTGGTTAATGGCTTTCCGGTGCAGCCTTCTCTATTCACGTTCGGCCCGCGAGGCACGGGCAACGCGGCGGCGCTGAATGCGTCCAAAGGGTACGCGTATCTGGCGGATACTTCCGTTGTCCCGTCGGCCGTCAGCGCCGCACCTGGGGACATCATCGAGATTTTCGGAACGGGATTTGGACCGACGAACCCGCCTTATCCGCCGGGCCAGTTTGCGATTCCTCCTCCTGGTGCTCCCCTGCCTGAACTGACTACCACGCCGTTCTCCGTAACCATCGGCGGCCAGGCTGCGAGTGACATTAAGTACGCCGGGCTGGCATTCGACGCGCCGGGATTCTATCAAGTCAATGTGGTGGTTCCTGATGTCCCGGATGGCGATCAACCGATCGTGGTAACGGTGGGCGGCGCTTCGTCGCAGCGGAACGTAACAATACCCGTAAAACACTAACCACAGCTCAACAAATCCGGCGCGGCCGGAGATTTCTGCTTTCCACCCGGCACCGTATTTCCGAAAGGTCATCTCATTGTGCGTACCGCGTTCCTGTTAACGGCGGCCGTCGCGGCCGTATCTCTGGCAGTCGCCCAGAGCACCCCATCGTCGCCGTTTCCTTCGTATTCCGCAGCCGGCATTGTCAACTCCGCGTCAAATGCGCCCGATGCCCTGGCTCCCAATGCTATTGCCACCGTCTACGGCACGGGCCTCTCCTATAGCACCGGATCCGCCTTTGTCTCCACCGACGGCAACTTGCCTTTGGATATAAACGAGGTGCATGTATATGTCGGCGGCATAGGCGTTCCCCTCTACTACGTTTCTCCGACCCAGATCAATTTCGTGATTCCCGCCGACCTGCGCCCAGGCGACGTGGACTTCTTTACGACGCACGACGGCCTGGCCGGGCCTCATGTGAAGATCACGGTGCACGATGCAGGGCCGGCGCTCTACCCGTGGGGCCAGAGACTGATTGCATCCACGCATGCCGATGGAAGCATCATCACCGAAGATCATCCTGCGCACGCCGGCGAAACGGTTGTGGTCTACGGGACAGGGTTAGGCAAGACCGATCCCCCGTTAGAGACCGGTTCCATCTCCATGGTCGCAGCGCAGATCCAGTTACTGAGCGAACTTCAGGTGCTGGTGTCGGGCACGGCGCTCGACTCCCACAGCGTTCGGTATGCAGGCGTCACGCCAGAGACACCAGGGCTGTATCAGGTGAATCTTGTTCTGCCGGAGCAAGTTGCGAAAGACCCGGAGATTCGCATTGCGATCGGCAGCCAGATCAGCCCTGTCGGCATGAAGCTGCCGCTGCGTTAACTCAAGCAAATATTGCGCAACCTGTTGTTCGCCGCTACGTTT
>Ga0335077_10001361_pt1 | contig 28987 bp, 26 predicted proteins | sample Lox_Sample_31_FD_207151 | JGI IMG/M metagenome (GOLD analysis project Ga0335077, IMG submission 207151) | Soil microbial communities from Loxahatchee National Wildlife Refuge, Florida, United States - Lox_Sample_3.1 | ecosystem: Environmental > Terrestrial > Soil > Wetlands | place: USA... | reverse complement strand
GAAAACTCGTGTTGATGACTGCGCGCGGCCTTCAACAGGGAAAGGCAGAGATCATCGGAAGCCCCGGTCTGCTTGAGCTTCGTGAGCTGGACAATTTCAGAGTCGGTCACTTTGAGCGCCTTCAGTTCCTTCAGGCTGGTCGACCACATGCCGGACTGGTCCAGAGCATTGTAGTCCGTCTGAGTCTGCTTTTGGCACCCGGCCAGGGCGAGGAAAAACGCGCCGAGAAGCAGGTATGAGTTCCGCATACCTTTATTGTAAGAGCGGCAAGCGGCGGGGGAATTCCGTGTGCTTACGGAGGCACCGACCGAACGAACAGGGTAGTAGAACGTGACTCCCACCCTATCGCAATAAAACCCGAAAGAATCAGACCTGATAGATGCGCTCGACGCCGTAGACGCCATTGACGCGGCGGATGTTGGCGAGGATGGTTTCGAGCTGGCGCTTATCAGAGATTTCGAGGCTGGCTTCGATGCGGGCGTTCTGGCGGTCGGGGCGGCTTTCGAGCGAGCGGATATTCGAGCCGGCGCCGCTGATAACCGCAGTGATTTCTGCGAGCAATCCGGGGCGATCCTTGGCGCGGATCAGCAGCTCCACCGGGAAGGTGGCGGCATTCTCGCCGCCCCACTCCACGGAAATCCGGCGCTCGGTCTGGTAGAGCAGGTTCTGGACGTTGGGACACGTTCGCGTATGCACCGCGACGCCACGGCCGCGCGTGACATACCCGACGATGTCATCCCCTGGAATCGGGTTGCAACACTTGGCGCGAAACACCAGCAGGTCGTCGTGTCCCTTGACGATCAGGGGCGCTTCGCCAAACCCTAGCATGCGCTTGACGGTCTTGACCAGCGTCGGCTTGGTCTCTTCTTCAGGCTTTTCCTGTTCCCTGCCGGGTTCCCCGAAATAGCGCGCCAACACCTGGCGCGCAGAAAATTTCCCGAATCCGACGGCGGCGAACAGGTCTTCCTGTTTCGAGAGGCCGTATTCCGCGCACAACTTCTGCCAGTCTTCCGCGGGGATTTTCTTCAAACCCTTCGGAAAATTCCGCGATTCGTTTTCGAGCAGGCGCTTGCCCATCTCCGTGGCTTCTTCGCGTTCCTGCGTATTGATGAAATGCCGGATTTTGCTTTTCGCGTGGGACGATTTGACGAAGCTCAGCCAGTCGCGGCTGGGCTTATGGCCCTTCTGCGTCAGGATTTCCACTACATCGCCGCTGACAATTTCGTGCCGCAGCGAAACCAATTGTCCGTTCACTTTTGCGCCAACGCACTGGTGCCCCACTTCCGTGTGCACGGAATAGGCGAAGTCCACCGGTGTGGCTCCCTTCGGCAGCTCCAGCACGCGCCCCTTGGGCGTGAACGCGTAGACCTCGACCGGCGCCAAGTCCACTTTCAATGTGGAGAGAAATTCGCCCGGCTCCTGGAGCTCCCGCGACCACTCGATCAGTTGCCGCATCCAGGCGATGCGCTGATCGTCGTCGGTCGAGACCGGATGGCCGTCCTTGTATTTCCAGTGGGCAGCAACGCCTTCCTCCGCGATGCGGTGCATGTCCTGCGTGCGGATCTGGATTTCAAACGGCTGGCCGCCATGAATCACGGTGGTGTGCAGCGACTGGTACAGGTTGGGCCGCGGCATGGCGATGTAATCCTTGAAGCGCCCGGGCACGGGCCGCCAGATATGGTGCACCACGCCGAGCGCCGCGTAGCAATTGCGCTCGGAATCCGTGATGACGCGGACCGCCAGCAAGTCGTAAACCTGCTCCAGGCTGCGTTCCTGGCGGATGATCTTACGGTGAAGGGAGTAGAGTCCTTTGACGCGCGCCTCCAGTTCCGCGGGGATGCTGTTCTCGACCAGCTTTGTGCGGATTGTGTTCTGAACTTCCTCGAGGAAGCGCTTGTGCAGGGGCGCTTTGTCCATAACTTCCTTCTGCAGCGCAAGATAGGCGTCCGGTTCCAGGTAGCGAAACGCAAGGTCTTCAAGTTCTCCCTTGATGAGCGCCATCCCCAAGCGGTGGGCAATGGGGGCGTAAATATCCATGGTTTCGCGGGCAATACGCTGCTGCTTGGATGGCTCGAGGAATTCAAGGGTGCGCATGTTGTGAAGCCGGTCAGCCAGCTTGACCATCACGACGCGAACGTCGTGAACCATGGCTAGGAGCATTTTCCGCACGTTTTCTGCCTGGCGCGCCTCGGGAGCCATCATGTTCAAGCGGCTGATCTTCGTGACGCCTTCGACCAGCCGGGCGACTTCCTCGCCAAACCGTTCTTCAATGCGGGAGATCGGGAATTCTGTATCTTCGATGACGTCGTGCAGCAGAGCGGCGGTCAGAGTCGTGGCGTCCAGGCGCATGTCCGCGAGGATATGAGCGACTTCCAGCAGATGGGTAACGTAGAGATCGCCAGAACGGCGGAACTGATCGCGATGGCGTTCCGCAGCAATTTCGTAGGCACGCCGGACCATCCAGGGATCTTCCGAGGGGCGGTTCGTCCGCAGCTTTTCCAGGAGTTCTTCGAGGCGGGCGATAATCTGCCGTTCCGTGCGGTCACGGTGGAAACTTAGCGGCAGATTGACGTTCGAACCCATAACTTAGTCTACGCCCCCCTGACAGCCCCTGGGAAAGTGACGTTGTCCATAAAGGCAGTTTCGCAACATCCCGAAAAGCACGGGCGCCCTCGTCAAGAAGCGAGAGGCCCCGTCGTTCGACGGGGCCTCTCAAAAAGTCAAAGATACAAGCCGTCAGGAGGGAGCTTGCTCCGAGGGCTGTTCCGAGCGCTTCTGCTTGATCTCCTTCACCCGGTCGAGCAGATCATCGGCTTGCTTGGTAAGAGCATCCCGCTCAGCCGTCGACTCCACCATGTCGGCCTTGCGGCGATAGAGAAGATTGAGATAGGTCATGGCGTCGTCATAGTCGGGTTTCAATTTGATGGCGGTCTCAAGAGCTTTGATGCCATCATCCACCATCGCCGCGTACTTGTCGGTGTACGCCTTGCGCACATCGGGAGGCAGGGGGTCCGTGTCCTTTACCTGCTTCTTGATGTTGTTCCGGTTGTACTCCGCGCGCATCTCAGTGTTGCCGCGGTAGGCGACAGCCCAGTCGATGACCCCGATGGAATAATACGGCTGCGGATCATTGGGCTTTAAAGCGACGTGCTTCTCGTGGTAGCTCTTGGCTTCCTCGAACTTCTTGGCGTCAAACGGTTGGCCCGCCATCTGGTACAAGATTGACGCGAGACCGTCGATCGCGCTCATGTTGTTTGGGTCTTTTTCGAGCACCTCACGGTATTCCGCGATGGCTTCCTGGCCGTGACGCAGGTTTTCATCCGAAGGAGCGCCGGGAATGTACTGGCTGGCGTAGGCCGTAGCGAGATACAGGCGCGCATTGATCAGATCCGGGTCCAGCTCTTTGGCCTGCTTGAAATCCTCGACCGCCGCATCGAACTGCGCGTTCTTGAACGCGGCCACACCCTTGTTGAGGAGGTCGCGCGCGCGGAGCTTGTTACACCCTGAAACGCCGGTGACGAGAAACAACAGAACCGCCAGGGACAAAACCTGGCCGGCAGTGCGGGAAAAGCGCGAGGAGCTCTCCCGTAGAACTATAGCTTGAGTCATGGAAGCATCCATCCCTGAGTTGCGCCGCCCTTGAGCTGAGGTTGGCGCGTGGATTCACATACGCCCTATAGGGGCCATTCCATCACGTTCAGCGGTTTTTTTCCAGTTCTGAACTCAGCAGGCCGACAGGGGAAGCGCCCGCCACGTGCATGAGATCTAAAACCCGGGCAACCGCCTGAAATTCGAGAGAACGATCTCCTTGGAGAAACGCAACGCGATGAATGCGCGGAGCGAGGGCCTGTTCGAGGCGACCCCGTAATTCATCGAGTGCTACTGCCGACCCGTTCATCCGGACCGTGCCGTCCGCAGCGACCTGAATAACGATGGCCGCATCCGGATCCGGAAGTTCGTAGGGTACCCGCTTGCCTGCCTCATCTTGTTCCGGCAGGTTTGCCTGGAGCCCCATCTGCCGGTGCGGGATGATCATGAAGATGACCAGCAGCACAAGCAGAATATCGATTAGCGGGACAACGTTTACATCTGAAACCGCACCGCCCCTGCCACACGTGAACCCGATGCCCATGAGTCACCTCGCGCCCGCAACCCTTCCGGCGAGGAGGACTCTCACATCCCACTAGAAAATCGCAAAATTTACTGCCCGGCCTCGAGCTTCGCGGTAATAAGACCGACTTTGTCAATGCCGGCTTCCTTCATGATATCGATAGCGCGCGCAACGTCCATAAACAGGACGTCATTATCGCCCTTAACAAATGCCACCTTTTCGGCGCGATCCTTGAAGACCTGCTCCATGCGGGGACCCAGGCCTTCCCACGTGGTGTCTTCGTTGTTGATCTTCAGCCTGTTATTCATCATGACCTGGACCACTACCGTCTTGTTCTCGAGTTCCGTGTTCTCCTGCTTGTTTGGCGAAGGCTGCGGCACCAGAGTGTCAAGGCCTTTCGGCGTCAGCGGCGTGATAACCATGAAGATGATGATCAGCACCAACAGAATGTCGATCAAAGGCACGACATTCGGCGTGGCCATCGAGCTACCTTGTGAACCTACATCCATCCCCATTGCGAGTTCTCCTATTGAGCCGCCGCGTCCTGTTTCCGGAGGAGTGGCCCGCGCCGGGTGGGATCCGGCGCGGTTCCCTCAACTCTGCAAACGAATGACGTCTACGGCAAGCGAACGAATCCGCCCTCAGTCGCCAGCTTTTCCAGCCGGCTTCGGAGAGCTAGGTGGTTTGACCCTTTCGGTCAACAAACCAAGGGAGTCCACGCCGGCGGAACGAATTTCGTCCACGACCGCGACCACGTCGCCGTACTTGGCGCGCGCATCACTTTTTACGTAGACGGTCTTGTCCAGCTTATTGGCGATGTGATCCTTGATCTGTCCGGTTATTTCTTCCTTCTTGATCCTGGTGTTTCCCAGGTACAGGGTTCCATCCCGGGTAACGGCCACGATGACGGCGTCGTCCTTGTCCGCGTCCTGCATATCCCGCGGATTGCTCACGTTCGCCATGTCCACCGACACACCCTTCTGCAACATGGGCGTGACCACCATGAAGATGATCAGCAGCACGAGCATGATGTCGGCCATGGGAATGACGTTGGGGGACGCCATCTGCGGGCCGGCTTGCGGCTTGTAAGCCATGGTCTACCTTCTTTCGAGTTACTTCTTCGCGCCCCGGCGCAGAATGAAGTAGTTGATCAGCTCCATGGAGGAGTTGTCCATCTCGACGTCGAACGCCTCGACCTTGTTGGTGAAGTAGTTGTACGCCCATACCGCGGGAACCGCGACGAGCAAACCAAACGCCGTGGTCACCAGCGCTTCCGCGATACCGCCGGCAACCGCCGACAGACCGGTGGCCTTGTTATTCGCGATGCCCTTAAAGGCGTTCAAGATGCCGACGACCGTCCCGAACAGTCCGACGAACGGAGCCGTCGACCCGATGGTGGCCAGAGCGGAGAGACCGCGCTTCATCTCCGCGTGCACGATCGCGACGGAGCGTTCGAGACCGCGCTTGGCGGCTTCGATCACTTCCGCGTCGGATACCTGCTGGGAGGCGGACTGGAATTCGGAAAGGCCGGTCGCCACAACCTTGGCGATATGGCTCTTCTTATTGCGCTCGGCGATGGCGATTGCCTCATCCAGCTTGCCATCCTTCAATGCGCCGGCAACCTGTTGGACGAACAGGCGCGACTGCTTGCGCGCGTTGTTGTACATCAGGAAGCGGTCAATCATCACGCCGAACGAATAGACCGACAGAATGAACAGAATCACCACGACGATCTTTGCGAGGAGACCCATGGTGGACCACATGGCACGGAGGTCCCACTGGCTTCCGGCCTCCTGCAACCATGCTGCGTAGACGAACAGAGTTGCGAACATTCGTTTGCTCCTTATTTCCGAGTTGCTCCTGCGGACAGGAGCTGACAATAAATGATAATTCAACCACATACTCAGAACGGCGCGCGGGTCCCACGACTCCCACACCGCTCTGTGGACTACTGAGCCAGAGAAAAGATCACGTCGATTTCGGTGTCGACTTCCACCGGTTCGCCATTCAGCAGCGTCGGCTGATAGCGCCATTGTCTGACGGCGTCCAGCGCGGATTGCACCAGCAACGGATGTCCGGACACCACCTGCAACTGCTGTACGGTTCCATCCTTGCCGATGATCGCGTGGAGTTTCACGGTTCCACTGATGCGGGTCTGGCGCGCCAAAGGCGGGTACACCGGCTGAACGCGGTTGACCAGCTTGGCGGCCTGCACGGCGCCGCCAACGCGGGTACGCATCACCGTCGGCCTCGGCGGTGGCGGCGCGGCTGAGCTCGCACCACCAATGACGCCTCCGATTACGCCGCCCATCGAGCCACCCGCGACGCCACCGGGCACGCCACCGGCTATACCGCCCATGCCCATGTCCGGAGGCGCTTCTTCTTCCTTAAGAATCTTGACTTCCTTCGGGATAGCCTTCGGAGCCACGAGCTTGCCGGCCTCCATCAGGTGGGCCATCGGTTTAACCTTGACCACTTGCACCGCGGCCGGAGGCGGCGGAGGCGGCGGAGGAGGCGGGGGCGCCAGCAAAATCGAAGACATCAAGGTCTTCGGCAGCGCTTCGGTGTAGATCAACGGAATCAGAATCAGAATCAGGAGGAAGCCGACTTGCAAGGCCATGGACACGAACATCACCCACGGCTTGCCGGTTTTCCTCCTTACGGAAGTTGATTCGACCATTTCTTCAAACATGGGTAACCACTACCTCCTCCCGGCAGTGGCGAGCCGCGGTTGACCGCCCTCGCTTCCCCGGGTCTTGTTGCCGGCTGCGGTTCCGGTGCCTGCTGCGGCGCTATGTCCCCGCCAGCGATTCCAGGCGACGACCAACGGAGCAGCGATACCAAAACTGGAGTACGTTCCTACCACAATCCCCACCACCAGGGCAAAGGCAAAGGCCCTCAGCACCTGGCCGCCCATCAGGAACAAAACGAGCACGGTGAGAAACGTCAATCCGCTGGTCAGAATGGTTCGCGATAACGTCTGATTGATCGACTTATTGACGACATCCGCGAATGCTTCTTTCCGCAAAAGCCGGTTGTTTTCCCGGATGCGGTCGAAGATGACGATGGTGTCGTTCATCGAATAACCGACCAGGGTTAACAGCGCGGCAATTACCGTCAGCGAGATCTCAAAACCGAAAATCTTGAAAAGCCCTAACGTGATAAGTACGTCGTGAAATACGGCCAACACCGCCGCCAAACCAAAGATGATGCGGTCCATCACCCGCAAGGCAAAGCCGACCACTCCCTTGCTTGCCCAACCCGTCGAACCGCCAATTTGGCCGCCGTAAAACCGAAAGGCAATATATAACAGCATGCCTCCCAAAGCATAGAGGGTTACTCGGATGGCCTGATTGCGCAGTTCGCCACCCACCTTCGGTCCAACGATCTCCACATTGCGAATCGCGAACGGCCCCAGGGTGTAGTTCTCTTTCAAAGCGGAAATCACCGCCGGGTTCGCGCCGCTGACGCTGGCAAGATCGTCCAGGTTGGTGACGAGCCCGTTCCTGTTCTTGTCACGGAACGCAAGCAGGTTCTTGGCGAGTTGCTGGTATTTGTCGCCGGCGCTGAGGGAGAGTCCCAAGGGGTCTTTTTGCGAGAGAAAGTTAGCAAGGGAAGTCGGCGTCGCGGAGTTGAAGTCCGGCGTAGTGGAGGCATTTAGGCCATAGGTGGCGTTCAGGGCGCGAAGAACTTTCGTCTTGCCTTCATCAAGGGCCTGGTCGGTTTGGCCGCTTTGCTCGACAAAAATCAGAACTTCATTTGTGTTGGGATTCGCTATGTCGCTGATGCCCTGGATCTCACTATTACCCAACCCCTGGTCTCTGAGGCCGGAGCGCAGCTTATCGATGTTCGGAGGTTGTGCAAACCGGATATCCACGTTGGTGCCGCCTCGGAAATCGATGCCGTACTTGATGCCGCCCTTGAGGAAGATCGCGGCCCATCCGATAGCCAGCAATAGCCCGCTCAATGCAAAGAAATACTTTGCTTTGCCCATCCAATCGATATTGGGCTGTCTGAAAAGCTCAATCATGCCGTTTTGCGCTTCCCTTCCTTAGACTCCAGGGGGTTTCGGTTTGTTCCCGGAGAGCCCACAATAAGGATGCGTCCCGAAAAACCACTCCCACCCCCGTACCAGAACCCCACACGTGGCTAAATGCTCAGTTCGGCCTGGCGGTCCATCGTGGCCAAGTGGTACTGGAAAATCGCCTTAGACACGTAAATTGCCGTGAACACATTCGCAATCAAACCAATCGTCAAGGTCACCGCGAAGCCACGGATCGGCCCTGTTCCAAAGATGAACAGGAAAAACGCCGACACAACGGTTGTCACGTGTGTGTCGATAATCGTTAGAAACGCCTTGTCAAACCCGGCCTCGACCGCCGCCGAGGAAGACTTCCCATTCCTTAACTCCTCGCGGATCCGTTCGAAAACTAGGACGTTGGAGTCCACACCCATGCCTATCGTCAGGATGACGCCAGCAATACCCGGCAGGGTCAGCACGGCGCCAAACATGGCCAGCGCGGCCAGCAGGATGATCAGGTTCAAGATCAGTGCCAGGACAGCGTTGACACCGGACAGACGGTAGTAGAACACCATGAAGATCATGACCACGAGCAAGCTCAAGATGGACGCCTGCACGCCATGACGGATGGAATCGGCGCCGAGCGAAGGCCCGACGGTGCGCTCCTCGAGATACTTGATGGAAGCCGGCAGGGCTCCGGCGCGCAGCACCAGCGCTAAGTCGTGCGCGGATTCCTGGCTGAAGTTGCCGTCGATGCGGCCCTGGTCCTCAATCCGGCTCTGAATCACGGGCGCTGAATAAACCGTCTTTTCCAGCACGATGGCCATTTGGCGGTGAAGATTCTGCTCCGTGAACTGCCCGAATCTCCGGCCGGCTTCGGAGGTCAGCGTGAAATTGATCTGCCACTGTCCAGGCATCTCGACGTTCCGGGATTCCGTGGCATTGCGCAAATCGCGCCCAGTCACTGCCGTCGAGCGGCTCAGGAGATACCAGACTTCGGCGTTGTCCTGCGGATTCTGCGAATTCCGCGATTCGCTGCGGCCGCGAACGAGCTCGGTGTTGGGAGGAAGAACGCCATTGTGCGCCGCCAGAGCCGCAGCCTCGGAAGGATAGGTGGTCGGGTCCTCGACGAGCCGCAGCTCGAGTTGACCGCCCGCCTGAATGACCTGTTTGGCGCGAGCGGGATCCCCTTCCCCGGGGAGCTGCACAAGAATTTCATTGTCCTTGCGGCCATGCAGTTGGATCGTGGGTTCCGTCAGACCCAAGGCATTGATACGGCGCTCGATGGTCTCGAGCGACTGGGTCATGGTGGTTTCCTGGATGTGCGCCAGGTAGCTCGGCCGAATCGAGAGCAGGTAAGCAGTGGGATCGCCCGGCGCAGGACCGAGTTCCCAGGCGGCCTCGTACTGGTCGTGGACGAGATCGCGGAACTGCGAAACCTGGTCGCTGGCCACGTTCTTCACGATGATGTGCGTGTCATCGGCGCGGCGCGCCTCGTCGTAGCGGATGCCCTTGGATCGCATCGCGGTGGTCAGCCGCTCGACGGTCTGCTCGGTCTCCTGGGCCACGGCTTCCTGGACCTGCACCTGAAGAATCATGTGCGTGCCGCCCTGCAGGTCGAGACCCAGCTTGATCTGCTGCGTGAAGTTGTCCTTGATTTGCGCGAGCGAGGTCGGAAACGTAGGCATCCCGAGGATGAAGTACGTGCACAGGAGAATGACCGCAAAGATGAAGATAATTTTCCACTTCAAATTGGGATTCATGGTTCGAAGATCAGGCGCAGTCGCGGAAAAGCCCTGGTGGGGTTACTTGGCATCTTCGGAAGCCTCCACCTGGGCAATCGCCGCGCGCGCGATGCGAATTTTGACGTTATCGGCGATCTTCAAAATGATGGTGTCGCCGTCCATCCCATTGATCACCCCGTAGATACCCGCGGAAGTGATCACCTTGTCGCCGTTCTTCAGCGCGGAATGCATCTCTTGCATTTTCTTCCGCTGCCGCTGCTGCGGCAAAAAAACCAAAAAGTACATGATGGCGATCATCGGAAGGAACAGGATGAGCATTCCTCCGAGTCCACCACCGCCGACCTGCAAAATCAGAAGGGCTGCGAAGTTCATTTCCGTCGTCTGCTACCGTACCTTTCCGAACCTTCCCACATGCAAATCTTAGCGCGGTTCGCGCCCAATTTCCGGCGGATGGAGAAAAGACCGCCGAGAGCGGGACTTGCGCCCGCTTCCCTTCCCCGCCGGATTCTCGTCCTGAGACTCGACCTACTGCGGGTTGCCAAAGCGCCGCGGAAGAATTCCGCTCACCGGGCAGTTCACTTCAGGCCGGACCCTCTGCATAGCGGGTGCGCAGCTCTGACGCGAAATTCGCAAGATGTCCAAAAGTGATAGCCTCTCGAATTTGGTTCATTATGTCAAGGTAAAACCGCACATTGTGGTGGGTCGCCAGGATCGCTGCGGTGATCTCTCCCGCAGCGAATAGATGCCGAAGATACGCGCGCGTGTAGCGGCGGCAGACCGCGCATCCGCAGCGTGGATCGATCGGGCGCTGGTCCTCAATGTATCGCGCGTTCTTGATCAGCACGCGCCCTTCGCTCGTATAGAGGCAGGCATGCCGCGCCGCGCGCGTCGGCAAGACACAATCCATCATATCGATCCCGCGCTTCACGTACTCTGCGATCTGCTCCGGCCGTCCAACACCCATGAGGTACCGCGGCTTCTCGCTGGGCAACAACGCCGTCGTCTCCGTGGTCATCTCGCAGGTGAGGTCATGCGCTTCGCCGACCGCGAGTCCACCAACCGCGTAACCCGGAAAGCCGATGTCCATCAATTGCCGCGCGCTTTCGCGCCGCAGATCGCCGAACGTCGCGCCCTGCACAATACCGAATTGCCACTGTGCCGGCTCGCCGTCCCTGCTGGCATATTCGAGGAAGTACTTGCGCGCTCGCTGGGCCCAACCCGTGGTGCGTTTCAGCGCGGCTTCCGCGACATCACGCGGCGCGGGCGTCTCGATGCACTCGTCCAACACCATCGCGATGTCCGAACCGAGCGCCAGTTGAATCTCCGCGGCTTTCTCCGGGGTCAGCAAATGCTCGGAGCCGTCCAGGTGCGAGCGAAACCGCACGCCTTCATCGGTGATCTTGCGCAACTCCCCCAGGCTGAACACCTGGTAGCCGCCGGAATCGGTCAGGATGGCGTTCCGCCAGGACATGAACGCGTGCAGACCGCCCAGTTTGCGGATCAGCTCGTGTCCCGGCCGCAAATATAGATGATAGGTGTTGGCGAGGATGATTCCCGCGCCCAGTTCTTCGAGCGCGTCTTGCGTGAGCCCCTTCACCGTGGCTGCGGTGCCCACGGGCATGAACGCCGGTGTTTCGACCGCGCCGTGCGGCGTCGTCAGCCGGCCGCGCCGCGCGCCGTTCGGATCACGCTGCAAAACTTCAAATGAAAACCTCACACCTTCAGTGTATCAGGAGAAGATAAAGGCCAAGCCCATACGGCAAAGGACCCAAATCGCCAGGAGACTGAACGCGATCGTATAGGCTTTTCCACCTTTCAACTTCTTCGGGCTTGCCGCTGCAAATCCAATCGCGATCAGCAAGGTGATCCAAATGACGAAAATGTCGATGTTCTTCCCGAGCGCATCCAGCCACTTCGGCATTCCTTCCGGCAGAAACGCAGCTAGATTCGTCGCAACGGGGTTGTCCAAATCCATCGTCCCCGGTGGCTTCAGGAACAGCACGACGAGGAATAAGATGTTCCCCAGAAGGACGGGCACAAAGGCGTGTGAAACGACAGCCAGCGAGGTTTTGAAATTCACACCCGCCCCCGCCATCAAGTTGAACGCTCCCAACAGGATTCCCGCGACGATCAAGACGATCACGATCGGCGCTGGAATTCCGAGTATGTAAGCGCTGTAAGGGGCGAATTTCGCGCCCATTTCGATCTGCTTCTCTTTCTGTTCCGCCGGGAGTTGCGCCGCCCGCGGATTCTTCTCGATCTGCTGGCTGACATACTCCCGCCAATTCATCTTTTGGTTTAGCCCGACCGCGACGATCGCTCCAAGGACCGCCAGCAGTATCACTGGCAGGAGCCAACTCGGTTTTCGCACGATATCTTCATACGTGGGCTTCGGCGAGAACAAAACCCCCACAATCCTTCCAAACGGGGAAAGCGACGCTTGAGGTTCGGGCGCGGGCGTGGCCGCAGGCGTAGGTGTTGTTGCCATCGAGGACTCCTTCACCACAGGTGTGTGGGCAATGCTTCAGGAAATACTACGTGGCACCTGCGGTGAAAATATCATACCCGGCGGGCCTGTGGTATCTCCGGCACCGCCGCCAGCAGTTCCCGGGTGTAGCCCGACTCGGGTCGTCGCAGCACGCTTTCGACAGGGCCATTTTCTACGAACTGCCCTGTACGCATCACCGCGACATGGGTCGCTAACTGCGCCACTACGGGCAGGCTGTGCGAGATGAAAATGTACGTCAGCCCAAACTCTTTTTGCAGCTCCTGCAACAGTTGCAGCACCTGCGCTCCGACGGACACGTCCAGCGCCGAGACCGGCTCGTCCGCGACGATTAGCATCGGCCGCAGGATCAACGCCCGCGCGATCCCGATCCGCTGTCGCTGCCCCCCGGAAAATTCGTGCGGGTAGCGCCACAGGGCTGACTCATCGAGGCCAACTCGCCGCAAGATCTCTCCCACGCGCGCCAGCCTCTGCACACCGGACAGCCGGGACTCGTGGATCGCCAGCGGCTCTGCGACAATGTCTCCCACCTTCATCCGCGCGTTCAGTGAAGCGAAGGGATCCTGAAAGATCATTTGCATTTTGCGGCGCTCGGTCCGCAACGTCTCGCGCGACAGTTGCAGCAGATCCTGTCCGTCGAACGTGATTTTGCCGGAGTCCGGCTCAATCAGCCGGAGCAGCATGCGCGCCAGAGTCGTTTTCCCGCAGCCACTTTCACCGACAATGGCCAGGGTTGCCCCAGCCGAGACCTGGAAGCTCACGCCATCGACCGCGGCGAACCGCTCTCCATTGGCATCTTGGGCAAAGACGCCGGCGCCGCGCGGGAACGTCTTCCGGATGTTCTCCACTTCGAGCAAATGTGCCATGCGAAAATCCGCTGAGACTGCGGCGCCCTTCTCCTTCCTTACGTCCTTACTTCCTTACGTCCTTACTTCCTTACGTCCTTACTTCCTTACTTCCTTACCTCACTCCTTCTTCTATCAGCACGCACCGCGCCGCCTGTCCCGCATCCACATGGCGGAATTCAGGCACCTTCACATCACATTCCGCCCGCCGCAACGCGCAGCGTGGCGCAAACGCGCAACCCGGCGGCAATTCCATTAATTGTGGCACCGTGCCGGGAATGGGAGTAAGAGCGCGCTTCTCCAGTGTTGGCGAAGCCGCCAGTAAGCCTTGTGTATAGGGGTGCTTCGGTCCGGTGAGCACCTGTTGCATTGGGCCCTCCTCCACGATGCGCCCTGCGTACATCACTGCCACGCGATCCGCCACCCTCGCAACCACGCCGAGATCGTGCGTGATAAAAAGCAGCGCCAGTCCCAGTTCGCGCCGCAGACGATCCAGCAGATCGAGGATCTGCTTCTGCACAGTCACGTCCAGCGCGGTCGTGGGCTCATCCGCAATCAACAATTTTGGCTGCGGCGCCAGCGCCATCGCGATCATCGCGCGCTGCCGCAACCCGCCGGAAAGGTGGTGCGGATATTGTCCCGCGCGGACTTCCGGCTCAGAAAGCGCGGCCTGTTTCATCGCCGCAAGCAGACGCTCGCGCAATTGCTCTCCGGGTAAATCCGGCTCGTGCGCCAGGATCGCTTCCTCAATTTGCGCTCCAATGCGCATCACCGGGTTCAGCGACGTCATGGGTTCCTGAAAGATCATCGCGATCTCTCGCCCGCGCACGCCGCGCCACTCCTCTGCGGTTAATCCCACCAAAACCCGCTCTGCGCTCCTCAACGTTCTCTGCGCCTCTGCTTTAGTTCTTCCTGTCTTTTCCTTGCCGTTTTCCCTCGAAAGCAACAAAATCTCTCCGCCCACCCGCGCCCCTGGCGGCAGCAATCCCATCAGCGCCAGCGCGAGCATCGTCTTCCCGCTCCCCGATTCGCCCACGAGCCCGACCGATCCGCCCGATTCAATTCGCAGCGATACTTCATTCACCGGCTTCACCCATCCCGCCGCCGTCGGGAGTTCCACCGTGAGCGAACGAATCTCCACGAGCGTGTCCATGCCGCTATCATACGGATTCGCGCCATTCCTCACACTAAGGAAAGTGGCGACGTTTCCCGGTGCTCAGCACAAGGCCACACGGACAAAACGTTTTTGACGCGTCTCCCATTCGAATCAAACTCGTGTAATTGCTTCAAACTAGTACCTCACTATTACCTTATTAACGTAGTACTTCCAGTGTCGGCGGAGCAACATTTTGCCCTTGAATCACGGAAACACACCGATTCGCAATTCATCAGCAAGCCACGCCCCGATAGTAAGCTAATAGGCTCTATGGCCACGGCCACGACGCACCCTGTGGACTGGTCGCTGCTCTGGGGGCAGCGCTCGTTCCGCTTTTTTTTCACCGCGATGTTCGTCTCGCTGTTCGGGAGCGGGATGAACTTCATCGGCGTTAGCTGGTACATCATGTCGGCGACGCACTCGACGGTGGCGGTGAGCTGGCAGGTGATCGTGGTCACGCTCCCCGGCCTGGTCGTGCCGTTCCTTGGAGGCGTGCTCATCGACCGCATCGACCGCCGCTACCTCGGCGTGCTGCTCGATCTTGCGCGCGGCCTCGCGGTCCTCGCCATTTCCTACATCGCGTGGCGCGGCAATCTGCACCTTTGGCATCTCTACCTGATGACGTTGATCACCGGCACCGGCTCCGCAATGTATTGGGCCAATGTGAACGCTCTGGTGCAGGAAGTGATCCCGCCGAGCCAGTTCACGGGCGCCAATGCCACGGTGCTCGTCGGAGTGCAGACCGGCATGCTCCTCGCCGGCATGTTCATCGGTTTCGTCTACGACCACGTTGGCATCCACGGGATCCTCTTCATCGACGGGCTGACTTACTTCGTCTCGGCGTATTGCCTCTATGCGCTGCGCAGCGGCTACGTCTCTCCGCGAGCGCATCTCCAGTACCCGCGCGAATATTCCGAATCCACAGAAGGGACCGCCGAAGCATTGGAGGCCGGCGAAAATCCCGAAGTGGCGGAAGCGGGATTGTCTCTCGCGGTGTATGCGGATTTGAAGGAGGGGCTCGGCTACTTGCGGGGACAGCCGGTGGTTGTAGCGTTGGGAGTGACGCACGCCATGCTGATGGCCAGCATCGTGAGCTCAAACGTCGTGCTTGTCGCGCTCGCCAACGACATCCTGCATTCCGGCGCGCGCGGGTTTGGCTTCATCGAAGCGGGCTGGGCCGTGGGTGCGATCACCGGAGGCCTGGTCACCAGTCAACTGCCGCAACGCCTGCGCTTGCCGCTTTACGTCGCTGCCATTGGCGGCATGGCGCTGGGGCACGTCGGCATTCCATTCGTCGGCTTTTTGCTCGGCGCGGTGCTGCTGCAAACCTGTTTTGGATTTTTCCGCGCGCTTGCGGGAATCGTGGCGCAATCCTCGCTCATGGCCATTGTCCCCAGGCACTTCATGGGGCGCACGCAATCCGCTTTCGCAATCTTCGCGACCGTGCTGCAACTTGCCATGAGCTTTTCTCTCGGCTGGATCGCCGAACGCTTCACCATCGCGATTGGTTTCTTCCTGCTGGCCGCCATGTATGCGGGCGCCACGCTGACCGCTTTTCGGGCGCGCAAGCTGTTGTGTTAGATTTCAGTTTCTGCAAATACCCTCGCGAGGCCGCCTATGGAAATCCATACGATTCAGCCGTTTCTCCAATATTTCGACAACGTGCACAACCGCACCATGCGCGTGGCTCGTTGCGTCCCCGCGGACAAAATCGGTTGGACCTACGCGCCCGGAAAATTCTCGCTAGGCGATCTTCTGCGCCACATCGCCGTAACCGAGCGGTATCTCTTTGCGGAAAACATTCAGGGGAAGCCGAGCCGCTACAAAGGCCACGGCAAGGAATGGGCCGACGGCTTGGAAGACATTCTGGCGCTCATGGAGCGCCTGCACAGCGAGTCCATGGAGATTTTCGCGAGGCTTACCGACGAAGACTTGTTGAAAAAATGTCTGACCCCGGGCGACGTACAAATTGCGGTTTGGAAGTGGTTGCGCTTGCTCACTGAGCACGAGATCCACCATCGGGGCCAGCTCTATTTGTATCTCGCGCTACTTGAAGTTCCGACACCGCCACTCTATGGCTTAACCTCCGAGCAGGTTCGCGCGCGCGGCCAATCGTAGTGCGCGCGGTTCGCCGGGGACAGGCGCGGACTAAGTGGTGACTGGCACTTTTCCACCCAGGAGTTTCACGACGGCCTGATTCAGATTGGACCGCAACTGGTATCGCTCGCTCGCCCGCGTGATATATCGAACGGCCACTTCGACTCCCCCGATCACGGGCCGCAGGCTGATCGCAGGCTCCACGGAGAAGCCGCTAAGTTCGCGGGAAGTCGCGGCGCTGCGCCATTCCTGTTCCGCCTGTTGAGCGCTCTGTCGGGTAGCCTCGACGACCTTTTCGTGAATAGCGTCGATCATCGGATACGGATCCTTATCTGCCGGTAAGACCACCTGCAACTCATCCCAGAGCCACTGGCCGGTGGTCGAGAAATTGAAGTAGTGGCCTTCGATCGCAAAGTTGTTCGCAAAGGTGACGCGCCGCCCGGTCGGGTGCCCGGAATCGGTCCAATTTCCTGTCTCCAGCAAGACGGTACGGAATGGCCCGATCTCCACTACTTCTCCCGTTACTCCGTTGATTTCCACCCAATCGCCGAGGCGGATTCCGTTCTTGCCCATGAGCGCGAACCAGCCAAGAAAACCAATGATGAAATCCTTTAGCGCAACGGTCAGCCCGGCGCCTGCGAGTCCAAGGAATGTTCCGAGTTGACTCGGGGGCCCGAACAGCACCAGCAAGATCAGGAATAGCGCCAGAATCTGCAGGGATACGCGCGCAACGGTGCGAAGCGATTCAATCTGCCGGCGGTCCATCTTGAGTCGCTTGACCAGCGAATCCATCCAGGAGGTGAAGAATATTCCAACCAGCGCAATGCCCAGGATGACTACGACCCCCTGAAGCGCCCGATGGACTACGGCGCGCTGGGATCCCGCCACAAGATCAATCCACTGCGCATAGACACCCGCGATTTCCTTTTTGGCTTCGATCCGCCTGTCGTAGGCCGAGACCATTTTCTGGTCGTCAGCCAAATCTTCCGTCTTTTTCAGCAGCCCTGCCGTGTCCGCCTGGCTTTTCGCCGGCGCAGAAACCTGTCCTGCGCTTGACGCCTCAACTCCCTTGGAGTGATGCGCCAATTCCGGAATACTCGCCTTCGCTGCTTCAATCTGCGCGTCCAAGGCATCGTGTTTGGCCTTCAGCCTCGCCTCAGCCGATTCCGTCTCGCTTTTTGCCTGCCACAATTGCATCTGCTTCTGGTGAAGTGCCCGCCACTGCGTCGCCAGGTGGATCAGGCCGAGCCGGTCGTCCGCCTGCTGTGCTGCAGGAATTGCGGACTGTGCACTCTGCGCGGCGGTTTCGTGCTGCTGTTTCATCGTTTGGAGTCGCTCGACCGAGTCGCCGCCCGCGGCTGACAAATCGTGCTTCGCGTCGTCGATCTCGTCCTGCGCCAGATCCATGTCCGCCTCGGCCTGGATGAGGTCCGCCTCTATCGCGGATTGCCTATCCGCCGGCACTTTTACCAACTGTTCGGAGAGCTGCTTCGCGCGTTCCTGCTCGGCCTCCAGAACTTTCTTGGCCTTGTCCAGCCGCGACTTGGCGGCTAGCGCTTCCGGTGATGGCGGTGGAGGATGCAGCCGCGCTTCGCGGATGGCCTCGTCAAAGGCAAGGTCCACGTCATAATCCGCAAGCCGAAGCGCCTCCTGGGCCAAAGTCCGCTCTTCCTGTGTGGTGGCAAGTTGCGCCACTTGTTGCGCCGTTTTCAACGGGCGCAGGACCAAGAAGGGCCTCCCAGTCTGCCGCCCGGCGCTGACCACCGCCGGCAACGGCTCACGCGTCTCCCAGATTGCGTAGGCTGTGAAAGCCGCCAAAAGAAGAATCACAATCGCTACAATTTTTTGGGTCTTCCTCATAAAAATCCGCCTGTCCCGTCTGAGGATTCGTCTGGCTGGGGTTCTTCCAATCTCGACGATTCAAGGGAGAAACGCAAGGGCTTCCTGAGCACACCGGTTCTCAACGTCCTTGTACCTTGCCGCAATTCCAACTAGGCTGAAGAAAGATCCGGCCATGAACCACTCGCGGCTTCCTGCTCTTCTCTTTCTGTTCCTGCTTGTGCTGGGGCTTCTGCACTGGGTCCAGGTCTATCCACAGCTTCCGGATCGCATGGCCTCTCATTTCAACGGCAGCGGCGTGCCAAATGGGTGGCAATCCAAACACAACTTCTTCGTCTTCAGTTCTACTGTGGTCCTTGTCTGCGCCGCCATTTCGTTTCTCGTGCCACGCGCAATTGCTGTTTTTCCACCGGAGCTCATCAACCTGCCCAACAAGTCCTACTGGCTGGCGCCTGAACGGCGTGAAGAAACTTCGCATGTCTTCGCCGCCCACATGGCTTGGTTCGGCTGTGCCCTTCTTTTTGTCTTGCTCTATGCCATCTCGCAGGCCATCAATTTCAATCTGCCGCACCACGAGCCGTTTAACTCCCAAGGCACGATCTATGTCCTCATTGGCTTCTGCCTCTTCGCGGCTCTCCTATCGGTTCACCTCGTCCGCTATTTCTACGCCATCCCTCCTTCTTCTTCCTCCCCGCGCTAGGGCATTCGCCGGAATTCAGCGCTGCAGTTTACGCCTTTGCAGCTCACAGGTTGACGAATCGCCCTTCGCGGGATTAGCTTAGGACAAGTGAACGGGTGCAGACTCCAACAATGAAAAAATATTTGATCGTCATCGAAGAAACGGGAAGAGGTTACTCTGCCTATTCGCCAGACCTGCCGGGCTGTGTGGCCACGGGAACGACTCGAACGGAAGTGGAGAAGAACTTGCGCAAAGTGCTGTTGTTCCACCTGGATGGATTGCGCGCAGACGGCGACATCGTTCCTGAACCGCACACCTACTCAGCCTATGTCGAACTTCCGGCATGACCAGGAATCCTCAGACGAAACAACGACTCTCTTTCAGCCGGTCGGACCTGAGGAATTGCGCCTCATTCGCGAAGCCGACTTCCGGTCGTTCCCGCCTCGCTTTCACGGTCAACCGATTTTCTACCCCGTGCTGAACGAAGAGTAGGCGGTCCAGATCGCGCGCGACTGGAAGGCGAAGGATCCTAATCAGAAGGCCGGATACGTGAGCAGGTTCCGTGTGCGCACGGTCTACCTATCTCGATTCGAGATTCGCACTGTCAGCGGCTCCATCCACCAGGAGTATTGGCTTCCCGCCGAAGAATTGCCAAACTTCAACGCAAGCATCGTCGGTGGAATCGAAATCATCGCCGAGTTTCTCACCAATCGACATAGTTAAGCGGTCGCCCGCTGTCCCTGTCACACCCGGCATGCGGGTCCGCACCGGGCGGTTCCGTAAGATTGAGCCCTTGCGGGCCCGAGGGTCGAGTCGTCTTCGCCACGAAGGTTTCGCCACTCGGTAGGTTACCGTTTCGGCTTCACCGTCTTCTGAACCTAGCAAGCTCAGCCGAAGCTAATTGGCTGGCGCCATGCCACCCGTGAGTCCGACGTTCTACTGTTCACGCTTACGGTTTGGGCCTTCCTCACCTCCGTGAGTGCTACGCCCGCTGCTGACTTCTGTTGCAGGTTCAGGGTGAATTGCTTCGCCCTCCGTCACGAATCCGAGACGTGCAACAGATCTCCCGAGATAAGTTCGACCGCTTTCTGCGCGCAACCACCGAATTTACGCTTTGCGTCCTTGATAGATATGGGCTTCGCGATCATTGGCCCGCTCGCCCGACACTCACGCCTCTAATTCGGTTCTTGTACATTGGCTCGCGCATTTGCTCTGCGCTTCCTTCAGACCCCGCCTCACAGCGACGCCCTTGCGCTTCGCTATCACTTCTCCTCTATCAGGATGTGAAGAGGACTCACACCTCCAAGCTGTCGAGCATGCTCGGCGTACCAATGAAAACGCCCGGCTCGCGCCGGGCGCCCAATTTCCATTTCCGATTTTTCAGTTTCTAGAGATAGTCGCGCGAAGGGCCTTCCAGGAACGCGCGCAACTTTCGCGAACGCGAGGGATGCCGCAGCTTGCGCAGCGCTTTCGCTTCGATCTGGCGGATGCGCTCGCGCGTCACGGCAAAGGACTGGCCGACTTCCTCGAGCGTGTGCTCGCTGCCATCGTCGAGCCCGAAACGCATCTTGATAACTTTTTCTTCGCGCGGGGTCAGGGTCTTCAGCACGGAAGAAGTCTGTTCCTTCAGGTTCAGGTTGATCACCGCGTCCGAAGGCGACACGACGGCCTTGTCTTCGATGAAGTCGCCGAGGTGCGAATCTTCCTCTTCGCCGATGGGCGTTTCGAGCGAAATCGGCTCCTGAGCGATCTTCAGAATCTTGCGCACCTTGGACACCGGGATATCCATGCGCTTGGCGATCTCTTCGCTGGTCGGCTCGCGGCCAAGTTCCTGGACCAACTGGCGGCTCGTGCGCACCAGCTTGTTAATCGTTTCGATCATGTGCACGGGGATGCGGATGGTGCGCGCCTGGTCGGCAATTGCGCGCGTGATGGCCTGGCGGATCCACCAGGTCGCATACGTGGAAAACTTGTAACCACGGCGCCACTCGAATTTGTCGACCGCCTTCATCAAGCCGATGTTGCCTTCCTGAATCAAATCCAGGAACTGCAAGCCGCGGTTGGTGTATTTCTTCGCGATCGAAACCACCAAGCGCAGGTTGGCCTCGATCAATTCCTTCTTGGCCTGTTCGGCCTCGGCTTCCCCGCGCTGGATGATGGTGAGCGTACGTTTCAGCTCGGTGAGGCCGACCTCGCTGGCTTCCTCGATGTCTTTCAGTTCCGAGCGCCGCGTGCGCAGTTCCCGGCGCGCCTCGGCGGCGTTTTCGCCCTTGGAAACATCCGCGCGGCGTTCCAGGCGGCCCGCCTCGCGCTCGAGTGACTGCAGGCGCTCGACGGTGCCGCGCATTTTGTCGACCAGGCGCTTTTTCTCGAACGGGTTGAAGTCGATGCCGCGAATTTCCAGCGAAATTTCCACACGCGTCCGTGCCACGGCCCACTTCGCGCGAATGTACGGCTTCTTCTTGGCCTTGGGAGTTTTGTCGAGCTTGACCGCCTGCTTCAGTGCCAGGTCGTACAGCTTCGCGATCTTGTCGATGTATTTCAGCGTCTGCTTGGTCTTATTCGCGATTTTCTCTTCGGTCAGCTCTTCATCGTCGAACTGAACGATCTCCTTGATGGACCGCGCGCCTTTGCGCAGATCGTCGCCGACGGCAATTAATTCCTTGATGACGATGGGCGACCGGGTGATGGCCTTCATTACCACAAGCTGCCCGCGCTCGATGCGCTTGGCGATCGTCACTTCTCCTTCGCGCGTCAGCAGCGGTACCGTGCCCATCTCGCGCAGGTACATGCGTACCGGGTCGTTGGTCTTTTCGAGCGAGCCCGGCGTCAAGTCCAGGTCGCCGGCTTCTTCCGCGTGAAGATCTTCCTTGACGGCGCCTTCGTGTTCGTGGTCCGCGGAAACTTCCACCGCGCGGGCGGCCTTTGCCGAGGCCGCATCTTCGTAAATCTCGATCCCGTTGCGCTCAAAGGTGGTGAGTAAGTCGTCGATTTCTTCCGAAGAATGCACTTCGGCGGGAAGCGAATCGTTCACTTCGTCGTACAGGAGGTACCCGCGCTCCTTGCCGATGGCAATGAGCTGGCGTACCGCATCATATTTTTCTTCCAAGCCCGTAGCCGCCACAACACTCCTCCCGCTCTTATACCGCCAGACCGGCACACGTCCCCGGCGCTCATATCATGCGGCAATCTTCATACGAAGCACACAGAGGCAGGCCACAACGCTTAAGGGAGGAGCAAAACTCCTCCGGTAAGCTCTCGATTTTCTCTGAAGCCCTGCGCGCCGCGCCGTTTCCTTGCTGCTGCCCCACGCTCTGCCCGTCTGCCGAAACCCTGCCCTAACGGTTTACAAGCATCTTTATATCTGTCTAATAGATGCAAGAAGGAGCGAAACCGTTACCCGGGCAACCTTTTTAAGTTACACGTCTAATTCCCTCTGCGTCAATGCTTTCCTTTCGTTTTTTTGTGGCGCCTCCGGAATAGCACAGCCGCATCCACGAAGTCCAAGAAAAAATCGCCACTAGAAGTCGAACCGGTAGCCCAGAATCATTTTTGCGATCAGGTGGTCCGTCGCGCGCGTGACACCCACCCCCACGCCGAAGTTGATCTCCCACTTCGGCGAAACGTTCAAGTCAATCACCGGAAAAATCTGCTGTTGTTGTTCGGCCACCGGATCGAAGCCCGTCACTGGGCCCAGCGATCCGTAATACTCGATTCCGCCGGCTATTTTCTTCGTGAAGTCATAGCTGACTTTTGCATTCGGCGAAAACATGAAACCCTGGCTGGCCGACTGCCCATTCAAAGACTTGTCAAACGTCGGATTGAACGAAAAATACCAGGGTCCCAGTTGCTTATCGATAATCGGCCGCAATTCGTACGTCCAAGTATCCGCGGAGAATTGGCTTCTCTGGTAACCGATCTCCTGAGAAACGCTGATGCCGACGGGCCAATTCCATCTCTTGGGCACCGCCAGGCGCGGCCGAATGTGGTCACCGACCCAATCGATGCCGTAGCCGTTTTGCGAGGAAGTGAAAATGTAAAAGCCGGTTTCGAACCAGTCGGTGAAGCCATGAGTGATTTCGATGGTCTCATGTAGTTGGTGATTGGTGGGGTAGGTGCCGTCGGTAATCGTTTTCGATCCCTGAAAGGTAAAGTTGCTATGCAACTCCACCATCGTGTGGCCCTTTTCAACCAGATCATAGCTATAAACCTGGATTTCGTAGTTGTCCTGTGCCTGCGCGAAGGTTCCGCCGAGGCGCCAGGAAAAGAGGAGTACGACTGCCCCGGCGAGCCAGCCCAGCCTCATTCGTCTGAACAAATTTCACCCAACGTGCAGCGTTTTGCGTCCAGTCTCTGGACGCCACAGAGAGCAAATAGTGTACAGAAAAATCCAGTTCCCGCGGGCCTCAGGCGTGAGGATGGGCCTTATCGTAAATGTCCATCAGTTGGCGGATGGAGGCGTGGGTATACTTTTGTGTGGTCGAGAGGGACTGGTGTCCCAAGAGTTCCTGAATTGCGCGCAAATCCGCTCCGTCCGCCAGAAGGTGCGTCGCAAAGGCGTGCCGCAGTGAGTGCGGATGCAAGTCCCAATTAATATTGATTAGGCGCACGTACTTTTTCACGATCCGCCCCACACTCCGTGGCGTCAACCGCCTGCCCTTGTAATTCAAGAAGACCGCCTCCAGGTCAATCCTCCTGCCCGCGGCGCGATTCTCCTGCAGCAGTTGCTCACGCACTGGCCAATAGGGTGTCAAAGCTTCGACCGCTTTTGCTCCATAGGGCACAATGCGTTCTTTTCTTCCTTTGCCGGTCACTTGCACCATCTGGTCCTTCAGATTCATGTCGAGGAGATTGAGCCCGGTCAGTTCGCTGACGCGCAACCCGGCCGCGTACAGAAGTTCGAGGATGGCTCGGTCCCGCGGCAGCAGAAGGCTGTCCTCTGCTTTGATGATGGCCTTTGGCGAAGCGCTCCTTGCCGCGTCTTTTGCGCTTGACTTACTCTTTGGAGTCGCCCCGGGCTTCTGGATCCCGGCCAACTGATTGAGGAATCCGCTCATCTCTTCTGCGGAGAGCACCGCCGGAATGCGCTTTGGCAGCTTCGGTGTCGGCACCAGCCGGGCCGGATTTTCCCGCAGCATGCTCTCCCGAACGCAGTACTTGAAAAAAGAGCGCAACGCGGCGAGCTTCCTGGCAATGGAGCTCTTTTCCAGTCCCATTTCGTGCAAATAACCCACAAACTCACGAATCACGCCGTGGTCAATTCTCGCAAGTCGCGGCGCCGAGGCACCGGGGGGAGTCAGATAGATCAGAAACTGTCCGAGGTCCTTGCCATAATTCGTAATCGTGTGCGGCGAGGCATTACGCACGGAGCGCAGGTATTCAAGAAACTTACCGATTGCGGACTTCATCCGGCCTCACACTCTGATGACAGGTATACTTCCACCGGAGTCCTACACTCGCACTGTTTTCTTCTGGTGGAGGCTACGACACCTCCATGGGTCGCGCCACCCAATGGTCTCTCTCTTAAGCCTTCACGACTACAGGGGCCTCTTCCAATTGCGCGGACTTGACCGGCGTCTCTTCCGGCGCCAACTTCTCCCAATCGCATCCTTCCTTGATGCAGGCGCGAACTGTGCCGATCTTGGTCTTCTTTTCCACAACGAAAGTGGCGCCGCACTTCGGGCAGGGTTCCGCGACCGGCATATAGGGCGTGGTGTAATCGCAATCCGGATAACGCGAGCAGCCGTAGAAGACGCGGAACCTCCCACGTCCACCTTTGCCCATGCTGCCGCGCTTCACGAATTCGCCTTCGTTGCACTTGGGACATTTGATGCCCATGGTGATCGGCCGAGTGTACTTGCATTTCGGATAGCCTGAGCATCCGATGAATTCGCCGAACCGGCCGTGTTTTTTCACAAGCCCGTTGCCATCCAACGGGCATTTCTCGTCCAGCGGTTCATCCGGCTGGTGCGCGATGCGCGTTCCGGCCACCAGCCGCCGCGTTGTCTTGCAGTCCGGGTACCCTGTGCAGGCCAGGAACGCGCCAAAGCGTCCGCGCTTCAGCGCCATCTCTTTGCCGCAGTTTTCGCAATACTCGATCTTGTTTTCGGCGTCTTCCGGAATCTCCTCGGAAAGGTCCTGGATGAAATCGCATTCCGGATAGCGCGAGCAGCCAAGGAAAAAGCCGTGGCGGCTGATGCGCTCGAGCAACTCGCCCTGGCCGCATTTTTCGCACTTTTTCCCGGTGGGAATTCCGGCTTTATAGGAAACCATTTCGTCGTCGGCCTTTTCCAGGTCCACAATGAATTTTTCCCAGAACTCCTTCACCGATTCGCGCCATGGCAGCGCGCCTTCTTCAATTTCATCCAGCTCTTCTTCGAGGCGGGCGGTGAACTTCACGTCGAACACGTCTTCAAAGCTCTTGATCAGCAGCGCGCACACGCGTTCCCCGAGCATGGTCGGCGTGAACCGCCCCTGATCCTTCTTGACGTACTCGCGCTCGACAATGGTGGAAATGATCGAGGCATAGGTGGATGGGCGGCCGATTCCGTCTTCCTCCAGCTCCTTCACCAGCGTCGCTTCCGTGTAGCGCGGAGGGGGTTCCGTGAAATGCTGCTCCGGACGGATCGAGTCCAGCTTCACAACCTGCCCTTCTGTGACGCGCGGCAGGGCCTTGCCTTCGCCTTCGTCGTCTTTTTCGTCGTCCTCGCGGTCCGCACTCTGGGCGGGAATCTGGTACACCTTCAGGAAGCCGTCGAACTTCAAGATCGAACCGGTCGCGCGGAACGTGTAATCCGCCGCCGCGATATCGATGGTGGTCTGGTCGTACACTGCGGACAGCATCTGGGAAGCCACAAAGCGCTGCCAGATCAATTGGTAGAGTTTGAAAACGTCGTCTGCTAGGTACTTCCGCACGTCTTCCGGCGTCCGCGAAACGTCCGTTGGCCGGATCGCCTCGTGGGCGCCCTGCGCGTCCTTCTTCGATTTGTAGAAATTCGGCCTCTCCGGCAGGTAATCGCTGCCAAAACGCTCAGGGATCAATTCCCGCACCTGGGCCAGCGCGTCGTTCGACACGTGCACGGAATCCGTGCGCATATAGGTGATCAGCGCGACCGAGCCTTCCTCGCCGAATTCCACGCCTTCGTACAAACGTTGCGCCAGCGCCATGGTGCGCTTCGCGGTGTACCGTAAACGGTTGTACGCGGCCTGCTGCAGCTTGGAGGTAGTAAACGGAGGAGGTGGATTCCGGCGCTTCTCCTTCAGGGTCACGGCGGATACCTGCCACTTCGCCTTCTGGACCGCCGCGACGACCTTGTCCGCCGCTTCCTGGTTCTTGACCTCGATGTCCTCGCCCTTGTGCTTGCTGAGCCTCGCCTCAAAAACAGGGGGCTCGCCCGCGTCGAGCATGGCGTGGATGGTCCAATATTCCTGAGGCACGAACGCCCGGATTTCCTGCTCGCGCTCGACGATGAGGCGCAGCGCCACAGTCTGCACGCGCCCTGCGCTCAGCCCCCGCCGGACCTTGTCCCACAGTAGGGGCGAGATTTTGTAGCCCACGATACGGTCCAGCACGCGCCGCGCCTGTTGTGCTTCGACGAGCTTCGCATCCACCTGGCGCGGCTGCTCGAAGGCGGCCCGGATGGCCTTCGGGGTGATCTCATTAAAGGTCACGCGGAAGATTTTCTTGGGATCGATCGGCTCAATCTCGATGCGGTCCTTTTCCGCGGGCTTCCTCCCGAATTTTCCTTTGCCTTTCTTTTTGGGGTCTGCGGCTTCGGCAGCCTTTTCTTGGTTAGGCCCGTTCTTCAGGCCGTTCTTGCCAGCATCTTCCTCTTCGGGAATCAGGAACTTCGTCGGTTTGGAGAGCACCATGGCCAGATGCGCGGAGATCGCCTCCCCTTCACGGTCCGGGTCGCCCGCCAAATACACCGCCTGGGCGGAACTCGCGGCTTTTCTGAGGTCGTTGATGACCTTCCCTTTCCCCGGGATCACCTGCAGCGTCGGCTCGAAGATTTTCGGATCATCGAGGGAGACCGGCTTCAAGGCCGGTTTAGCAGCCGCCTTCTCGCGCTTTTTGCTCTTTTTCCTCTTCTTTCTCTTGTTAATCTCTTCTTCTTCGATGGGCAGACGAATTCCAATCGTTTTCGTCGGCAAATCCATCACATGGCCAATCGACGCCTTGACCGTGTAATTCTTCCCGAGATATTTGTTGATCGTCTTCGCCTTCGCGGGCGACTCGACGATGACCAGTGAACGTGCCATGAGTTCCTTTGTAACCTTAGATTCTGCCGCTGGAAGGGCCAGCAGGGCGGCTTGTGTCCTTCTCGCTACCTTTTTATCTTTTGACGCAGTCACTCTCGCCGAGTTGACGGTGTTCCTGATGCGCCTCGGCATCCTTCGGATGCTCCCAACCGCATCCGCGGTACCTCTTCCCCTCTCACAACAAAACCTTGCTGAACTGCTGCCCCGGCAATTGCCGAATGATGCCTTTCATCTCCAAGTCAAAAAGCGTAGCCAGAACTTCGCTGGAATTCAACCCACTCCTTTCAACAATTTCGTCAATATGCCTCGGTTCTTCCGCGCTAAGTGGCTCGTAAACCTTTTTTTCTGTTGGGCTTAGACCGTCGAAGCCCAGCTGATTTCGCTGCTCGGATTCGAGCGCCTCCGCTTGCATCAAAACCGCCCGGACCGCGGTCGGAAGCTCTTCGACTACGTCTTCCGCGCTGGTCCCCAGTTCCGCGCCTTGCTTGATCAACTGGTTTGGCGCGAAGCTCACTTCTTGGGTCACGTTGCCCGGCACGCCAAAACTTCCCGCCCAAATTCCATCGCCAGCCGCGCCGTAATCAACAAACCGCTGTACTGTTTGCCCTCCACGATTCCAACACCCCGGGGCATTCCCGCGAAAATCCGGTTGCGAACCGGAAAATTTTCAGGAGCAGGATGGGAGCCGGTGGGCAGTTCGCTGATAATCGCTCCCCGCTCCAGAACCTTTTCATACAGCTTCCTGTATTCCTTCGGGTAGCAGACGTCGATCCCTGTCCCCGGCACGCCAATCGCGTGCCCGCCCACCGAAGTCGCCCCCTGGTGCGCGATCGCATCCACGCCTCGCGCCAGTCCGCTGACGATGGCCAGGCCCCGTTTTGCACGTGCCGACAGCCGGGCGGCAGTACCCGGGGTCATCGTCAGCGCCAGGCACGAGAGGGAAGCTTCCCGCTCCATTACTTCCCGAGCCTGCGTGTATGGTAACTTTCTTGTCAACTATACTAAGAATAACTATATGCTGCTCCAGAATGGCCACGTCTCTCGTATTGCAGTGGTATCGGGCCTCTGGCGCCCTACGATCGCGCCAGAGACCCGGGTTGCAGTCCGTGCAACTCAGCGGATACTGCGGAACTACCGGCCGTGGTGGTGTTGGTCGAACTCGAACAGGTCAAACAGGTCACTGATGGCTGGCGTGTTGAGTGGGACGTACGGATTGTCCTCTTCGACGCGCGGGTTGGGCAGGTTGTCGCGGCTACGCCCGCTGATGGTGGGAAGGTTCCAGTTGTGCTCGATGAACTTCAGGATCGAAACGTGGTCAGCATAGTTGTGAAAGATGTGTCCCGGCTTCGTATAGGGCGAGATTACGAGCAAGGGAATACCGGTGCCGTCCCCGAAAAAATTCAACGGCTGAACGTATCCGGAGTCGTAGTAGCCCCCGCCTTCGTCCACGGTCACAAAGATGGCCGTGCTCTCCCATAGCTCTGACTTCGCCTGCACTGCATCCACGAACTTCTTCACAAATCCCTCATACAGGTTCCATTTGGAGGAAGCCGGATGACCGTCGACCCAGCCGCTCGGCTTCACAAAGGACACCGCCGGGAGCGTTCCATTGGCGATATCCGTGTAAAGGTTCGTCGTGTCCGCAAGATGGGCAGTGCGCACCGCCTCGTTGGTCATGATCTACGTTTGGTAGTGGAAGCCATTGCAGATGTTGCAATACTGATCG
>Ga0335077_10001360_pt1 | contig 29000 bp, 29 predicted proteins | sample Lox_Sample_31_FD_207151 | JGI IMG/M metagenome (GOLD analysis project Ga0335077, IMG submission 207151) | Soil microbial communities from Loxahatchee National Wildlife Refuge, Florida, United States - Lox_Sample_3.1 | ecosystem: Environmental > Terrestrial > Soil > Wetlands | place: USA... | reverse complement strand
CCTTGGGTTCGCCGTTGTGCCACAGGAAGAATGCGATCAGGCTGACCAGCGCCAGGTCGCGCAGGATGGTGGCGACGGCGGTGATGCCAAAGCTCAGGTTGCCCTGGTGGATGAGCAGGAAGGACAAGCTCATCGACGGCAGGATCAGGAACAGGAAAACCAGCAGCTCCAGCACCCGTTCCCGCCGCGCGGACGGCACTGCGATCTGGAGCGCGTCGCCCATCGGCAGCCGTCTGAATCTTATCATGGCCGCGGATTCACGCCGTTTCATGCGGACCCGCAGCGCAATGTCAGGGCTTGTACGGATTCCTCAAGTCCTCGGCCGATTGCGCCTCGTTCTTGGTCGGCACCACCTTATCCGGGTCGACTCGCACCATCACGTAAGTGATATGGTCGTCGATGCGCGTGAACCAGTGCCCCACGCCGGCAGGAATCACCATCATGTCTCCCGCCTTGAGTTCGGTGGTCATCGGATTTTTGATCGACTTGGCGTTGTAGCCGGGACCATTCTGCTCGCGAACCGTCTTGAGCGTCGCGGGACGCTTCTTCGGGTTTACGATGTCCGGCCCCGTGAGCAATGTGGCGGAGCCGTCGATTACGTAGTACACTTCGCTGACCTGCTCGTGCTCGGCGACCGCTTCGCCTTTCTCGCCGCCCGGGTTCAGCTTTCCCCGCGTCACGATCCCGACGCCCACCTGCGCCTTGCCCACATCCACCGAGCGCACCTGCTGGTCGATGATCCCCAGCTTGAGGGCGCGTTCGAGATACGCGTCGAGCTCGCTTTTGGGAATGTAGGACGCCGAGCAATGATGGCAGGTGGGATTGGGCTGCTGCGCGAACAATACGAGCGCCAGCGCAAAGGTGAGAATCGCTGATTTCCGCATGTGAATCGACCTCGACGGGCAAGATTGCCCGCTTAGCGGTTTATATCACGCCGGAACCAGGGGCCGCTCGCTGACGCCAGGCGGCTGGTGGCGCGCGGGAATCGCGATGAAGCGCCCGCCAGCCGCCAGCCGTGAGGCTGCGGCTTTCCCCACCTTACAGGTCGCTCAATGCGTACACCAGCGCGCCCTTCGCCGTCGAATGCAGCGGATTCTGCGCCATGCGGACCTCCGACAGGCTGATGGGGAAATCCTGCTCCCACAGCAGCTTCTCGAAACGGTCCCGGAAGCCCGGCGGCAGCGTGGTGCCTCCGCTCAGCACCATCGGAATGGGACGGTTGAAATTCGGCAGGTTCTTGGTTCGCGCGAAGGCCTCCTTCAGCGCGCTCACCAGCGAACGGATCATGTCGTCGTAATACACGCCGATCACCTGGTGCATCTTGTCGGCGAAAAAGCCGTTGAAGTGGAACGAGTCTTCCTTGGCCAGCCGGATCATGTTGGCGCGCTCGCCCGTGACCGAGGCCGCGCTCTGGTCGATGAAATCGCCGGCTTTGGGAACGCTGAAGTTCACAACGGGAACCGAGAGGTAGGCCAGGCACACGTTGCACAATCCTCCGCCGCAACTGATGCCGATGCCCGTGTAGTTCGAACTCTCCATCTCCCCATACACCACCGCCAGGCCTTCCGGAATGTTGACCGTCTGGTAGCCGAGCTCCGCCAGAATCTGCTGGAGCGTGGTTTCGTGGTAGGTGAGGCTGCCTCCGCCGCCCAGCGGCGCGGCCGGAACGGTGAAGCACAGCTTGGGCTTGTCGTCCTTCTCCGCCGGATCCCCGCCCCCCAGCATCGACGACAGGATCTCGCGAATCATGCGCAGCCCGTCCGGCTCCTTGGCATCGAGCACTCCTCCGGTCATGGGGCGCCGGATTTCCGCGTTCAGCAGTCCCGCGAAGCGCTGGCTTTCGTTGCCGTGCACCTGGATGGTCTCGCCGAACGCGGTGTGCGGCACCTTCTCGCGCTCGAGCGAGGCGTGCGTGATCTTCGAATAGGGGATATTCACGAACGCGTTGAGCTGCGATTCGTAGCGGGTGTCCTGGCCGTTGCGCTGGGCCACGACGATGCGGCTGGTTCCGACGTCAAGTCCGATGGCGGCGGTGGTCTGGCGAGTACTCATGGGGTCTCTCCTTCGGTTTCCTGTTCTTCCTTGATCTCGGCGGCGATTTCCTTGTAGCGGTGGCGAAGCATGGCGCGGAATCGCGGCACGCTCAGGTGTTGGAGCGCGGCCTGCCGTTCCACCTGGTCCACGGCGGCGTACAGTCCCTTCCATCCGTTGGTACGTTCCAGGAAGGGGGTGTCGTAATCGAAGCCGAACACGTAGATGCTGGCGAGCGGCATCGCGTAGTTGTCGGGAAGTCCTACGGCGGCGAAGGGGAAGCGGTCGCCCCAGTCCGTGTGGTCCCCGATCCGCATGTTGGACGGATTCACCGACACCTGCGCGTGCGTCACGCAGTTGTCCGCGGGAATTGAGTAGCGCGAGCGCAGCATTTCGGTCAAAACCTTCGCCGAGGCGATCTGCGCCGGAGTGATCTCGTCGGGCGCGCCCGTTTGCCCCTCGAAGGAAATCGCCAGAAAACTGTCGTTCAGGTTGACGTAGACGCCGTCGGCATCGGCCCACACCGAATGCCCCGCGTGATTGGCGGCGTCGGTATCGGCCACCACGGCGAAAACCCTTCCGAAGCGGTCAATCACGTAATGATAGGCGCGCTCATCCCGCACCACTTCCAGAAGATTGCGTCCAAGCTGCCGCAGCCGCCGGTTGTCCTGCTCATCGAAGGGAGCGAGCAGGCTTTCGCTGGTGTGATACACAATTCCCACCGGCGTCGAGCGCGTGGTCACGGGCGTCGGACCGCCGGTCAGGGGGAAAACGGGGAACTCCGCGCGCGGGCGATTGTTGACCAGAAAAGTGCGATCGACGCGCAGTCCGTTGCTGTAAACCTCGATATTTTCCGTGCTCTCGACGCGCCACACGCGCGGGGCGGCGCTCGGAACGGCCGACGGCGCATCCGCTCGCGGAATGGTGAGACCGCGCTCCCGCGCCAGCGTCTCGGCGCTTCCGGTGGGCCGCGGCGTCACAGCGAGCACCAGGAGCGGAATCACCGCCAGCAACACGCGAGGAAGCCGGCTCGGCCATCTGCGTGAAGCCGCGGGCAGCGACGCTAGATCGGGCGCCGGCGCGGGAATGTCCATTGCTTTCCTCAAATAGCGCAGCCGCTCGACCGGGTCGCCGATATCGCTCGCGCGTTGATCGATCGACCGCGGGGGGCCGAAACTGGAAAATTGCCCTGACACGCCTAGTGATATAGTGCGCTTACGCAGAGGATCCTCTCCGCCCAGGAAGATCGTCAAAATCAAGGAAAAACCTTAGTTCTAGCCCACGTGGGGGCCTAGTCAGGCGCCATGATCAGAATGAGCGGACTCGAAGCCGTTAAGTTCAAGCTCATGCCGAACCGGTCTCAGTATAGCCCGATTCGCCGAGGCATTGACGCTAGTGGTTGTTGTGCCGCCACTCCCAATAGGCCTGCTTGTCGTTGTTGGACAGGTTGGAATATTCGACATGCTGGCGGTGATTTTCGGCTTCCCAGTGTGCGTAGGGCTCGCGCTCGCCGGGACCCCAGCGGTGATAATCGTGATAGTGGTAATCGTAGTAACCCCCGTGAACGCAGCCGCCCAGCAGGAGTGGAAGCCCGATCGCGGTCGCCAGAGCCAGCTTACGGATACCTCGTGTGATCGTCATGCCGTTTGACGGGCAATCGGGATACCACACGCCGTGATACGTTACACCGCCGGGCAGTTCATTTTATGTTCTCCCGCCCGTTATGATATTGTTCGTCCGGATACGCGCTGAACCGCTGTCGAGAGCGCGAATATAAACGAGGACGTGATATGGCTCAATTCATGATCAGCCGCCGCCGCATGTTGCAGAGCAGCCTGCTGGCGGGATTCATCCGCGTGCCGATTCACGCGGCCAACGGAACGCAGCCGGTGGTGGAAACCACCAACGGCAAGGTTCGCGGACTCGGCATAAACGGAATCCACACGTTCAAAGGGATTCCCTACGGAGCATCGACCGCGGGCGTCAATCGATTCCTTCCCGCGCGAAAACCCGAGCCGTGGAGCGGCGTGCGCGACGTAGTCGAGTATGGTCCGACAGCGCCTCAAGTGCCGCCGCTCCGCAATCTGCCGATCAGCGCCGGTTATGCGTATCCGGTCAAGCTTCCCATGAATGAAGATTGCCTGGTCCTGAACGTCTTCACGCCGTCCGCGGACCGGGGGAAGCGTCCGGTGATGGTGTGGATGCACGGCGGCGGCTTCACTTCCGGCGCGGGCGGCAATTCGGTTTACGACGGCACCAACCTCGCGCGGCATCATGATGTAGTCGCCGTCACGGTCAACCATCGAGTGAATCTGTTCGGATTTTTGCAGCTCGAAGAGGTCGCCGGAAAGGATTACGCGGACTCCGGGAATGTGAGCCAGCTCGATCTGGTCGCGGCGCTTCAGTGGGTGCACGACAACATCGCGGCGTTCGGCGGCGACCCGGCCAGCGTGACGATTTTCGGCGAATCGGGAGGCGGCGGAAAAGTCTCGGTGCTGCTTGCGATGCCCGCGGCCAAAGGCTTGTTTCATAAAGCCATCGTGGAGAGCGGTTCGACCCTGCGCGCGACGCCGCGTGAGGACGCAGCCAAAAACACGGAACGGGTCCTCGCGGATTTGGGCCTGAAGGGGAATCCGATCGGCCAGCTTCAGAAGCTGCCCATGGAAACATTAATCGCCGCCAGCGTCAAGCGCGGCGTGCGCTGGGGTCCCGTGGTTGACGGCCACGCGCTTCCGCGCCATCCCTTCGATCCAACCGCACCCGAAGTCTCCGCCGATGTTCCCATGCTGATCGGCTCGAATCAGACGGAGACGACGTTTTTCAATGGAGCGGACGAAAAACTGTTCTCGCTCGATGACGCCGGGTTGCGCGAAAACCTGCAGCCCATGCTGCGCGACAAAACCGACGAGATTATTGCCGTCTACCGAAAGGGCCGGCCGCACGCCTCGCCGAGCGATCTGTATTTCCTCATCTCCTCCGACCAAAGAATCCGCCTGGCAGCGATCACGCAAGCCGAGCGCAAGAGCGCGCTGGGGAAAGCCCCGGCGTACATGTACTTTTTCACCTGGAAAGCCCCCATCGACGACGGAAAATGGAGAACGCCGCACACGCTCGATGTGCCATTCGTGTTCGAAACCTACGACAAAGCCCTCATCACGGGCACGGGTCCTGAGCGCAAGGCGCTAGGCGATCGCGTGAGCGGCGCGTGGGCCGCATTTGCGCGCAACGGCAATCCGAATCTCAAAGGACTGCCGCACTGGGCGCCCTACACCATCGGCCAGCGCGCCACGATGATTTTCGATAATGAGTGCAAGGCGGTGAACGATCCGGATCACGACGAACTCAGGGCGATCCAGAGCCTCGCAAGGGGTTAAGAGGAGCTTGATGATACAAATACGACGCATGATGACGATTCTGGCCGTGAGCGCGATCTTCACGTTGACCTGCTGCGCGCAATCCACCGCAAAGAAGAAGGCCTACACGTTCCATGGGAAGGTGGAAGCGGTGCACAAGGACAGCTCCAGCCTGACCGTAAACGGCGAAAAGGTTGACGGTTGGATGGACGCTATGACCATGGATTACAAAGTCGACAATCCATCCGTTTTGAATAAGGTCAAGGCCGGCGACCAAATCACCGCGACAGTTTATGACGGCGATTATTCATTGCATAATGTGCAGGTCGCCGGAAATTCCAAGGGGAAGTGACCGTCGTTCAGTCCTGGCGCAAGGCGAGCAGCGGATCGATCCGGCTGGCCCGGCCCGCGGGCAGGAAACTCGCGCAGAACGCCGCGGCCACCAGGATCGCGATCATCGTCACGAACGTCGAGGGCGGGGTGGGACGCGCGCCTTCGACCAGCCGTTCGAGCAGCCGTACCGCCGCAATCGCGCCGCCCAGCCCCAGGGCAACCCCGATCGAAACCATCGCCAGGCTCTGGCGAAGAACCATGCTCATTACGTCTGTGGACGTCGCGCCGAGAGCGATGCGCACGCCGATTTCCGGCACCCGCCGGTTGGTGAGATACGCGAGCACCCCGTAAATGCCGATCGTGGCAAGCAGCAGCGCGAGTCCCGCGAAAATCCCGAATAGCAGCAGCAGGAATCGCTGCCGCGCCAGCGCCGCCGCGGCGAGCTGCTGCATGGTATTAACCTCGTACAGCACCTGATCGCCCATCGCGCCGCGCACTTCGCGCCTGAGCGATTCGACCAGCGTCAACGGATCGACCGAGGCGCGCACCGCCACCGACATCAGGTCCGACCAGCGCCGTACTAACTGATCGGGAACCTGTGCGAAAGGGTAATAAAGCTGTGCGCGAACCTGATCCGAATCGTCGTCTCCCGCGCCCCATTGGCGCACGTGCCCCACCACACCGACGACGATCGCGGGATCTGGACCGATGCCGATCCACACGCGCCGGCCGATGGGATTTTCACCCGGGAAGGCCTGGCGTGCCATCGCCTCATCGATCACCACCACGGATTGCGAGCCCTTGCGGTCCTGCTCGGTGATGAAGCGGCCCGCGCGCAGCGGAATGCGCATGACTTTCAGATAATCCGGCGAAACGCAGTTGGCCAGCACGTACGGCTCGCGATTGTCGGGCATCGGTTCCGCCTGCGTGCGGTAGCCGATCTGGTTAGTTCCGTCTCGCATGGGAACCGTGTCGATGGTCGCGGCGGCTTCGACACCGGGGACGCTGCGCAGACCATCGAGAATTTCGTTCCACGCCGCGCGCGTCCGCGCGGGATCGGCCAGCGTGGCGGGAGAAAGCGCGGTTCGCGCGGTCAGCACATTGCGAATATCGAGCCCCGGATCGAGCGCGGCCAAACGCAGCACCGTGCGCCCCAGCATTCCCGCGGAAACCAGCAGCACGATGGCGATCGCGACCTCGGCGGCCACGAATACGCCCTGCAGTTTTCGCGATGCCGAGCCGACCGAGCGCGATCCGGAGTGAAGCGCGCGCCCCAGCGAGCGCGCACCGGAACCCATCGCCGGCGCAAGTCCGAACAGGATTCCGCTCGCGAGAGAAATCCCCAGCGCGAACAGAAGCGTCCGGACATCCAGCCGCACTTCATCCGAGCGCAGCAGTTCGCCCGGCCACCACGCGAGGAATGGACGGATTCCGGCGGCTGCAAGTCCGGTCCCTAGCAGTCCGCCGGTGAGCGCGAGCACGCAGCTCTCGGTGAGGCACTGGCGCGCCAGGCGTCCACGGCCGGCGCCTAGAGCGGCGCGCGTGGCGAGCTCGCGTTCCCGCGAAACCGCGCGCGCCAGCAGAAGGCTGGCGATGTTCGCGCAGGCGATCAGCAGCACCAGCCCGACCGCTCCTTGCAACAGCCACAGCGTCGAGCGCTGATCCACCTCGGGACGAAGCGGAGCGGCCATGAACGTGCGGCCTTTGTTCGTATCGGGGAACTGCTGCGCGAGGCGCCGGCCAATGACGGCGAGCTCGGCTTGCGCCTGGGTGAGAGTCGCGCCGGGCCGCAGCCGCGCCCAGACGTGCAGCCCATGCCTGCCGCGGCTTTGGAGCCACGGCGCCGGGTCCAGGCCGATGGGAGTGAAAATGGGCTGCTCGAAGCCTTCCACGCGAAAATGCGGTGGCGTGATGCCGATCACAACGTACGCTGTACCGTCGAACACCAGCCGCGCTCCGATCGCTGCCGGATTTCCGCCGAAGTGCCGCTGCCAGTATTCGTGCGTGATGATCGCCACCGGAGTTGCGTCCTTGCGGTCGTCCTGCTGCACAAAATCGCGCCCGCGCGCGACGGGAACGCCGAGCACCGGGAAGAAATCCGCCGGCACTTCGACGCCGGTCTGGTGCTGCGCCGGCTCAGGCTCGGTCACCGTGCCGCGCTTGAACGTCCAGGCGAGCATGTCGAGGCCGCGCATCTCGCGCTTGCAATCGAGATAGTTCGGATAGGTAAAGCTCCACGTGTTGCCCTGGATGGTGCTGTAATCGGTCTGCTCCCACAGGCGCAGCAGGCGGCCGGGATCGCGATAAGCGAACGGCTTGAGCAGGACCCCGTCGACCACGCTGAACATAACCGTGGTCGCGCCGGTGCCCAGAGCAAGCGTCACCAATGCCACTGCGGCGAATCCGCGATTCTGCCACAGCGTGCGCAGCGTGTAGCGCACGTCCTGAATGAAATCCTCGAACCAGCGCGTGCCGCGCGCGTCGCGGCAGGCTTCCTTGCTTTGCTCCAGTCCTCCCAACTCGATCCGCGCGCGCCGGCGCGCTTCCACCGGATCGATGCCCTGCGCAATCAGGTCTTGCGTGTACTGGTCGATGTGAAAGCGCAGCTCTTTGTCGAGCTGTTGCTCCATCTGGCCGCGGCGCAGCAGGCGATGAATCCATCTCATTCCGCGCCTCCCTCCGGCATTTTGAGAATCAGTGCGACCGCCTGCGCCAGCCGCTGCCAGCTCGCCGCTTCGGCCTCAAGCTGTGCCCGTCCTTTGCGCGTTAGCCGGTAGAATTTCGCTTCGCGCCCGGTTTCGGTTTCCTTCCAGTCCCCCGCGAGCAGCCCGCGATTTTCCAGCCGATGCAGTGCGGGATAGAGCGATCCCTGCGGGACCTGCACCACGTCGCGCGAGATCTGCTGCAGCCGCTGCGCAATGGCATAGCCGTGTACCGGCCCGAAGGCCACCGTTTTTAAAATCAGCAGGTCCAAAGTGCCCTGCGGAAGATCGGACCGCATACTTTGCACTTCTACATATTAAGCTTAGACGTGTAGAAGTACAAGGGGTCTAATCGGCTATCAAGCGCTTTTTATGCGGATTCTGCCCGCCCATCCCTCCGAGGTTGCCCTATTAATGTGTTAGGATGCTCAAACCGGAGAATGGCGATGCACGGAGCGAACCGATATTTCCGAGGTTTCAGTTCATTGAGGCTGGCGAAGTCAGCCGCCATGCTACTCTGCGCGCCGATATTGATCGCGCAGACCGGTTCCAATCCGTCGCGTTGGCAGGCCCAGTACACGCCGATCTACACCGAAGGAATGACGGTCGGCCCTGGGACCGGCCTTCTGCTTGGAAACGGCGCTTCGATCGTCACTGATCCGTCCTTGGTGATTCCCGGCCACGGGGCGTCCGTTCTTCTCGACGGCGGCCAACTTATTACCGATCCGGCTATATTGCCTCTCGGACCGAATACAACATACATCGTTGAGCTTCAGTATCGCGTAGTGAGCAACCCGGCCGATAACGATTTGCTCTTTGTGAGCATGGTGCCCCCGGCGCAACCGACCCAGCAACACACCATCTTCATGCCTCCCCTAATCAGGAACGAGCCGGCTTCCGGAACATTCTCTACTGGCGCCCAAACCAATAGCTCGGCAACCTACGGCGTGACGATCTCCGCGGGGCAACAAGTATCGCTCATCGTTGGCAACATTACCATCTACCGGCAGGACGCTGTTCAGACCACCGCCCCGCCGGCTTGGGCAAACCTCGGCTCGCTTCCTTTTCCCAGGCTCGCGGCTTGGTCTGCCGTGTCTCCCGACTACATACCTGGTGGCAGTAGCATGGCGGGGATTCCGCCGTACTACTTCACACTGGAGCAGGTCGAAAACGGATTGGCATTTGCGGATGTCGTGGTGGGCTTCATAGGTCAGACCATCGGAAGCGACAGCGTTCGCCGACTCCGCCAGTTGAATCCGAAGATGGCTATTCTTTCTTCCGATATAGGCACGTGGGAGGAAGCAAACGTGGTTTCACCTTCGAATAACGGCCTTGTCGATATCCTTTATCAGTTCCTAAGCGGCATCGCCGATGCGTGGTACGTGAAGGATTCGGATGGAAACTACGTCACAAACGCCCAGGACGGCGCGCGCGAGATGAACGTCACTCAGTATGCGCCTGTAGTCAGCGGGAAACGATACGGTGACTACCTCGATGACTTTTTGACAGGGTCGATGTTCTCTACCGGAATGTGGGACGGCGCCTTCTCGGACAACCTGTTCGGGAAGATCAATCCGCATATACCCAGCGGGGGCAATCCACTGACCCTCGATGCGATTTACAGCGCGAATGAAGTCGAAACACCGGCATCCGTCAGTGACTGGGTTCGAAGCGGCATGATCGGCACCTTGCAGAATTTGCGCAACACGATTGGCAGTACTGAGTTGATTATGGGGAACAGCGGTCCTGAACCTCAGGTAGGACTCGCTCCCTGGGTGAACGGCTACACAGCGGAGTGTGCAAACTCCGCATGGGAGCCGCCGGGCTGGACCACTCCTGACGAAGGCGCGTGGCGCAGAGTGTTCGATGGATACGGCATGATGCAGGCGACTGTCATGCGTCCGGCGACCAACGTCGTCACGGGCTGTGGCGGAGTGTATTCGAACTACATCGGTACATTCGTCACACCTACCGCTGACGACATCAGAAGGCAGCGGATGATCCTGGGCACGGCGTTGTTAGATGACGGCTTTTACGCCTACGGCCTCTGCTGCCAGGCGAGCCCACTCATTTGGTTCGACGAAATGAGCGTGGACGCCAGTGGCACGGCGGTCGAGGATCGACAGTACAAAGGCTATCTCGGCAATGCTCTATCCTCAGCGACCGAGCTTGCGCCCTGTGGCCCCGTCCTCTATCAACAGGATTTCGACGTGTCTCCGCTGCCCTCGAGTCTGTCTGCATCGGGAAACGTTTATCTCTCCACCGACGCTTCCGAGGTAATCACCGGGCGGGGAAGCCTCGTACTAAGCAACCCGGACCACACCAAACCCGGATCAGTGACCGTATCCACAAATCCTGGAGTCATCCAACTCACTCCCGGTAGCACATACCTGATTCGATTGGACTGGAAAATCCTGGAAACGCTTGATGAACAGTTTTTCTCTCCGAACCCGCCCAACGGGTTTGTTCTCACTGTTTGCGGAGATGCCGTTTGCGCCAGCAATTATTCTCTGGGCGTCGTTACGGGCGACAGCGGCACGATCAACTTGCCATTGACAGTGTCCTCGGCGGCCAGCAAATGGACAGTTACTTTCGGTATTTACGGCGGTGGCGGCAAGGTTGCGGTCGATAACCTTAGTGTCGTGCAGGGCGGAGCAGGGCCTTGGCGCCGGGATTTTCAAAATGGCTTCGTCCTGGTAAACCCGCTGAACGCACCGCACACTTTCTCTGCGGCCGAACTCGCCGGGGCATTCAATAGGACCGGCATCCACCGCATCAAAGGTACCCAGGCGCCCGATGTCAACAATGGTCAACCCGTCACCGGAGACCTCACTCTCGGCGCGTTCGATGCAATCATCCTGCTGGCGGATCCGATTCGGGCCCCGCTCCGGAATCGGATCGGGGGCTCTGAAGCGCGTTCAGGGTGCTTGGCGGGTCCCCCCTTACGTCCCCCTGTTCAGCGTTAGTGTCGTCCGGCGGGGCCGTTGGGCAAGCTTATTTAGGACTCACGGAGCTACAATTGTTTTTCGATGAATCGGTTTATCGTTGCCGTAACGCTCCTGCTGAGCTCCTGCTCCCGTCCCGACGCCCCGGCGATCGATCCGCAGCTCGCCTCCGAAATCGATTCCATTCAGGCGATCGACAATCACGCCCACCCTGTGCGCCCGACGCTCGAAGGCGAGCCGCCCGACCACGAATACGACGCCCTGCCGGTCGAGTCGCTCGAACCCGAATCCGATCCGGTACGCGACCGTCCCGGTTCCCCCGAGCTTCTCGAAGCCCATCGCGCGATTTTTAATGGCGACAAGGCCGCGGCGGCGAAAAACTACGGTCGCGACTACGCCGTGAAGGTGCTCGACCAGCTCCACATTGAGACGATGATCGCCAATCGCGTCGCGCTCGGTCCGGGGCTGCCCTCGCCGCGATTCCTGTGGGTTCCTTTTGCCGACGCTTTGATGTACCCGCTGCCCACCGATTCGCTGGTGCACAACTCGGATCAGAAGCAGTTCTTCGCGCTTGAAGCCAAGCTATTGGATCGTTATTACAAGGAGTCCGGCGTGACGGCGCGGCCAGCGACGCTCGATCAGTATCTCGAAAAAGTGGTTCGTCCGACCCTCCAGCGCCACAAGAGCGCGGGCGCGATCGCGGAAAAATTCGAAATGGCGTATCTGCGTCCCCTGGCGATCGGAAATCCGGACAAAGCGGTGGCTGAAAAAGTCTACGCGACCGGCAAAGGCGATTACACTGCTCTTCAGGATTACATCTTTCGCCAGATCGCCTTGGAATGTGGCCGCCTGGGGATGGCCGTGCACTTCCACACCGGCGCCGGAGGGGGCGGATACTTCAACGTGGGCGGATCGAATCCCATGCTGCTCGAGCCGCTTTTCAACGATCCGGAGCTGCGCAAGACCAATTTCGTCCTGCTGCACGGCGGATGGCCGTTCGCGCGTCTCGAAACCGGCCTGTTGACCAAACCCAACGTCTACCTGGATTTTTCGCAGCAGACCTTCATGAATTATCCACGCGACACGGCCGAAAATATCCGCGGCTGGCTCGAATACGTTCCCGAAAAAGTGATGTTCGCCACCGACGCGTACCCGTTCGCGCCGCCCGATAACGGCTGGGAGGAAGCGGCCTATATCGCCAACAAATCCGGGCGCGAGGCTCTGGGAATCGCGCTCACCGAGATGATGCGCGACAACGAAATCACGCGCGAGCGTGCTGGCGAGCTCGCCCGGATGGTCCTGCGCGACAATGCGCGCAAGCTTTACGGCTTGAAATAAACGGCACGGATTCAGCGCTCTGGCGTAAACGGTAACCGCGCCATACATGCTCGCATCCAATGGTTAGAAGGTTGCGAGATGAAAATCCGAAGAGGCTTTACTGGAATGGTAGCGGCCGCGCTGTGCGCGACCAGCGCGTTTTCCGCTTCGCTGCCCACCGCCACGGGCGCTACGAGCGCAATGGTGATCACAGCTCGACCGCCGAACTTGGAACCCGGCGAGTTGACCGTGATGATCGGAAAGAACCGCGCGCGCGTGTTACGACTTGAGCGCCTATCAGGCGATCTCGCCGGCATGCAGCTTTTCGTTCTGCTGGACGATTCCACGCGCTCCTCCAGTCTGTCGCTTCAACTGCCCGAGCTGAAAAAATTCATAGCGTCACTTCCCCCGTCGACAGAGGTCGCGGTGGGTTACATGCGGTACGGCAGCTTCCTTATGGCGCAGGGCTTTACCGCGGACCACGCCAAGGCGGCCGATTCCTTGCGCCTGCCTCTGGCCGCGCCCGGCGAAAACGGCAGTCCCTACTTCGCGCTGTCAGATCTGGCCAAGCATTGGCCGTCGAAAGAGCCAACCGAACGGCGCGCGGTGCTGATGATGACCGACGGCATCGATCGCTACTGGGGCTCGTCGATTCCCGACGATCCTTATGAGGACACCGCCATCCGCGACGCGTTGAAGAATGAAATCTCGGTGTACTCGATTTACCTGCGTGGCGCCGGAATGTATGACCGCGCCGGATGGCCGACCCTGATGGGCCAGAGTCATCTGATCCAGGTGACCGAGGAAACCGGCGGCTTCGCCTACTTTCAGGACTTCACCGATCCCGTCACCATCCAGCCGTTCCTGAAAGATTTTCGCGAGCGGCTTGACAATCAATACAAGGTGACCATCGAGGCGGTGAACCAGAAGGGCGTGCAGCCAGTGAAGGTGCGCACGGAAGCTCCGGGCGTGAAGATTGATGCGCCCACCGAGATCTACATGAGATAACCGCGTTCAGCGTCCGCGATACGGCCAATCCTTCTTGGTCTCCGCCAGGATTTCCAGCGCCACTTTCGCTTCGGGCCGTGAATCGGCGGAGAGGACGGTCCACATTCTCCGGTAGATCGCGCTCTTGGCCGCTTCGGGCATCCCGTCGAACGCGTCCGAATCAATCATATAGCTGCACGGATAGCGCATCAGCCGCTTCTTCAGGTCCAGGTCGCGTAAGCTGCGTCCCATGTGGTCCCGCGGGCCCTCAGCTGCGAACTTCTCCGCGAATCCGGAGCTTCCCCGCACCGGCGCGGGCAGCGGCGCTTCATTCCGGAACAGCAGGTAATCCACGAATTCGTTCACGGCGTCTTCGAGCTCGGCGGGTTTTTGCACACGAAACTCCCAGTTGAGCCGCGTGATCAGGTTCATCATGCGCATCTGGTGATCGAACACCATCAGCGCCACGATATCGCTCGATTTCGAAAGATACCCGTCGCCCGAAAACGGATGCATCGCCGCGCCGCCCGCCTGATTGCCCAGATGCTTCATCGACCCGATATCCCCGGTGACGAACCATCCTCCCCAGCGCTCGCCAAACGGACTGCGATCGTCGGTGACATAATTTCCCTGGTCGCGATTGGGCATGCCGTCCGCCGCCACGGGCGAACTGCGCACAAGCATTCCAGGAATATCGAGCGCCGCATACGATTCGTGACACCGCAGGCACAACTCGCTATCCTGCCGCGCGAACCTGGGATGCACGTCGGACTGATTCAGCGTGTAAAAATGAATGCCCTGGCGCGGGTCCTGCGCGGCGACTTCGACGAACGGCTCGCCGCGCACCCACCCCACCGCGACCGAGTCGTTGAAAAAAATGGTGCGCGGATTATCGGGATAAATGATGCGTTCCTGCAGGCTGTCGCGCGCGAAAACCACCATCTGCGACTCCACCGGGATCTGCAGTGCCGCAAGCACCGCGGGCAGATACCCGACCGTCAACTGCCGGTCGAGCGAAACCTCTCCCGATACGATTTTTTGATTCAGTCGCGTGACCGCGTCGGTCACCGGAAGTGTCGCGTAACCGATCTCAGGTTGATCGAGCGTTCCCGAAAACGCGTCGCTCAGCCGCACGCCGCCGTATACGAGCGCCGCTCCCAAAACGGCGCACGCACTCATGCGTGCTGCGCCGCGAATCGTCCCGAGGTTACGATCCGCGTGCATCTGCGCTTACCTGCCGCGGATTTTCTTCACTTAACACGCAGACGTCTTTCAGGTTCCGGTAATCCTCGGCGTAATCGAGCCCATAGCCGACCACGAACTGGTCCGGGATCCGGAATCCCGTGTAGTGCACCTCGACGGGCCGCTGGCGGCGCTCGGGCTTGTCCAGCAGCGTCGCGATCCGCAGTGATTTCGGTCTCCTCTGCGCGAAAACCTTCATCAGATACGTCAGCGTGATCCCGGTGTCGACGATGTCTTCCACCACGATCACGTCCTGGCCTTCAATCGACGCGTCCAGGTCCTTGGTCAATTTTACTTCACCCGAGGTCGACTTTCCCTTTCCGTAGCTCGATATGCCCACAAAATCGATGCGCGCCGGCGTCTTCATCGCGCGCGCCAGGTCGGCCAGGAAGAAGCAGGCGCCCTTGAGAATGGCGATGAGGTAAACCGGCCCGCAGGGATAATCGCGGTCGATCTCCGCCCCCATCGCGGCCACGCGCTTCTGAATTTGCGTCTCGCTCAAAAGGATCTTGAGCATCGCTCAGTCGGTCACGTGAAGGCGCGCGCTTTCCGGCCCGATATGGATGTACGCTTCGGTGGCTCTTCCGGGAATCGCCACGTGCTGCCTAAGTTGTTCAAAATCCTGGTGCGCGTGGATGACGGCCGGAGATTCAGCAGCGGCCAGCAATGCCGCCGCCAGCAATAGAAAAATCCACATTCCCGATTCTCCAATTGTAGTACGATACGGGTTAGGAGAACGTAACTGGCCCGGCCGGAAAAACTGCATCCCCCGCAACCGGAATCCTCCTGGCGAATTGCCGTCCATGCGGCCGAATCCAAGCAGGCCCGCGACACCCTGGTGCTGGATGTCCGCGACGTGACCACGTTCACCGACTACTTCGTCATCACGACCGGCGCCAACGCCCGCCAGATCCAGGCCATCGCCGACGAGATCGTGAAACAACTCAAGCAGGCCGGCGAGCTTCCCTCGAGTCTGGAGGGCTACGAAAACGCGGAATGGGTCCTGATCGACTACGGCGATTTCGTCATTCACATCTTCTCCCCCAAGACCCGGGTCTATTACGACCTGGAACGGTTATGGCGCGACGCACGCCCGGTCCAGTTGTGATATAGTTGCCTGAGCGCCGGAATTTTAGGCGCCGCTGGCTTGAAAATTGACCCCCGGGTCTCACCCGGATCCCATGGAGGGAAGTTATGAAGAAGACACTAGCAGTATTCGCGCTCCTTTCTGCATCGACCTTTGGAGCCACCATTACCGGCTTCGTCGCCGATTCCATGTGCGGCGCCAAGCATGCCAAGGGCACTGCGGCCGATGCTAAGTGCGCCCAGGCCTGCATTAAGAAGGGCGACAAGGCCGTACTGGTGACCAAGGATGCCAAGGTTTACCAGATCGACGCTGATTCGCAAGCCAAGGTGGCCGAGATGGTCGGCAAAACCGTGACCGTCAGCGGCAAAGTGAGTGGCGACACCATCACGATTGCTTCGGTGAAGTAATCGCGGGACCACAATCAGACGCTCGCGCGAGCACCCGCGTTAGAGGTGTGCCGGACGCATCGCCCGGCGATGGACGAGCTGACAAGCTGGTGAGGCTGCTATCTAGTCGTTTGCTCACGCGAGGAGGCTCGCATTGAAATTGCTAGGAGTTCAGCAAGCCGCAAGCCGTTAGGCTGCGGCTTGTTGAATTTTAACGACCTCGCTTGAATTTTCGGCTAATCCTTCTTTTTCTTAGGCGGGTTGGCGAACTCGACAATCAGCCGGCCCGCTTCTCCCTTATAAACGATGCGCAGGTCCTTCGGCTGAATCTTGCCGTCGATGGGGAAATACAGCAGTCCCTCGACCGGATCGGTCGATTCTTTTTCCGGCAGGACTTTCGCTTTGAGGACAGCCAGCAGCGGATTGTCCTTCTGTTCCTTCCCGCTCTCGACCTTGGTGTCTACGCCTGGATCGCGCGAGCTGTGATTGCCGGAGCCAATTCCGAACCCTCCGATCCCGCCCCACAGCGGACCGTTGGTCGCCGTGCCGGCTCCGCCCGGCTGGTTGGCCGCCGGTCTCACCACGAGCGCTCCCTTTCCGGCGATCTCGCCCGGCTCGAGCGCTACCGAGCGCTGCCCGTCCTTGCTCGAAATAATGGTGAAGTCGTCGAGGCTGATGGCCAGCGGCTTGTCGGTCTTCGGCGTGACTTTCATCCGCGCGACGACATAGCCCGCCCCCAGATCCGCGCCGAGCACGTCCTTGATTTCGTCGCGATTGACGATGATGGAGGCGACCAGCTCGACATCGTCGTTGCCGGCCTGACCGGGAAGCGGTTTGCGTTCGCCGCAGAACGCCGTGGCGGCCGCAAGAGTGAGCACCAGGAAATACTTCATACGTCAACCCGTCATCAGCTTAGCAAACCTCCGACGGACCCGGCATTCCGCGCAATGCGTCGCGTCTAATCGCCTCCGCTCGGCGCAACCTGGCGGCGCAAAGAGGGCTCGACCGACTGCTTTGCGCGCGCCCGGTCGAACGGCTCGCCCAAAAATGCCGCCAGCCGTGCCGCGGTCTCGTCGGGATCGGCGAGAGCCTGCGCGTAGTTGATCGCCAACACCTGCACTCCGGAAGCGCGTCTTAGCCATTCCTGCACGCGCACCAGCTGGCTGGTGAACGCCGCCGCGAGATTTTTCTCGGTGATGCGTCCACCCGCGCGCCGGTTGCGCTGCAGCATGGTCTTCTGCGAGGCGATCACTTCGTTCAGATCGCGATGCATGAACACGATGCGGTACTCTTCGCCGGGGGGAAGATGCGGCAGCAGGTGCGCCACGATCTTCACCGCCTTGCCTCGCGACGCGGGCACCCAGTCCTTGGACTGATGCAGGCGCGTGGCGTCTTTGTGCTCGAAATATCCGCGTGGATTGTCTTCATCGGCCGCGCGCGCGCTGTCGGTGTACGGCTCGATCCCTGCCGCCGCCAGCATCTGCATCATCATCGACGTTCCGCTGCGCGGCAGTCCCGAAACGATGGTCACCACGCGCGAGCGGTCGGCGGGAGGCGAGCCTTCCCAGCGATGGAACGCCGGAAGTCCCGCGCTGTGCGCCAGGTCGCGGACCTCCTCCTTTGCTTCCGTCTTCGCTTCCTTCTTCGCGCGAGTTTTGGCCTCCCGCGCCTGATCGCGAAGCAAATTGGCCTGGGCCATGTGCAGGCCCGCTTCGGCGATCCGCGCCGGGTTGCGCCGCAGCATCCGCGCCAGAGCCATGTGCGCCCGCGCCAGCCCCGGCATCTGCGACAGCGCCACGCGGAAGGCGTGCTCGGCGCGCTCGTTTTCTCCCAGCTTGCGAAAGCTCACGCCCAGCAGATAATGCAGCCGCGGCTGCAAATACACCAGCGCCAGCGACTCGACCGCGCTGTCCACCGCTTCCTTGTGGCGTCCCGCGTTGAAGTGCACCCGCGCTTCGAGGCCGATCGCCGGCCAGTTTTCCGGATCGGCGCGCCGCACGCGGCGGATGAATTCGAGCGCCTTTTCGTTGTCGCCCAGCGCTGTAAAGGCTTCGGCCAGAAACATGGCCAGGTCCGGGTTGCGCTTGCCGGCTTTTTCAAGCTGCTCCAGAAATTGCCGCGCGCCCTGTTTCTTTTCAGGCTTCCCGGGCTGCGCCAGGTGCAGTTTGGCGCGCAGGATCAGCCGGTCCAGCACAAAACCGCTGGCCTTTTCGGCGAGCTCGCGCCGCTGGTTCATCTCTGCGCGATCCTTTACGTGTTCTTTCTTGCGGTCCTGCTTGAGATCGGAATCGGGACGCTCCGCGCGGCGGCGTTTCAGCTCGTCGGCCGCTCGCGGAGCGAAATCCACGCACGCGCGGTCGAAGTCGTCCAGCAGCCGGCGTGCACCCGTCAGGTCGCCTTCGAACAGATGGCATTGAATCAAATGCAGGTGAAAACGCCCCTGCTCCCGGTCCTGCGCAATCAACTCGGTGAGAATCTGCGAGCCCAGGTCGGGGCGCCCGGCGTCGAGGCAAGCCCGCGCCAGGTTATAGCGATTCTCCGTCACCGCGCGCGCCACGTTTTCCTTCGCATCTCCGGAGAGCGGCGCAACATATCCCAGATCCACAAGCTGCTGGAGGGATTCCGCCGCGGCCACGCTATCGTACTGGCGGTTGGGAGGATGCCGCCCGTCTTCGCCCGCGACCTCGTCCCAGCTCGGAATCCGCGGGATCTCCTTCTGATCGCGAAACGCGTTGATCAGCACCTTGCCATCCATGTCCTCGCCCGCGGGGAGTCCGAAGATGTGCAGAACCGTCGGGGCGATGTCCAGCACGCTTGCGCCGAACACCTCCTGGCCCTTGGGAACTCCCGGCGCGCGCAGACAAAAGATTCCCAGATGCCGATGCTCCACCGCCGGTCCCGCGGCTTCCGCCGGAATGTAATCCGGCAGCAGCCTATCGGAATGGAATCCATGATCGCTCAGCAGCATCACCGCGCACTCCGGACCGGCCAGCGTGAGCAGCCGTCCCAGCATCACGTCGTGATAGCGATACGCGTTCTGCACGATCCCGGTATACACCGCGGGATCGGTTTCCTGTTCACCGCCGCCGCGGACCTTGCCGGCGTGGTAGCGCATGAAGCGATGCGAAAAATGGTCGATGCCGGAGTAGTAGATCGCGGCCAGGTCCCACTCGAAACGCTCCATCAGGTCCGTCCCGGCTGCGTGAATGCTCATGGTTTCCGCGATGATCCCCGCCAGATCGTGGAGGCTCTTATCTTTGGATTGATCGACTTTGCGGAAATCCGGAGCAAATAGCCGGATGATATCGCCGGTAATCTCGATGGGATGGATGCGCAGTTCGGATAAGTCGCTGGCGATCTCGGGCGGAGAAACCGCGCCCGGCTGCATCGGCTTCTTGGGATTGTCCTCGGCCGCGAGCGGAAAATGATTGGACACCATCCCGCCGCGGATCGGCTCGGCCGGGTGCGAGGGCCACCATCCGGCCACGATACTGGTTTTTCCGTGCTGGTTCAGGATGTTCCAGAACGCCTTGGTCTTGCGGCCCAGGTTGCTGATCGGCCGCACTCCCATGCCGTCTTCGGTCGGTTCGATGAATCCGTGGATGCCGTGTTTATGCGCCCGCTTGCCAGTGGCGATGGAGGTCCACAGCATGGGGCTCAGCGGCGGGTAAATGGTGGCGATGTTACCGTGCACCCCTTCCGACATCAGGCGGGCGAGATTGGGCATCTCGCCTTTCTCAAGAAGAGGATTGATGACCTTCCAATCGGCGGCGTCCCAGCCGATGACAAGCAACCGCTGCATCTTTGAACTGCTTATGCGGCCGCTTTCTTGGCTGTGCGCCAGCGGCGCACGCCCGCTGCTCCCAGCATCAGCGCTCCGAGGCCGGCCAATTCGAAGCTATCGGGTTCGGGAACGCCCGTGTCGCCGGCAGGGATGAACGCACCGGAGCTGTCGTAGGCGTAATCGCTAACCGTGAGGAAGGGCAACGCAAAGGTTCCAATCTCCTTCCCGTGCACTTTCTCGTCTAAGATAAAGTCCCCGAACCAGGACAGGCTCAATTGGACCCAGCCGAAGTTCTCAACGCCGCCATTGTTGAACTCGAACAGCGCAAACTGATTGGAGAAACTGCCGGTCAATCCGGTGCGGAAGCGGACTTGCGTGCTGGTGGTGCCCCCGTCCGTAGTCCTGGTGAACGTGTACCTCGACCTCTGGGTTGCTACGCGGCCGAACCCTCGGTTGCTATGCGAGAACCCGCTCCACGTCATCCCAGGGCCGACTATGGCCAAATGGCCGCTGGTGGTTGCGAATCTCAGTGCCGCGCCCTTGCCTGCACCGGCGAAGTTGATTCCTGCAGCGTAGCTGCCAGACCGCCCGCTCGAGAAGGTATGAAACACAAAACGGGCGGAGTTGGCTCCCATGCCTTTGGACGCGAAGTTGGAAGACGAGAACGCGCCGACCGTCGTAGGCAAGTTGGTGTCCATTCCCTTGAAATCGACGATGGAGCCCGCGACCGCGGGCGAGGGACCGCACAAGGCTACAGCCCCGGCGCCGAGAGCCGAAATCGACGCGAGTTTTGTTTTGGTTTTCGCCTTCCGCGAATCCACTTATCACCTCCGACAGGTGTAGATTACGTAACGCTTTATATTACTTCCGGTATGGTAACGTGTCAATAGTCCTAAGGGGTAACTTTGGAATGGGGTTTCTCCCTTTCTTTTATACCCAAAGTACTATGGAATGGATTTGGCGGGAAGCGAACGACACGCTCATTCCGATCGGCCCAGCCGCGTCAACATTCATCGCTGTCCCGCAGCCCGTGCGGCCGGCTGATACATGTAACACATTTATTTTAAAATGGTTATTCGGAGGGTTTCCTGGCTGTGCGCCAGCGGCGCATGCCCACCGCACCCAGCATCAGCGCTCCAAGACCGCTCAAATCGAAGCCAGCGGGTTCAGGAGTGCTCGTTTCTGAACTCTGATTCCCGGTACGTACCCGCCCCAGCGCCAGCGCCGATGACGGCACCTGAGCAGTCGTAGGTGTGATCGCTTATCCGCAAAGACGGAAAGGAAACGCCAGCGGTACTCGCCTGCTGCCCGATGACATTCGCCTCAAAGGCGGCCTTCGAGACGCCTCCGAAGATGCTCGTGAGTCCCGGCGGCGGCGGGCTCGTGGTGAGCCAATAAGAGGACGCCATATCAGGCTCAACTGGACCCAGCCGTAATCCTCCTGGCCTTTCTTTCCGCTGGGTTTTTCCTTTTCGTGTGGCCGGCGCAAGTCACATGACGGCCGCGAGCGATTCTTTGATCGCGAACGAGGCGATCAGCGGATTCACCAGCCCGATGAAATCCACAAAGCTCATGTGGATCACGTCGCGATGCGTTCCCGCGTTGAACGCAATAAACTCGTCGCCGGCGAGCGCTTCGTCGAGCAGGATGGGCATCTCCAGCGCGTTTCCGATGGGCGCCATGGCGCCGAGCTCGCTGTCGGGAAACAGATGTCCGATCTCGACCTCCGTCGCCAGGCGAATCTGGTTCAGTCCCAGAAGTTGCAAAACGGTGGCGAAATCCACCACGTAATCGCCCGGCAGAAGCAGCATGCCGAATCCGTTATCTCCGTGATAAATCACGGTTTTTGCCATGTTATGAACCGGCATCCGCTCCGCCGCCGCGACGTCGCGAGCGGTGAATGCCGCAGTGTGCAAAGAATGCGAGTATTGGACCCCACTGCGGTCCAAATAATTCAGGCAGCGTTCAAGTGCAGTCATAAATTTGAATGAACCTCCGGAGAAAAATATGAGGAGCACGCCTCCCACCGCCGCTGGCGCTAACTCCGCCAAGGACTTCTTCTACCGGAGGGCCAGCCGGTGCGCGACCCCGCGCCGGAATTCCCCAACCCGGTGCGCGGCTGCGCGCCGCTTCGCACTCAGGAAGGTGCGGGCGTAACTAGCGATTTCCAATGCCGGTAGACCATCGCCAGCGGCAGCCCCATCACGTTGAAGTAGCAGCCCTCGATGTAATCTACGAATTTCGAGGCGAGTCCCTGGATGGCATAAGCGCCGGCCTTGTCCATCGGCTCGCCCGAGGCGACATACTCGCGGATTTCGTTCTCGCTCAGCGGGACAAATCGCACGCGTGTCGATTCGGCATCGACAATCGCGCCGTGGGCATGGCGCAGGCACACGCCGGTGATCACCGTGTGCGTTCTTCCCGAGAGCGCCGCGAGCATTTCCGCGGCGTCGGCCCGATCGCGCGGCTTTTCGAGCACGCGCCCTCCCAGGACCACGATCGTATCGGCGCCCAGCACGATCTCATCGTCGCGCTCCCAGGCCGCATCCGCCTTCTCGCGAGCCAACCGCCGCACGTAATCGGCGGGCGCTTCCCCTTCCCGGAGAACTTCGGCCACCGGCCGGGCGCGGAGGGTGAAGGAAAAACCGGCCGCTCGCAACAGGTCGCTGCGCCGGGGAGATTGTGACGCGAGAATGAGTTTCATCAACCCGATATAGTACAATCGAAATTCCCCCGGCATTCGCTATGGAACGCGCCGGCCGTCTCATCTCGAAAATGAAGCTTTCGCCCGACCTCGCCGATCCCGAACTGCGTGCGCGCGCGGCGTGGGCCGTCGCGGCGGGGCCAAAAATCGCGCGGCATACGCGCGCGACGGCGCTGGTGCGCGACGCGCTGATCGTCGAAGTCGGCGATCATGTTTGGCAGCGCCAGCTCGCGACGCTCGAGCCGATGCTGATCCGCAACCTGGCGCAGGCGCTGGGCGAGCTGCTGGTGAAGAAAATCGATTTCCGCCCCATGCCCGCGCGCCGGGCGCCACAGCGCGCCGAATCCGCGCGGTCCGCGACCGGAATCGAGGATCCGGTGCTCGATCTGCTGTACCGCGAAAAATCCCGATGAAAATTACGCCCGATCAGGTCCGCCACGTGGCTGAGCTCGCTAATCTCGCGCTCAGCGACGCCGAAATCGCGCGCATGACGCACGACCTTGACGAAATTCTCACGCACATGGACAAACTCAACGAGCTCGACACCAGCGGGGTCGAGCCGATGGCGCAGGTGCTCTATGAGGCCGAGGAAACCGCCACGCTGCGCGAGGATCGCGAGCGCGCCACGCTGGGCAACACCGAAGCGTTGAAAAACGCGCCCGCGTCCGGCGCCGGATATTACAAGGTGCCCAGGGTGATCGATCGCGGATGAATCTCCTCGAACACACCATCGATTCGATTCGGGCGCACCTGCTCGCGAAAAAATTCAGCGCGCACGAACTGGCGCTTCAAACACTCGCTTACGCGCAGGCGGAAAATCCCAAAACCAACGCGTACTTGACCTTTTCTCCGGAGCGCGCGCTGCTGACTGCCCTGGAAGTCGACAAGAAGATCGCGGCAGGTGAAGATCCCGGTCCGCTTGCCGGCGTACCCGTGGCGATCAAAGACGTGATTCTGACCAAAGGCGTTCGCACCACGTGCGGGTCGCGCCTGCTGGCGAAATACGTTCCTCCCTACGACGCGACCGCGGTCACGCGCATCGAACAGGCCGGCGGCGTGATCATCGGGAAAACCAATTGCGACGAATTCGCCATGGGATCGTCGAATGAGAATTCGGCATTTGGTCCGGTGCACAATCCGGTGGCGCTCGATCGCGTCCCCGGCGGTTCCAGCGGCGGATCGGCCGCGGCGGTCGCGCAGGGGATCGCGGTGCTCGCGCTCGGCTCGGACACCGGCGGCTCGATTCGCCAGCCCGCGTCGTTTTGCGGAATTGTGGGGGTCACGCCGACTTACGGCCGCGTTTCACGCTACGGCCTGACGGCGTTCGCCAGCTCGCTCGACCACATCGGGCCGTTTTCGCGACGTGTGAAGGATTCCGCAACACTGCTGCGCGTGATCGCGGGCCGCGATGAGATGGACGCGACCTCGGCGCTTGCTCCGGTGCAGGATTATTCGGCGGCACTCGACGGAAACGTCCGCGGCATCACGCTCGGAGTGCCTCGCGAATATTTTGAGAATCTGGAAAGCGAAACCGGCGACCTGGTCCACAAAGCCATCGACGTTTTGAAAGAGCTCGGGTGCAATCTCCGCGAAATCGAACTTCCGCACACTCCCTACGCCATCGCGACGTATTACATCATCGCGACGGCAGAAGCCAGCTCCAATCTCGCGCGCTACGACGGCGTGCGCTACACCTCACGCGCCGAATCGGAAACTTTGAGCGACATGTACCGCCGGACGCGCGGCGAGGGGTTCGGCGCAGAATGCAAGCGCCGCATCATGCTGGGAACGTATGTGCTCAGCGCCGGCTACTACGATGCCTATTATCTGAAAGCGCAAAAAGTCCGGGCCCTGATCGCGCGCGACTACGCCCGCGCATTTGAAAGCGTGGACGCGATCGTCGCGCCGGTCTCGCCGTTCCCGGCGTTCAAGCTGGGTGAAAAAATCGACGATCCCATCGCCATGTATCTTTCCGATATCTTCACCATCACCGGCGATCTCGCCGGCGTGCCGTGCATGAGCGTTCCCTGCGGCCGCACGCGCGAGGGTTTGCCGGTGGGGTTACAAGTGGTGGCCAATCATTTCAACGAAGCGGCGATGTTTCGTGTCGCCGATGCATATCAACGCGCATCTAATGCACATTAGGAGCTTGTTCAAAAAAGGGGACAGACCGCTCTGTCCACGACGAGGGGGCCGGGAAGGTTCGGCAATTTGCGTCAGGGGACAGAGTAGTCTGTCCCCTTTTTTGAACAAGCTCTTTCGGACCGCACATTAGGAGAAAAAATGCCTTTCACACTGCCTGCATTACCCTACGCTTCTGACGCGCTCGAGCCGTACATCGACAAAATGACGATGGAGATCCATCACGGCAAACATCACGGCGGCTACGTCACCAATCTGAACAAGGCGCTCGAATCGGCGCCCGATCTGCAGAACAAGACCGTCGAAGAGCTGCTGGCGAACAACTGCGCCATCGTGCCGGAAGCGATCCGCACCGCGGTTCGCAACAACGGCGGAGGCCACGCGAATCACTCCATGTTCTGGACGATCATGGGACCGGGCAAGGGCGGCAAGCCGGTGGGCAATCTGGCGAAAGCGATCGACGGCGGCTTCGGCAGCTTCGACGCGTTCAAGGAAAAATTCGGCGCCGCGGCCGCGGGCCGCTTCGGCTCCGGCTGGGCGTGGCTGTTGAAGAACGGCAACAAGCTCGATATTACGTCGAGCGCGAACCAGGATTCGATGCTGATGGAAGGCAAGTTCGCCGTGATGGGCCTGGACGTTTGGGAACACGCCTATTATTTGAAATATCAGAACCGCCGCGCCGATTACATCTCGGCGTGGTGGAACGTGGTGAATTGGGAACAGGCGGAAAAGCGGTTTAACGCCGGGAAATAGATTGGTTGGCCGCGAATGAACGCGAATCAACGCAAATAGGATTTGCGTTCATCTGCGTTCATTCGCGGCTCATCAATATTTGGGCACCGACGGATCGACCGTATCGCTCCAGGCGAGAATGCCGCCTTTCAGGTTCGATACCCGCGCGAAGCCGTGCTGGCGCAGAATATTGCAGGCCTTCGCGCTGCGCACTCCGCTTTTGCAATGCGCGATGATTTCGCGCTTGCTGTCGAGCTCGCGCAGGCGCTTCACCAGTTCGCCGAGCGGAATCAGCTTCGCCTGTGGAATGTGGCCGATCTGCCATTCATGCGGCTCGCGCACGTCGATCAACTGGAAATCGTCGCCGCGGTCGATCTTCGCTTTCACCTCGACAGCGTTGATCTCGCCCGGCGCTTCGGCGGGTGCTTGCGCCTGCTGCGGGATTCCGCAGAACTGCTGGTAATCGATCAGTTTCGTCACCGTGGGGTGGTCGCCGCACACCGGGCAATCGGGATTCTTGCGCAGCTTCAGCTCACGGAAGCGCATCGCCAGCGCGTCATAGAGCAGCAGACGCCCAACCAGCGGCTCACCCGTTCCCAGAATCAGCTTCACCGCCTCGGTCGCCTGAATCAGCCCGATCACGCCGGGCAGAATGCCCAGAACGCCACCTTCGGCGCAACTCGGAACCAGGCCTGGGGGCGGCGGCTCGGGATACAGGCAGCGATAGCACGGACCGCCGGGATACGCGAACACGCTCGCCTGTCCTTCGAAGCGGAAAATCGACCCGTACACGTTGGGCTTCTTCAAAATCACGCACGCGTCGTTGACCAGGTAGCGCGTGGGAAAATTGTCGGTGCCGTCGATCACCAGGTCGTACGGAGCGAGAATATCCAGCGCGTTCTCGCTTGAGAGCGCGACTTCATACTTATCAATCCGCACGTACGGATTGATGTCCTGCATGGTCTCCGCCGCCGAATCGAGTTTTTTCCTGCCGACGTCCTTGGTTCCGTGGATCACCTGGCGCTGGAGATTGGTGAAATCGACCACATCGAAATCCACCAGCCCGATGCGGCCCACACCGGCCGCGGCCAGATACATTCCCAGCGGCGCTCCCAGTCCCCCGGTCCCGACCAGAAGAATTTTCGCGTTCTTCAGCTTCAACTGTCCTTCCATGCCGACCTCGGGCATGATCAGATGGCGCGAATAGCGCAAAATTTCGTCCTGCGAGAGCGCGGTGGACGGCTCGGCCACGCTCATGTCACGCTGGGCCGGCGCGACGTCGGTCGCGCCTCCGGCGATGCTCGGCACGATCGACAGCGTGTCGCCGTTGGCTACCGGCGTCGCGTCTTTCTTGAGATAGCGGATGTCTTCGTCGTTCAGGTACACGTTCACGAAACTGCGCAGCTTCCCTTCGTCGTTGAAAATCTGTTTGCGCAGATCGGGAAATTGCGAGGTCAGCGCGCCCAGCACCTCGCCGACGGTCGAGCCGTCCAGCTCCACCGCGTCCTTCCGGTCGGCATACTGGCGGAGCGGAGTGGGAATCAGGATTTTGGCCATATCAACTCTTCCTTCTCGGCGGCCGTCTGATCGGCGTTCGGCAGAAAAGACGCCGCGTGATCGAACTTACCCCCCTTCACCGATAGTACGACGAACGAATACCACGGGCAGGAGTTCTCCAGGTCGGTCTTCGAAAAATACGCATCGCAATCCGGATGCGAATGAAAAATGCCGATCAGGTCCAGCCCCGCCGCGCGAGCCTTTCGATCCGCCTCGAGCAAATCTTCGGGCCGCAGCTCATATCGCGCCCCTTGCGCCCCGGCGTAGGCGTTCTCCATAAGGACAGCATCTGTGACGTGCTTGGAATCTCCATCGATCCGCCCGATCATCGCGCCGCAGCATTCGTTGGGGAATTTTTTCTCCGCGTGAGCCACCATGGTCGCCCACGCTTGCTTTTCAACTCTGATCATTTTGATGATTTAGCCGCGAATGGACGCGAATTATTTGCGTTCATTCGCGGCCATTATTCAGTCCTCGTCATTCCAGAACGGCTCACTCAGATATTTCGTCGCGCCGTCGCACAGGACCGTGACGATCACGCCGCCTCGTCCTTCGGTCGCGAGCCTCCGGGCGATCTCGCGCGCCGCGTGTGCGTTCGCGCCCGACGACATCCCCACCAGCAGCCCTTCGTGCCGGCCGAGCCAGCGCGTCATGCGGTAGGCATCCTCCGTCTCGATCCACAGATTGCCGTCGGCGAGCCGTTCATCGTAAATTCCCGGCACGATCGCCGTCGGCATGTGCTTCAATCCTTCCAGGCCGTGAAATCCGGAGGACGGTTGCGCCGAGATGCACTGCACGGCCGGCAACTCGCGCTTGAGCCGGCGCGAGGTTCCCATAAACGTGCCGCTGGTTCCCATGCATGCGACGAAATGCGTGATCGCGCCGCTGGTTTGATCCAGGATTTCCACAGCGGTGCCGTCGAAATGCGCTTTCCAGTTCGCCGGATTGTTGTACTGGTCGGGATAAAAATATTTTTCAGGGTCGGCCTCGTACACTTCCTTGCACAGCCGGATGGCCCCGTCGGAACCCTCGCCGGGATCGGAGAAAAACATCTCCGCTCCATATGCCTTCAGAATCTGTTTGCGTTCGTGCGAGGCGTTGGCCGGCAGGCACAACTTCACTTTATAACCCTTCAATGCGCCAATCATCGCGTAGGCGATCCCGGTATTCCCGCTGGTGGCGTCCAGAATCGTTCTGTCGGCCGTCAGCCTGCCGGTACGTTCCCCCTCCAGCACCATATTCAGGCCCGCGCGATCCTTGACGGACCCGCCGGGATTGTACAGCTCGCCCTTGGCAAAGATCTCCACACCGGGAAACTCGGCTTCCAGCTTCTTTAACCGGAGCAGAGGAGTATTCCCTATCTGACTGAGCAGCGACGTTTTAGACGCGATTTCGAGGTTGGCAGCGGCACTCACCATGGGCGTATCTTCTTAGATTGTACTCAATCTCTCTCAACAATGACTCAATTCGTTAGAGTGGAGCCGCCCCTAGCCGGATTCAAGGGATTGCGCGCTCCAGCATATCGCGGATTACAAGGTGACGGCTTAAGGGAGCCATCCGAGCGTGATGGCAGGCGCTCGATCGGAAAGCACAATCCTGCGCACTCCCGATTTCGCTCGATCTGCGTATCAAACAGGGACAGCTTAAAATGTTCTGGGCCCAAAATAGGACTGTGCCAGGCAGGTAGTACAGCGTAGG
>Ga0335077_10001357_pt1 | contig 29037 bp, 18 predicted proteins | sample Lox_Sample_31_FD_207151 | JGI IMG/M metagenome (GOLD analysis project Ga0335077, IMG submission 207151) | Soil microbial communities from Loxahatchee National Wildlife Refuge, Florida, United States - Lox_Sample_3.1 | ecosystem: Environmental > Terrestrial > Soil > Wetlands | place: USA... | reverse complement strand
CGCTGTTCGGCCCACAAAAACGAAGAGCGCTCCAGGTGACCGGAGCGCTCTTCGAAAAGCTAAGTTGTCAGGCTGTTTCTAGCGCATTCCCGTTCCACCAACGCTGGCCGATCTCGCGTTGGGATCCAGGCTGAGCAGCCCTTCCGTGGCAGAGACCGCCAGGATGGAGCCGTCGCGGCGCGTGCGCACGACAGGGAAGTAACCCTGCGAGAGCGGGTCGTCCATATGCTGCCAGGACTTTCCGCCGTCAAAGGAGGCCACCAATCCGTGCTTCTGCAGGGCGGCAACTACCGCGTTCGAATTGCCCGCCACCGACTGAAAGGACAGATCGCGAACTTCCGCGCGGTTCCACGTGCGGCCCGCGTCGCGCGATCCGTACAGCCCCATGTTGGTGGTGACGAAGACGGTCGTGTCGTCCACGCGGTGCAGCTTCAGGTTGCCCGCCGCCGCGAAGGACAGTTCCTGCGCATCCCAGGTTGTTCCCTTATCCGCGGAGTAGACCAGGTTGCGCTCGGCAATCGCCCAAACCTGATTGCCATCGCTGGAGATTTCCACGGACTGTGCCGGCTTGCGCACCAGTACATTCGTGCTGGCGGACTTCCACGTGGCCCCATGATCCTTCGAGACGAGCACGCCGCCAGCCGTGGCCGCGTACCACTGTTCGTTGCCAAAAGCCATATCGTTCACGAGGAACGCCGCTAGTTGAGGCTTCTTGGCCGGTGGGGCCGCTGGGACTGGAACCTTCCTGCTGCCCTTCGTGGTGGGCTTGGCCGCCACAACCGGCGGCGCATCTGGCGCGTACATGCCCGCGCGGGTCCACTTCTGCGTGGTTTCGTCGTATTTGGACCAGCCGCCATTGATCAGAGAGGCCCACCAACCCGTCGGCGCCGCGTAGACGTGGCGCAACTCTGTGCGCTTCAGTCCGGGCCCCAGGGTGGTCCAGGAATTCCCGCCGTCCTTCGTCGCCAGGAAGGCGTTGTTGTCGAAGGTCAGCACCACGAGGGCGCGGTCCGGATGCTCGCGGTCCACGGCCACATCGGAAATGTGCTGGTGATGGAAGCCCACGTTGGCCGAAGTAAACGTCTGGCCGGCATCGTTGCTGATCTGCACGCCTTCGCGCTCCGTGCCGATGATCAGCCTCTGCGGGTTCTTCGCGTCGATAATCAGGGCGTTGATGATCCAGTCGCCCGGGGTCACGCGCTTGAAGTCTTTCTCATTCACCGTCTTCCACAAACCGCTGGTGGTTCCGGCGTAGAGGGTGCTGGGATTCGTGGGATCCATGCGGATAAGCTGGGTCCGGCGGAAAACGCTGGGAATTCCCTGATACTTCACCCACTGCGTGCCACCGTTGACGCTGTGATAGATCCCGGAGCAAGCGGTTGCGTGCACGTTATCCGAATTCGCTGGGTCCACGATGATGTTCATCACGTCGGAATCGTCGATCATGCCCTTCACGATCGGGAACCAGTCCTTGCCGCCGTTGGAGGTCTTCCAGGGCAGGTGGTAAGTCCCCGCATAGATAATGTTGTTGTCTTTGGGATCGAACGCCACGGAGTCAAAATTATGCAGATCCGAGTGCTTCTCCGGGGTGATGCGTTCCCACGAAGCGCCCTCGTCCGTCGAGCGGTACACGCCGCTCAACGAGCCTGCAAGCAGGAGCTTCGGGTCGGTGGGCGATTGCGCCAGCGCGCGCACGGTTTCGTGGGCCAAGCCAATGATGCTCCAGGTACGCCCGCCGTCGTCACTGCGGTACACGCCTCCGCCGCCGGAATACAGAGTCCATGTACTGGCATAGAGGCGATTCCCATCGCGCGGGTCCACGATGATGTGCGTGATCACGTCATCCTGGCCACCGCCAATCCGGCTCAACAACTGCCAGTGCGCCCCTTCGTCCACCGAAGAAAACACATGGCCGTCGGCTGTTCCCAGGAACAGCTTATTCCCGCTGTTCGGGTCCGCCGACAGGGATATAACCGTACCCCCTGGCGGCCCCACTTGCCTCCAGGTCTGCCCTTGGGCAGTTCCAAGGAAGGCGAGGGCCAAAGCCACCAGACACAGAACTACTCGGTTCATAGGCATTTGATTCTCCCAAAGCGCAAACGCGCCCACAAGCAGCAAGTCTACGGAAATCAATGCAAGCAGGGTGCTGTACAACAGGACAGAATGGGGGCAAGGAGTTCCGTACTAGTACTTTTTCGGCCGCGCCTTAACCTGCCCTTTGCGACTTATTTGCCAACTGGGGGTTCTATTCCCTGGGAGCCGATTCCGAGCATACTATTCGGTAGGTTCCTTAGGCCCGGCCCCCTTGGGAGGGCCTATCAGGGGAAATGGTTATGAAGGCCACCTCAATCGAACAAAAACTGGCTGTCCTGCTTTCGAGCTTTGCCGTTCTGCTGTTCTTTGCTGCCCCCATCGTTCGGGCGCAGGCGCAAGAGGACATCTCGAACCTCCCCGCCGTCGATGACAACATCACCGCCGACGAGACCCACAATCCGCCGTCCCGCGTCGCTCGCCTGAGCGTCCTGGATGGTTCCGTTTCGCTGCAGCCCGGCGGCACCGGCGACTGGGGCGCTGCCGTCAAGAACCGGCCCGTCACCATCGGTGACAAGCTCTGGATCGACAAGGATTCCCGGGCCGAGCTGCAAGCCGGACAAGCTTCGATTCACCTGGGCAGTATGACCGCCCTTTCCTTCCTCAATCTCGACCAGAACATCATTCAGATGCGCCTTCCGGAAGGTCACATCAATTTCCGCGTTCGCGAACTCCGCCAGGGAGAAACCTACGAAGTCGATACCCCGAACCTTGCTTTCACTGTGAAGGAAGCGGGCGCATTTCGCATCGACGTCAATGAAAATGGAGACTTCGCGAGCGTGACCGCCATCCGTGGGTCCGGTGAGGTAGCCTCTGCGGGCCAGACCTATCCGGTGAAGGCCGGCGAGCGCATCGATGCGACCGGCACGGAAGGCAACGTCAAGGTTTCCAGCGGTCCCGCACGCGACATCGACGACCTCGACCGCTGGGCGCAGGAACGCGACCTTGCGGAAGAGAACTCCGCCTCCGCTAAGTACGTCAACCGTGACACGGTAGGCTATGGCGACCTCGACGATTACGGCACCTGGAAGCAAGAACCCGATTACGGAAACGTCTGGGTCCCGAACGACGTTCCTCAGGACTGGGCACCCTACAGCAACGGCTATTGGTCCTATGTCGGCCCCTGGGGCTGGACGTGGGTTGGCTACGAGCCTTGGGGCTTCACCCCGTATCACTATGGCCGTTGGAACTATTTCGGCGGCTACTGGGGTTGGTGCCCGGGCCCGGTGTACGCCTACCCCTACTATGGACCGGCGTTTGTCGGATTCCTTGGATTTGGGGTTGGTTTCGGTTTTGGCTGGGGCTGGCACGGCTGGTTCCCGCTCGGTTGGGGTGAACCCTACCATCCGTGGTATCACTGCGGCGTAGGCTACTGGCATAATGTCAATGTCCACAATACCTACATTCATAACTTTAATACCAACACTAATGCGTACCGGAATTTCAACTACAGATATGCGCATAGCCCGAACGCGGTGACCACCGCTTCGCACAACGCTTTCGTGAACGGCCAAGGCATCAATCGCAGCTCGCAGCATCTCACCGCGGCTTCCCTGCGCGGCGCTCAGGTAACGAACCACATCAGCGGGTCGCCCACGCGCGGCAGCTACTTCGGCGCCAACAACGCCCACAACAATGTGGCCACACCTTCGCACAATATTCAGAACCGCAGCGTGACGGCCCGCACCATGCCAGCGGAAGGCGCTTCCCACCTGCCGGTGCGCACCATGAATTCACCGGGAGTCTCCACGGGTCGTGCGCCTTCCTCGATGAACGCCCGCACTATGTCGAACACGCCTCCGGGTATGAACCCGAATCGCGCCTCGCAACTTTCGGCCAACCGGCCGCCGAACGCGGGCCAACCCGGTGCTCATTCCAATGCGCCCTCGGTCGACCGCTCCAATCGCCTTGGAACTTCGACGCGCAACTGGAGTGCGCAGGGCAACTCGACCGACTCCGGCCACGCCCCGCAGGGTTTCGGGAGTTCGAACCGGCCATCCGGCAGCACGGCCTCGCCGCACAACAACGTCGCGAATCGTCCCCCCTGGGCGGGCTCCGGTTCGGGAGCGCCCCAGGGAAATTCCGTCAACCGGCCTCCGGCCTCCTACAACGGCAACCGCGGTTACTCGACTCCGCGCTCGTATAATCCGCCCTCGTACAACGGTAACCGCGGTTACTCCGCGCCCCGGTCCTACTCCCCTCCGCGCTCTTATTCCGCGCCGCACAGTTCCGGCGGCGGTGGCGGCTACCGCGGCGGAAGCTCCGGCGGCTCGCACAGCGGCGGCGGTTTCAGTGGTGGAGGCGGCTCGCACAGCAGCAGCGGTGGCTCCCATGGTGGGGGCGGAGGCGGCTCTCACGGCGGTGGCGGCCACCACTGATCATCGATTCTGACTTTTCCCCTGGGCCCGCCCCAGTTGGATCGGAGCGGGCCTTTTCTTTTCTCCAGCGACGCCTTATCCCTTTCGCGTCGCCTCCTTCGCTTCCAGCAACTGTTGGTTCAACGGCGTGTTACATATAGTGAGGTTGGGGCTCCAGGTCATGCATTCCGTTTCCAGGAATCTGTTGCGGATGCAAGTGTGACCGGACCTCGCACCTCGAGCCATTCCCGGCGTTTTCGCCAATTCCTCATTCGGATTCTCGTGGAAACCCGGAGAAGGCACAGGAGAGAAGCGCTCTTATGAAAACACGCCCACAGTACTGGCTGATTCCGTTCGCCGCCCTGCTCGCATTGATTCTATTGGTTCCGAATCGCGCCGTTGCTGATGACGATGATCCCCCGGGCCGCGTTGCCCGGCTCGGCTATGTCAAAGGTCAGGTTTCGTTCAGTCCGTCCGGCACCGATGACTGGGTGGCCGCCACCCTAAACCGCCCCATTACTACGGGCGACAAGCTCTGGACCGATCAGGCCTCTCGCGCGGAGTTGCACATCGGGACCGCCGTGATTCGCCTTGGCGATCAGACCGGCTTTTCTTTTCTCAATCTCGACGATAAGACGATGCAGGTCCGCCTCACCGAGGGCACCCTGAACCTCCGCGTCCGCCGCCTTGCCCAGGACGAGACCATCGAAGTCGATGCCCCTAATCTGGCTTTTTCCGTCCTGCGTCCCGGCAATTACCGCTTCAACGTCAACGAAGCGGGCGACACCACGGTCATCAATGTCCGCGAAGGCGAGGGGGAAGCCTCGGGCGAGGGTTCCGCCTACACAATTCATCCGGGACAGCAAGGCTATTTCACCGGTACCGATACTTTGAACGCCGAGATTCAACCCCTTCCGGACGAGGACGATTTTGACGGCTGGTGCAAGGAGCGCGATCTCCGCGAAGATCACGCGGTGGCGCGCCGCTACGTTTCCGACGACGTCATCGGTTACCAAGACCTCGACGACTACGGGGGCTGGCGCTCCGTGCCGGACTACGGCACGGTCTGGTTCCCCCACGTCAGCATCGTGGGCTGGGCCCCGTATCGCTACGGCCACTGGGTCTGGATCTCTCCTTGGGGATGGACCTGGGTCGATGATGCGCCCTGGGGGTTCGCGCCGTTCCACTACGGCCGGTGGGTATTCGTCGGTGGCGGCTGGGGCTGGGTTCCGTGTCCGCCCCCAGTTGTGGCGGTGGCTTACGTGCGTCCGGTGTACGCGCCCGCTCTTGTCGCCTGGGTCGGCGGCCCGCATTTCGCTGCAGGCGTGGCCTTCGGCGGCGGTGTGGGCGTTGGCGTCAACGTCGGCTGGTTCCCGCTCGGTCCGCGGGAGGTTTATGTGCCGTCGTACCACGTCAGCCACGCGTACATCAATAACGTGAATATCTCGAACACGACCGTGAATCAGACGGTGATCAACAACTATTACAACACCACCGTCGTCAACCGGAACGTCACCGTAAATAACATTCGATACGTCAACCAGAACGTTGCCGGAGCGGTCACCGTCACCTCCGGACACGCGTTCACCTCTGCGCAGCCCGTCCATCGGAACATCGTCGCTGTAAACCAGCGGGAAATTGCCAACGCCTCCGTGGCGGTGCGCGGACCGGCGGTTGTCCCGCCGAAGCAAGCCGTTCTCGGCGCCGGCGCCGCGACCAACGTGCATCCTCCGGCCATGGTGCAGAACCGTCCGGTCGTGGCCAGGACTGCCCCGCCTCCTCCGCCTCCTTCGTTCGCGGCTCGCCAGGCGGCCATCGAGAAGAACCAGGGCCAGCCTCTCTCCGTCTCCGACTCGCGCCAACTCGGCGCCTCGCAGCCTCATTCGAATGTCGCCCCGGTGCGCATGGCTCCCCCGGCGAAGGCCGTGGCGCCCAGAGTCACGGAAATGCAACCGGGCGGCAACCGCGGCAACGCCGGTCCAGGCCCGTTGAACACCAATCGGCCCGCGAATGTGGGTCAACCGAACGCGGCGGTCCCGGACACCCACGGTCGCATGGATCGCCCGCCGTCCTCGCGGCCCACGCAGCCTGTGAATGTGAACCCGCAACTCGAACAGAAGCACCAGCAGGAAATCCAGCAGCTCCAGCAGAAACAGGACCAGCAATACCAGAAGCTGCAGCAGAAACAGCAACAGCAGCAGCAGAAAATCCAGCAGCAGAACGCCAACGAGGGAAAGCAGCAACAGATACAGCAGCGTCAGCAGCAGCAGCTCGAACAGCTGCAGGAAAAGCAGCAGAAGCAGCAGCAGAACCTGCAGCAGAAACAGCAGAACGAACACCAGAAGGCGTACAACGAGCCGAAAGCTCCCAAGGAATCAAAGCCGCCCAAGGACGACAAGCACCACTAACTCCGCCGGGGGGGCGCGGCACGCTGCGCTCCCTTATTTCCTGAGGCTCTTTTCTCCCGCGCTCATCGAGCGGCCCTCTACGTCGTTGTGATATCTTCAGTCCAGCCCGCTATGTCCACTGCTTCCTTGTCGCCACAATTGTTTCGGCGTGTGATGGGCAGCTTTCCCACCGGCATCACGGTTCTTACCGTCGAACGCGAGCCCGGTCAGGTTCACGGGATGACCGCCAACTCCTTCACTTCCGTCTCTCTGGACCCGATGCTGATTCTCGTCTGCATCGATCACAACGCCCGCTTGCTCACCTACCTGAAAGAGCAGCGCCGCTTCGGCGTGAACATCCTCAAGGATACCCAGCAGGCCATTTCCCGGCATTTTGCCAAACCCCAGGAGGACCTGGCCGAAGAAGCGCAGCTCGGCATCCATTTCCGTTGGACACCTTCCGGGATACCGCTCCTCACGGACGCTCTCGCTCACGTGGCCTGCAACGTGGCCGCCGAGCACGTCGCCGGCGATCACACGATTTTCGTCGGCGAAGTCGAAAGCCTGGAACTGCACGATGGCGCCCCGCTCCTCTTCCATCGCGGCAAGTACCTGCATTTGCCCTCCTGAGCTCCTCCACGCTTTGACTCTGCAGAGGCGCAGTATTGGCGCGTCCCATGCACGCAGAGCACAATTCAATGAACGGTGCCTCCCGGTTCCCGCCCGGTCAAAAGGAAAAGCCCCGGGCGCAATCGCCCGAGGCTCGCATACGGCCAAAACTTAGGACTTACAATTTACAACGGAGTCACCTTTCCGAACTCCCGCTCGGCCGCGCCGGCTCCGCCGAATCGCCCAGCTCTTTCCTGTGGCTCTTCACTTCGCGCAACGCATAAATGGACTTGTTCTGCGATTCGTAGTACGTCCGCGAACTGATCTCTCCCAACAATCCCATCGAAACAAACTGAATCCCGCTCACGAACAACGCAATCGACAGCAGCATCAGGGGCCCATGCGTGGCCATGATGTCCTGGTTCTTTACGAACTTGTCGAACAACAGCAGCACTCCCAGCAGAAAGCCCGCGCCGCTTCCCACCATCCCCAGCAATCCAAAAAACTGCAGTGGGCGCGTGGAATAGTCGAGCAGGAACTTCACCATGATGAGGTCGAAAAACACACGAATGGTCCGCCCAATCCCGTAATTGGAGCGGCCCGTCTTCCGCCCGGGATTCGAAATCGGCACTTCCGCGATCCGCGCACCGGTCGAGCCCGCCAGCGCCGGAATGAACCGGTGCAGCTCGCCGTACAACTCGATCTCCTGCAAGATTTCCCGCCGGTAGGCCTTGAAAGTGGTTCCGAAGTCGTGCAGCTCAATTCCCGAGAGCTTCGCCATCATCCAATTGGCCACGCGGCTCGGCAGCCTCCGCATCAGCCAATTGTCCCGCCGCTGCGACCGCCATCCGCTCACCAAGTCGTAACCTTCTTCGATCTTTTCCAGGAAACGCGGAATCTCGTCCGGATCGTGCTGCAGGTCGCCGTCCATGGAGATGACCACTTCGCCGCGCGCGAAGTCGAAGCCGGCCTTCAAGGCGGGCGTTTGCCCGAAGTTCCTGCGCAGCCGGACCACGTTCACGCGGCGGTCGTGCTCGTAAATCTCCGAAAGCACCCGGTACGAATTGTCCTTGCTCCCATCGTCGACAAACACCATCTCGTAGGGCTCGCCCACCGAGTCCATCACTTCCGTGATCTTCATGTATAGAGGAGGGATGTTTTCCTGTTCGTTGAAGAACGGAATGACAACTGAATAGCGAATCGGCGTCTCGCTGGCCATACGTCGTAGCTCTCTGCTTCTCTGTTGCGGTTCTCGGCTTCGTGCAAAGCCGGCTGCCTATTCGTTTCTTGGATTGGCCCTGACCAAATCGTGCCGCCGGCGCACGCTCAGCCAACGTCCCCCATGAGTTTATAGCTTATCAGGCGGATGCCCCGGCTGGCGACAAGTTTTCTGATTCGCGTATCGGTCAGAATCTGCAATTCCGTCTGCCGCGATTCCTGCAATCGCGTTCCGGTTCGCCGCAACTCCTCGTCCGCGTAACCGGGGTGGCACATGAGTTCCGTTGTCCCTTCCGGCAGATTCTCCAGCAGCCGTTGCACTCCCTTCAGTGTCAGCACGCCCGTCTGCGCGATTCCGCAGAAGTAGTCCGTGGTGACCAGCCCGGCGTGGTCGGCCATCTCCCGGGCGTCCCGCGCCAGCAATTTCAGCCCGCGCGCCTGCACCCCTTGCTTCAGGACCACGCTCGTCCTCTGCGCTCCCCCCGAGGACAGCGCCGCGCGCAAACGCGACTCCTCGTGCGACACGCGGATCGCCGGAATCCCGTATCTCTTGGCCAGCTTCAGTGCGATCTCGAAGAGTCCCGGCAACATCTGCACGTGCTTGTGTCCGTCCAGGTGAGTCGGTTCTATCCCCGATTCCCGGACCTTCCTGACCTGCGCGTCCCACTCCCGCTCGACCTCCCCTGGATCCACAGTGCGGCCCGCAATCCTCAGCAGCAAATTTTCCGGACTGCCCTCCAAGTCCCCTGCCTCATTCAGCAGCCCGGGCACCTCCGCCGGATTGGCCGTAGGCGGCCCATCGCTCAGGTTCAGGTGCACGCCCACGCCCAACTCAGGATTCTCGTTCGCCACGTCCAGAGCCGAGGCAAACGCTCGCCCGTTCGCCAGCAAGGAAGTGCTCGTCACCAGTCCCTTCCGGTGAGCCTCCGCAATGCCCCGGTTCACACCCTCGGTCCAGCCGAGGTCGTCCGCGTTGACGATCAGATTCTTCAATTCCGCCTTCTCCTGTCCGCAAGGACAGCTACTCTTTGGACGGCTCCCTTCTTACGTACCATTGACCGCGTTTCTCACTAACTCTAGCATGACCTGTTAGAGGCATCGATGCCTGTTAACTTGCGCGAATTGAAGCAAGTAGGAGCCAAATACAGCGAGAAGCGCCGCGGGCGCCGCATGAACTCCCGTGTGCCCATCCGCCTGGAATGGGAATCCGGCGCAGGAAAGCAGGCCGTCCAAACGCACACGCGGATCGTCAACCCCTACGGCTGCATGGTCGTTCTCGGTCAATCCTTCGAACTCGAACAACGCCTTGCTCTCACCAATCTCGCCACGCAAGCCAGCAACGCGGCCGTCATTGTTTGGAAAGGCAACCAGCAGCCGGACGGCTGGGAATACGGCGTCGAACTCGTCGCACCAGATATGGATTTTTGGGGGCTGGAACTGTGACACTTACGCCAAAACCGAATCTCCCGGCGTCGGCTACAGGCTCGACCCCGCAGGTCAAGCGCAGCGCTACTACCGTTCGACCGCAGACCAACGAAGAACGCCGCCGCGCGCAGCGCGTTCACCTGCGCATGGCCATCCTGGTCCGTCTGCCCGGAAAGGCCAACCCGATTAACGGTTTCACGCACACCGTCAGTGCCACCGGCGCCATGATCATTCTGGCCGAAGGCTTGCCCACGGGAACGAAGCTCTCGATTGAAAACCCCAAGACTCAGAAAACGGTAGAAGCCCACGTCGTCCGGCCGCCCCAAATGAACGCGGAGGGCTCGCTCGTCCCCATCGAGTTCAACGCTCCCTCGCCCCAGTTCTGGAATATCTTCTTTCCCCCCATCACCAACTGACGATTTCCAACTCTTCGATATTCCGTTGTCATGGTCAGTCTTGTCGCCCTTGGAAGAAAAGGCGCCCCGAATTCCGGAGCGCCCTCCTTCTTGAGATGAGCGCGATACTCGCTCACTGCACTGTGATCGTGGTTGTGCCGGCCGACTGCTGATAATTCGTGTCGCCGCTGTAGGTCGCCCCGATCGTCCGCGGGCTTCCTCCGCCTCCCCCACCCCCCCCGCCGCCACCGCTACCGCCGCCGCATCCCGCCACCACGCCGACGAGCAGCGCAATGGCCACGAGGCCGGCGTACGCGTACGCACGCCGCCGCGTCTGTGGAACCCACCGCATTCCCAGGGCAAAGAGCGCCAGGCAAGCCAGCGCAAACATGAGCGGGAGCACAGGTACCGTCGGCCGCGGTGGGCGTGTCGTCGGCGGGTAGAGCCCCGAAATCGCCGTCGTCAGCGCCGCTGTGCAAAACGCGCTGCCCGTAGAACTGCTCGCGCCGCTGGCCGGGGTGTACGTCACCGTGCCCGTCAGTGGCGTGCCACCGTTCGTAAACTGCACCGTCCCTCCGCCGGTGATCCCGCAAGGGGCTTCGCCGTTGCTGTTGGTGGCGACCGTCGCCGTCAACGTCACGCTGGTCCCCGCGGTGATTGAGGACAAGCTGCTCGTCACCGTGGTCTGCGTGGCGGCCTGCGTGATGGTCACTGCCAGCGGATTGGAGTTTGTTTGAGCGTTGTAACTACTGTCGCCTGAATATTGGGCAGTGATGCTATAGGTTCCCACCGACAACTGGATTGGCTGATCCTCGGCAAAGCCTCGATCATTCAGGTTTGCCTGGTTGGCAGACAGCGTTCCCCCCGGATTCGTCGGCTGGAAGTCGTTCAAAGGAACGCCGGAGTTCCTGAACAGCGAGATGGTGCCGGTCGGGCAGAGAGACGTAACGGTGCCCGCGGAGCTCTGGCATGCTGTTCCGTTGCTGTTGGTCACATCGATGCGCAAAATGTACGGCGAGCCGTAGGTCACATTTTGCGCCGCGGTGCTGAGCGCGCCCGTGGCTCCCACCCAGCTCACGATCACCTGACTGTTCACCTTGTTGCCGGTCACGGACATGGCGTTCGAGTCGCTCGACCCGAACGTGCCGTCGCCGCCGTAATGAACCTTCACGTTGTACGTTCCGCCCGGCAGAAACGCGGATTGCCAGCCGTTAAACGTTCCGCCGGAATCCAGCAGGGACGAGTCGAGCACAGCGCCGGTGGTGGCATTTTCAAGCACCACTACGCCGGAAGGTGTTCCCGTTCCGGAAGTCTTCGTCACTGTGCCGCCGATGGTGACAGTGCCGCCAACGGTGAACGTCGACGGAGAGATACTCGCAAGATTGACATTGGTTCCTGTAAAGATCGGGCTCGTCCAGGCATTGACGAGATTCGTCACGTCCATCGTGCCAAGGCCCGTTGCCATGTCGTACCCGGTCCCGGCGGCATAAGCCAGGGTGTTTCCTCCCGCTGTCGTGGTGAGCACGCCCACAGCTCCGGTCGTCGAGCTGGTGTTGCTGCAATCGGGCGAATGTCCGGCGCAGGGGACGGAATTGTTCCCCGTGGTGATGTCGTGATAAACGCCCGCGGTGTTTGCCAAATTATACAGAGCATAGTTCGCGGTGCCTTGGCGTTGTCCTGTCTTCTGGTTCACCAGCGCGATGATCCCCGCAAACGTGGGCGTGGCCGCCGACGTTCCTCCCACCGCCTGAAAATCATGGTACGGCGCGGTTGGGCTTCGGGAAGTCAGGTTGCACCCGGCATCGCCCGGGATGTTCTGATCCGACTGGCAGATGATGTAGAAGGAGCCGTTATTTCCGTCCCCGGAGAATAAGGAGACGTCCGGAAGATCCCGCGCCCCATCCGCCGGCACACTGGTGCCATGCTGCCAGTTGGGCTTGGGGTAAACCGCACTCGGCCCTCCGCTGGCCGCCACAATATTTAGGGACGAGGAGGTGCTCGAAACTCCCGTGCAACCTGCTATACCGGCCGCCGCGCAGGAATCGTTCCACGGCAATTCCGGAATGTAGCTTTTCGCCGAGGGATACACGTTGTTCGAGCCGTTCGAGTTCCAATAGGTACTCTGGTTGTTGTTCGTGTACGTGAAATCAGTTCCGCCCATGGCGATGTTGTACGGCGTGGAAGCCAACCCGCTTACGGCGATACCTCCGACAGCGGCGCTCTGACTGGAGGGATCGTCGCAACCCGCCGCGCCGTTATCCCCCGCCGCAACCACAACGGTAATGCCCTGAGCCGCGGCCTGCTCCCACAACGCGTTGTAAAACGCATTGCCCGAAGTTCCCAGCGATGATTCGCAGATGCCGTAGCTGTCGCTCAGCACGCCAGCCACATTGTTCTCGACGGCGTAGATCGCAGACGCATCCACGCCGTCCACTCCATCCGTCTGTGTCATCTGCGTGGTTACGAAGATGACGTTTGCCCCGGACGCCACCGCCCCCGCCCATTCCACGTCCAGGGCCGATTCACCTTCATCGGAAGTCGTGCCATCAGGCCCGATCAGCCCTGGGTCCGGCCCGTTCAAAATGATCTGCGGGTCCTTGGCGGGCAGCCCGAACATCGTCCGGAAGTCCCGGACGTCCTGGAGCAGGATGTTCACTCGGCCGACCACCGCGATGCTCTGTCCGGTCCCGTCGAACGTTGTAGTCGGGACGTGGTAAATGGTGTCGAAGTCCGCGGGACCCACGCCGTAGAACGGTCCGCCGGCTGCCTCGGTATACGTGAACAATGGCGTGATCTGTCCCGTGCTCGTGTCCTTCCGGAATTTTCCGAGGTGGTGTACGAACGGCCTCTTGCGGAAATTGTGCAGCCCCATGACTCCGCCAACCACGGGTGACAACGCCTCCGGAATGGCCGGCTCCGCCGCGTTGGCAAAATGTTCCTCGCCCCCCACCGCGTACCGGTGCAGTTGCGTGTGAAACGCGTTCTGCACCTGGGCCACGGTTCCGCTGAACTCCACGGCAATTCGTCCCGCCGTTACCTTGCCCACCGTGAATCCCTGCTGCGTCAACCAGTCCGTTACCGCTTGCACATCCGCGTCCGACGGCCCGAACTGCTTGCCGAACTGTTCCGGCGTGAGCCAGGCGTGATAATTGGCCGAGCCCTTGTTCTGCTGGTCTTCCAGCAATTGCCTCAGAGCCGCTTCCCGCTCCGGGCTCCTCTGCAACAGCAGCATCATTCGCGTCATGGGTTGCGATTCCGCCAGCGCGCCCTGGTCGTACGCGGACCGCGCCAGCGGGTGCACGTTGCCTTTCAACCGCACCGTCCGCGCGTCATCCACTGCCTCCGCCACGCGGGAGGGGACCACCGTCTTCTGTGCCCAGGCCTTCGCGCCTCCAACCATCGTTAGCAACAGCGCGCACAAAGCCACCTTGCAGAGCCTTATTCCTCGGTTCATCGTTACCTCACGTCCCCCATTATTTTTTGGATCAAACCCATTCCCGTTGAGAAAGAAACCGCCTCTGCAGCCCCCATGCGCGTCCACGGTTCTAGCGTTCACAATCGTTCGTTATAAGGATGCTCTCAGAGAGGAAAGGGTTGACCTCCCAACCCTCCCGAAGTCCTTTGTTTTCTTCGTCTCCTGAAATGCGACAAGAAGTTTACAACACACGATTCCCAGTGCCATGTGCGCTTCGGTTCCCCTAATCCACCGCCGCTTGGAAATCCACCATCTGCGTAATTCCGTTTGCAGTTCCGGTGATCTGCAGCGCCACGGTGCCCGCAATCACCTGCGCGATCACCGGTGACGTAGATCCCGTCGTGCCCGCATCGCCCTGATATTGCGCGGTCATCGTGTGGACTCCGACGGGCAGATTGGTCGACAAGAAACTGGCGATTCCTGCGCTCACCTTCGTGGGCGATCCGTAAGTCTGGCCGTTATCGAAGAGCTGCACGTACCCCGCAGGCGTCGCATTGCCGTTCGGCGTCACCCGCACCGTCAAGGTGACCGGTGTCCCGTAGCCCACGTGCAAATCGGATGAGACCAGCGAAGTCGTTGTGCTCACCTGGCCCCCTCCGCCGCTGCTCCCTCCTCCGCAGCCGATCCCTGCCGACACCACGCCCAGGACAAACCCGCAGGCCAGCACAAAGTTGCACATTCGCCTCGGCCCGCCCAATCCCGCAAGCCCGAACAACAGCAACCCGCCCGCGAACGTCATGCCCCCAATCGCTTCGTTTCCCGAAGCCCTCGCCACCTTCACCACCGATGTGGGGGTCGATATCGGAGTCAAATTGATGCTCGTCGTGACTGCGCTGCCGCTGACCGGCACGTTGGTCTGGCCGAACGAACACGCATAACCTGCCGGGAGGATTGTGCCTCCGGTCGGGCACGCCAGCGCCACCGTTCCCGAGAATCCACCGCCCGGCGTAATGGTCACCGTGCCGCTTCCCGCGTTGCCCGCTGGCACCGGAATCGTCGCCGGCGTCACGCCCAGCGTGAACGTCGAAGAATCCAGCGGCACAGCCGCCGAGTCTGCCGCCAGCCAGTTTGCGTCCCCGCGATAATGCCAGTGCAGACTGTGCGTGCCCGCCGCCAGCTTCAGCCGCACGCCGGTAATGGTTATGTTTCCCGGGCCCGCCGTCAGGTTCTGTACCGTTAGCATCTGGGGCGGCCCGCCGTTGACCGAGTCCCACAACTCGGCGACCCCCGTGGGGAAGGGAAGTTGCAGGTTCGCCGGATTTCCGACCACGCCGCCGTTCACGCTCACCTGTTGCAGCGGCGTTGCGTTTCCCGGGGCCGCCACGATCACGCGCGGCACGCCCTTCTGCACCTGAAACGAAGTGGCGTTGCTCGCCGACGGCGCATTCGTTCCATCGCCGGAATAGACCGCGTAAACGCTGGCGCCCCCCGCCTGCGTCCACGCGAACTGGATTGTTGTCATCGAAGTTTGCGCGCCTTGTGCGCCGGGAACGATCGCTGTCGCTGCCGATCGCGGTCCGCTCGCGTCCCACAGCGTCACCGTTCCTGTTGCGCTCGCCGGGCTTACCGTCACCGTGAAACTGCCTGTGTCTCCCAGATTCGCGGGCGCGGCGCTCACGATCAGCGTCGTTGTCGACTTTGTACCGCTGCTCGCGCCGACCATCACCGTCTGTGTCAGTTCGTTCGCGGGATCCCCGCTCGTCACGCTCGCGTAGTTCGGGTCCGCGCTACCGTCATAGCTGGCGCCGATGGTGTGCGGTCCCTGTGCCAGATTGTTGATCAGCAAAGACGCTTGGGCCTGCGCCCCGAAAAATCCCCCCGTCTGCAGAGTCACGGGCGAGCCGCAAGCCGTCCCATCCACCGTGAACTGAACCGTGCCCGTCGCGGCGGAACTGCCTGGCCCGGAAACCAGCGCACGCGCGCCCAGCGTCTGCCCCTCCGCGATCGTCGCGGCATTCACGCCCACCACGACAAACGGCGTTCCTTTGCCGATCGTGAACGCCACCACACCCGATGTGCTCGCGTTGAAACTGCTGTCTCCCGCATACGTCGCGGTCAGCGAGTGCGTCCCCGGCGTAAGCGAGGCGCCGCCATTGCCGCCCGTACGCACGAACGCGCCGCCGTCCGCCCCGAGCGCATAGGTGCCCACAACGCTTCCGCTGTCCTGAATCGTCACCGAGCCCGTGGCGACCCCATTCCCCGAATCTCCTGCGACTTTCGCCTTCAGTTGCAGCGGGCTCCCATAGCTTGCGTTGCCGTTCTGCAGTCCATCGACCGTCAGCGTCGTTACGCCGTTCTCCGGCGTCACGATTAGCGGCAGCACGCTCGAGTCGCTTGCCGCGTAGGTCGCATCGCCCGCGTAGTGGGCAAATATGTTGTACTGCCCACCCGGCAAGTCACTGACTGTTCCGGAGAACGTCCCCGCGCTCCCGACCGCCAGCATCTGCGCGGAATCGCCCGCTGCATCCGTCTTGATGGAAACCATTCCCGTGGGCATGCCCGTTCCGCTCGCCGCCGCCACCGTGCCGTTTACGGAAAGCGGCGCGCCGTGCACAAGGCTGGCGCTCGACGCCTGCAAGCTGATCTGCGATCCCGCCAGCATCGCGTTCTTCCACGCGGCCGCGAGGTTCGTCGCACTCAGCGATCCCAGGCCCGTCGCCAGGTCGTAACCGGCCGCTGCCGTTCCGCCCTGCAAGAATCCATTTGTGCCGCTGCTGGAGGAAGAACATCCCGGCGAGCCGCCGAGGCACGGTACCGCGTTGCTCCCGGAAGTTATGTCGTAAAACACACATGAATTCTGAGCCGCCGGATTGGTCTGCTGCGAGGAGTCGCAGCTGTTACCGGTCATCTCCGCCAGGCGGTACAACACATAGTTCACCTGTCCCTGATATGCCCCGTTCTTCTGCTCGACCAGAGCCAGGATTCCCGCCATTGCCGGCGTCGCCGCGGACGTTCCGCCCACCAATGTCAGCCCGACAACTTCCTGCTGCGCGTTGATCTGACACGGCGTTCCTGCCAGGCTGGTGCAGTACACAAATTCGTCGTGCCCGGAAGCCGCTGCCAACGCCACGTCGGGCACGTCTCGCGCTCCGTCCGCGGGCACGCCGCTTCCCCCCTGCCACCCCGGCTTCGAATAGACCGTGCTCGCTCCCCCGCCCCCGGAAAGCAATGCGAGATTCCCGCTGCCAAGCGTGCAATTCGTCTCGCTCGCCGCCTGCCCCGGATCGCAGCTTTCGTTCCACGCCTTTTCCGGAATGTAGCCCAGCGCCGAAGAGTAGTCCGCCGCGTTCGTCCCGCTCCAATACGTCGCCGCTTGCGTTCCTTCGGCGAACTCGGTTCCGCCGACCGCCACGTTATAGGGTGTGGACGCCGCGCCATTCACCGCGGGCCCGAGCGCCGCCGGGTTCCCGCTCGTGGGGTTGTCGCAACCCGCCGCGCCGTTATCCCCCGCGGCCACCAGAACGGTGATTCCCTCCGCCGCGGCCTGCTGCCACAGCGCGTTGTAGAACGCGTTCCCCGTCGTACCGAGCACCTGCTCGCAGCTTCCGTAGGTATAGGTGAGAATCGGAGCAATCTGATTGTCGATGGCGAACGCCGCTGCCAGGTCGACTCCGCTCGTCGTGTCCGTGCTCCCCGCCACCACAACATCAATGGTCGCGCCCGGCGCGATCGCTCCCGCCCATTCCGTATCCAGCAGCGCCTCGTTCGTATCCAACTGGCTTACCACTCCCGGATCGGGCCCGTTCACGAAAATGTTCGGATCGCTTGCCGGCAAAGCGAAGATCCGTTGGAATTGCTGCACGTCCGTCAGCTCGATCTGCGATTGCGCCACAACGACAATGGTGATCCCGCTGCCGTTCACGCCGCTACTGAGCAGGCCCTTGGTGTTGTAAATCGCGGCAAAATCGCCTGGCGAGAGGTAATACGTGTCTGTCGCGCCCGCCGCGGTCAGGTTCGGCCGCAGCAGCACCCGATGCCCCTGCGCGTCCCTCCCCGCAACGCCCCGCGCCGTGCGAACCGGAGGCTTTCGCCCAAAACTGTTCAGCGATAAGACGCCCCGGGTAACCCCGCTCAACGCCGCCGGCACCGCCAAGTCCGTTGCGTTGGCCACGTAGGTCTTTCCCGCGAACCGGTAATAGTGCATCTCCGTGTGAAACGCGGACTCGACCTGCGCCGCCGTGCCGCTGAACTCGATCCAGCGTCGGCTCGCCGATATCTTTCCCACGGCTAATCCTGCGCCCGTGAGCCACGCCTGCACTCTCGCAATGTCCGCGTCGGCCGCGCCAAACCGCGCCCCGAATTCCGTCGCGGTCAGCCAGTGATGGTAGTTTGCCGAGTTGCGATTCTGTTGTTCGTCCAACAGCTTCTGCAACGCCTCTTCTTGCGCCGGGCTGGGCGCCAGCACCAGCATCATGCGCTGCAGGTTGCGCCCGTTCTCCACGCGTCCGGCGGCATTTTCGGGAATGGCCAGCGGATGTCTCGTGTTGGCGATCCGCACAAGCGCCGGCCCTTCCGCAGGTGCAATCTCGGGCGCGGAATCCTGCGCCGCGGCAGTGAGGGGGTAGATAGTGAAGGAGAGAACGAGGATTCCAGGCAGAACACCCTGTCGCAGAAAAGGCAATTCTTCCCGTCCTTTGGCGGTCCCAGGAAGTCTTCAGCGCTCAGGTTGGGTTATCTTGCGCTGCGTCGGCGTTTCCGGCCGTCAGAATAAGCGGAAAACTTTACCGCCCAAGTCTACACATCGCGCCGAACCCATACAATTCCAAATTTCTCGCTAAGCTTGCCGCTGCTGCGTCAGCTTCCTCCTTTTCTCGGGGAATTCAGAACTGAGAAGTTATGACTTATAACTGAAAGTTCTTCACTTCCACGTTTCCACCCGAAAAAATCACACCGACCCGTGGCCTCGCGTCCCGTCCGGCCAACCCCAACTCCTCCAACCCGCTCTTCCGCAACAACGGCGCCAGCGCCACCGCGCTCGAGGGTTCTATCACGATTTTCAGCCGCTCCCACGCGAGCTTCATTGTCTCCACGATCTCCTCTTCGCTCACCAGCAGAATCCCGTCCGCGTGTTTCCGCAGGATCGCAAAAGTCCGCGGCGCCAGCGAGGCCCGCAACCCATCCGCGATCGTGTCGCTGGTCTCTAGTTTCTGCAAAACGCCGCTCTTCAGGGAAAGATAGGCATCGTTCGCCCGCTCCGGCTCGCAGCCGAACACGCGCACCTCCGGCCGTACACCCTTGGCTCCCAGGCACGTTCCGCTGAGCAAACCGCCGCCGCTCACCGGGGCGAGCACCGCGTCCAGTTCCGTCACGTCTTCGAGCAGCTCCTTCGCCGCTGTCGCCTGCCCCGCGATAATCCGGTCGTCATCATACGGGTGCACCAGTACCGCGCCCGTCTCCGCCTGCAGCCGCGCCGCCGTCTCCGACCGCGCGGTCACATTTGGCTCGCAAAATGTGATCTTCCCGCTGTACGACTCCACCGCGCGGCACTTTACTCCCGGCGCATTCTTCGGCATCACAATCGCCGCCGGGATTCCCCGCCAGGCTGCCGCGCAGGCCACCGCCGCGGCGTGATTCCCGCTCGAATGTGTCACCACGCCTCGCCGCGCCTCCGTCTCGCCCAGCGAGAAAATCGCGTTTGTCGCCCCGCGGATCTTGAACGACCCGGTCTTTTGCAGGTTCTCGCACTTGAAAAAGAGTTCCGCCCCGGCCAGCGCGTCCAACGAGCGGCTGGTCAGGACCGGCGTCCGGTGAATCCGTGGCCGGATTCTCTCGTGCGCCTGCACAATCGTTTCCCAATCGGGCGAGGTCCTTGCTTCTCCCGTTGCGTCTGTTGTGGCCATGAATCCGAGTGTAGTGCATCTTCTTCAGGCTGTCAGGTTCAGACCGCAACATGACAGGCCGCCTTCGTGGTGTTATGTTTTGCCCTGGAAATGCATCCTTAGCGCTCCCCAAAGGGTGCAAAAGGAAGGTTGGAGATTCTCCCGTGAACAAGAACAACAGGATCCTCGAAAAGGCTGTCGAACGCGCGCTCTCCGGAGAGGGCGCCCACGCCGCTTCGCTCGGTATCTTCGACGGCATCGATTGGAAACTTGCTGGGACTCGCCCCAAGGGCGCGCCCCACTCTCTTTTCCAGTTGTTGAATCACGTGGTCTATTGGCAAAACTGGGTGGTGATGTGGCTTGGTGGGAAGACCCCGCCAATCCCCAAACATGCGTCTGGAAGCTGGCCCGGCAAGGTGAGCCCCGCTACCAAGCGCGAATGGCAGGGCGCCGTGAAAGCGTTTCGCACTGGACTAAAGGCGCTTGGACGGGGGACTCGGGCAGATCTTCTCGCCAAGCATGGCGGCAAGAATAGCTTGGAGATGCTCCTGGCCATCGCCTCGCACAACAGCTATCACCTTGGAGAAGCCACCCTTCTCCGGCAGTTGCTCGAGGCGTGGCCGCCCCCTTCCGGCGGCCTTACTTGGTAGGCCATTCGTTGCCCTCCGGAAGATACTGGCCGTACTCCCCCGGGGGAACTACCCGGTTCTCCTTGACCCTGTCCCCACCTTTGTTAACCTATAAACCATAATCCTGCCCCGGGTGCCTCTGTCCCGCTGCCCGGCCTGGAGTTGCTCGTGACACCCGTGGAACGCCGACAACTGGAGCGCTTTCGTCTTCGTGTTCCTCTGCGCTTCCGCCCGTTGGGGTTGGCCTCCGATCAGACGGAGCATTTCACGGAAACCGCGAACATCTCGCGCGGTGGCTTCTTTTTTGTCACTTCCGCCCCACTCCAGGTTGGTATGCCGATCGAAGCCACGCTCACTATGCCCCCGGAAGTCACCGGCGGAAAAGCCGACGTGACGTGCTGCCGCGCCCGCCTGGTTCACGCCAAGCCGGATGCCTATAGCGATGGCCGAATGGGTTATGGAGCGGAGATCGAAGCCTATCTGGCTCCGAAGAATTCCGAATCGCCGGCAGCCCAGCCCGCCAATCCGCCAGCGAAACCGAAGCCCTGACTTTTTTGGTGTGGGAGAACCCTGCTCGCCCTTCTGACACTCGAAGCGTCAGATCGGAGAGCAAACCAAACCCGCCGCAATCAGGGCGCTTCTATTCTCCATGGACCTGAATCGTGGTCTTCCCCGCGCCGACATTGTCGAACCGGTCGTATGCCCGCACCGCAATCGAGTGTTCGCCCGACCCCAGGCCCCGCACGGTAAAGGAATACGACTCCGTCTTCGCGTCGCTGATTCCGCCCTTCGGCGTCACCAGAATCCAGTCCCCGCCGTCCAGGCTGTACTGGGCTTTCTCAATACTGCTCCCGGGATCGCTCGCCGTAAATTGAATCTCGTAGGACACACCCTGCGCTCCGCCGGCATTCATCCCTGCCGGACTTGCCTCGACCCTTCCAATGACCGGCGGGGTGTTATCGACCTCAAATCGCTCGCTCTCCCGCTCCGTCGTCAGCGCCAGCTCCGGAGGGTTCGACGGCGCATCGCTTACCACAATCTTCAGGTAGTACGCGCCATCCGGCATGGCCGTGGTGTCCCACGCAAAGAACTTCTGATCCAGGTTGTCCTTCAGCAGCAGCCATTCCTTCTGATCCTCCGCGCGAAAGTACACCGCGTACTTCAGTTCGTCGTCGTTGTCGTCGTGCGCCGACCACAGCACCGACTGGTAACCCTTTTGTGGTGTTCCCTGCGGTTGGATTTCAAATTTCGCCGGTGGACTGGCGTTGATGACCACGCCCGGGGTCACTCCCGGATTGGGAGCCGGGGGCTGCTTCAGTGCCGGAGTCGGTGGCTGGTTCACCACGCCTGCTGGAACCTGCGCGCGCACGCCCGGGTCCTGCATGGCAATGCCGTCGATCACCGGCGCCACGTTTTTCGGTAAGTACGCCACGCTTACCCAATCGACGCCGTCGCCCGGCCGTCCATCGTGGATTACGGCCTTCCATTGCACAAATCGTGCGGCGGGAACCTCGACCGGTGTGTCCGGCACGTTATACGGCCCGAACCACTTTGACCACTCTCGCCCCGGATCTTCCGTGTTCCCGCTTCGCACGAAAAATTCCAGCCGCGGCCCCTTCCCGCTGGCGTTCTTTCCGCCCGTGGCTGCCGGAGCGCCCCACCACTCGATTCGTCCCCACTGCGAATATAGCTTCGCGTCGAACGATTGCGACTCGAACGTTCCCTCGGCCTCGAATTCCGGTCCCAGCGAAAACACCTTGCCGGGATTCGCCGTGCACAGGTAAACCTTCCCCCCTGTGGCCCGCGAGATTCCCGTGATCTGCGCCGACCCGGATTTCGCCAGCTGCGCATACACTCCTCGCCCGTCGATCACCAGCAGCGCACCGTTATTTCCCGTGCCGGCCAGCAAGCGTCCGTCGGAGTTCAGTCCGAGCGAGTACACCACCTCGTCGCGGGAAGTCCAGATCTCCTCCGGCGCGCCTTCCCTGGAGATGCGGTAGATGCTGCTCGAAATCGCCTGCGGAAATGCCACAAACGGCGCGGCAATCGTCGTGCCCTGCGGCGCCGCATTGGACACGATCGTCGTCGTGCCCTGCGGCGTCGTGATGACCGTATTCGTTCCCACCGTGGTCGTGCGCGTCTTTTCCCCTATCGCCGAAACATAGATCGCGCCATCGGCGGCCACCGCCAGTGAAGTCACTTCCCGCCTGGAGGTTTCGTAAACCACAAATCCTTCCGCCCCACCTTTGCCGGCATTTTCACCGGCGCGCCTGATGCGCAGCACCCTCCCGTTCGGCTCCGTTCCCGCCAGCAGATTGCCTTTGCCGTCGAAGCCCAGCACCTTGATGTGCGCCTCGTCGCTGGCGTAATAGACTTCGCCCTTCCCGTCCGGCGTCACCGCGTAAATCTGTCCCTTGTCCCCCGTCGCCACGTACAACGTGCCGTCCGCGCCGAACGCCAGGTCCCAGATGTATTTTGTCTTTGGCTCGAAGAAGACCGTCTTCTCTCCGGTTGCGGAAACCTTGTACACCTTCCCGTCCGGCGAGGTTCCCACGTAGAGCGTTCCTTTCGCGTCGAACGCGATGCACTGCGCCAGCAGGTCCGTCGATTCAAACACCGTCTTCGGCCTTGCACCGCCGTCGAAGCGGAACACCTTCGCCGGCGAGCCCCCTCCGGCATACAAATTCCCCGCGCCATCCGTTCGCAGCGACCAGAGATACGACGCGTCCGCATCCGCCATCAGTGTGAATTTCGGAGCCAGCTCCAGGTGTCCGTCGCTGCGCACCGCCACGCCCTTCGCCGTGCCCTTCTGGAACTCTTCATACGTCGATTGCCGCCATCGCCGCGTATGATCCGCCAGCGACGTGGCTGCCACGCCGCACATCACCGCTGCCACAAGCACGACTTGTCTCAGTCTTCTCGCCATAAGAGGGGTCACCGAATTTGTAAATTCAGGGAAATGAGTCCAGTCACTGGCCCGCCCAGCACAATCGAGGATTCATTCGCCAGCGATTCGCGCAGCACCTGCACGCTCCCCGGCGTCGGCCGCCCGTCGATGATGCTGATTTGTGACAAGGGCACGTTCGGCAGTTCCTTGTCATCCCAGACCATCATCGGCGCAGGCACGAACACGCCCACATACAACCGGTCGTTATGCCGCTCGCGGTTGATCAGCGCGATCAGCTGGTCCAACCCTTCCGGCCCGCTCGCTCCGCCCGGCATATTCCCGAAATTGAATCCGCGCGAGGCCCGGTTCATCCACTCGGCGTCGCTCACCAGCACGCGCAACGTGCTCCCGCGCGAAATCTGGTCCGGCACGTGCACCGTGGTTTCTTCGATGCGCGCCGCGCTGCGGTACGGCCGCAGAAGGACGCGCACCTTCAGGTTCTCTCCCGGCGCCGCTTCGCCTTTTTCGAGCCATGCGCTTTCAATCGTGTAGGATCTGCGCCCCGGCATGCTCTCTACGAGCAGCGAAATGTGCTCGACGTTCGGCACTTCGTAGTTATTCGTGAACAGCCTCCCAAACGTACCCTGGATTCCGAGGGCGATCCAAATCCCATCCGGCGTCAGCGAGTCGCCCGGCGCAAACGTGTTCTCGAGTTGCACCGGCACGTGCCCCTTCAACTGAATCTCGCCGGTCAGGTGCAGCGTCGTTCCTTCGCCATAGAGCCCGTTCTGCGTCAGGCCGCTAAAAGTCGTGATCGCCACCAACAGCGGCGTCAGCTTCGGGTGGTTCACCACGTCAAAGTGCAGCTTGTTCTCCCGCGACGGCGTGCGGAAGCTCAGATCCAGCGGAATCATCGGCGGCGGCGCGCCCAATTTGCCGACCACGGCGGTAAGGTGGTCGCTCGTAATCGTCCCAATCGGCTCGCCCACATTCACGATCTTTGTTGACGCCAGCTCCGAAGACAGCGTCGTCACCACCTCGCTACGCCCCATCGGCATGGCAATATCGCCCAGGTTCAGGAACGGGTGCCCGCACAGGAAAACTCGGTCGCCCTGCACCGCCGTCACTGTGCAAGCGGAATTGATCGACGCATCGCCGGACACCAGGACCATCCCCGCCATGTCTCCGGGCGCCAACGGGTGGGCCGCCGCCGGCTTGCCTTGCATCGTGCCGCCTTGCGCGGCTACGAGTCCGTAGCTCTGCAACTGTCCCGCGAACTGCTGCACTACCGCCGGCTGGAAGCCGGAAAACACCAGCGGCGTCTCGATCGGTTGCAGCTCCGATCCGCCTGGCAACGTGCTCCGCGCCAACGCATCCTTTGGCAGCTCCCACTGCTGTTGCGCCGAGGGCGCCGCTCCCGCCTGCGCCGGAGGATGCAGCACATCTTCAATCGGCGTCACGCCGGCAATCGCTTCCTTGGTGAAGATTCCCAGTCGCAGCGAGAGCGCGCCCGCCAGCTTGCCCTCAAGATAAACGGGGCTGCCGCTCATTCCGGCCACTACGCCGGTGTGCTCCACCTTGGGCCCCTTCAACTGCACCAGAATGATCGATTGCTTCGGCCCCAGGAAATTCGGCATCACACCCAGCACTTCCAGGTCAAACTTTTCCACCTGGTCTCCCGCGAAGATCGTGTAGGCATACCCCTGCATGCCGGCGCGCACCTGGCCGAGCGGCAGAATCTCCGTAGTTTCCTGAGGGATAGCGTGCAGGCTCAGGGTCCCGAGCAGCAGGGAAACGGTCGTGAACAACGCGAAACGCGCAAACGTACGGCCCATCGGCAGCATCGCCTTTGCAGAGCCCGCTTTCAGAAGCGGGCCGGTCCCCGGAGAGGCTACTCCCGCAGAGGAACGAGCATGATACTCGTCTCCCCGCAAGGCAGGCAATTAGACCATCGGCCACACCCGGCTAGCCCTTTCGCCTTAGACGTCCTAGTCCTCCCCCTGGTTGTTCTGGCCCCTCCCGAAGGCTTAAGCTGCCCCCCACCATCCGGCTAGCGCACCCTCCCCTCGCTGTGCGACGATGTACGCGCAGGAGAGAAACCATGTCCGAACCAACCAGAGATGAATTGCTCGCCAGAATCGCCGAGCTCGAGAAAAAAACTGAAGGAAGGAAGAGGGGCACGCTCGAATTCCGCGTCGGCGAAAAGGGCGGCGTCAGCGTTTACGGCCTTGGCCGCTTTCCCGTCACGCTTTACTACGAACAATGGGTCCGCCTCCTCGACTCCTCCAAAGACCTCCGCGAGTTCCTCGAAGAGAACAAGTCCCGCCTCAAGCTCAAAGATCACTGATTTTTGTTGGATTTGAATCCCCGCGGAAGCCGAACGCCGGGCCCTGCTAAGTGCCGTGGGGTTACGAAGGCTCTCGGTCCCGAAGTCTAAACTTAATACTTAAGGACTTAGAACTTAGAACTGCCTCAATCTTTGTGGTGCATGGCGAAGACTTTCGCGGTGGTGTTCTCGTAGGGATACACATGCACCATCCACCCGAACACCACGGGATAGAACTTCCCGCCCGCCGCGTCGCACGCCTCTTGCGTGTGGATCGTCCCGCGCAGACCGAACTTGGTCCAGTCCGGCTTCCGCCCGTCCTTTCTCGGCGGCACGCACAGATTCGTGTGCTGGTGCCACGTCGCCATACTCAACGGTACCCGCTCATTCAACTGTTCCTCGGTGGCCCGCCGCGGCATCGTGTACATCGCGCCGACCAACTCGAATCCATCCCCCGTCTTCCGGTAAAGCAGGGAAGTGGGCCGCGCCGGATCGAATGTGATGGCCTCCAAAAAGCCGTTCGCGTAATTCGTGAAGTGATACTCCTGCTGCGGCACCTTCGGCAGAAAGATCTTGTACCCGTCGTTCAAAGCGACGTGGTAGTCCTTGTATTTGTCGATTCCCTGGCGCAACTGCTCCACGATTTCTTCCGCGCGCCGCTGGTCCTCTGCCGTCTGCGGCCTCGGCGAGGTCATGTGCATGTGCGGCGTATCGCGGTGGCTCATGTGCTGCATCTCGAGCATGGCACCGTGCTCTCCCACCGACGCGGCATCCGCGTCCATGCTCATCCCGGGCATGCTGGAATGGTCCGCCGGCTGTGGATCCTGAGCTGCCTCTGCGCTTGGTTCCGAAACCGCGGGCGTGTGGTGGTTGGGCATCGCAGCCAACAGCACTCCCACGACAAACAGTGCTCCCAAACCCATCCCCGCATTGGTCGCCACTTGCATCCAGGTCTTCCGCGCTGCCATGGCTCCTCTTTCCTTTCCTTCACGCTTCCCGCGTTTTTCTACTCTTCATGATACGTACGCCCCCGCCACCGCCCTTCGCTCGATTTCTCCCTGCGTTCTCATTCCCAAACTGTCCCCGCGTACAGGCGGAATGCCGGAAAAAGCGAGGAGCCGCACCTAACCGACTCGTCCCGCGCGGAGTGCCCCATCGCCGGTCGCGGATCGCTATTCCCGACGTGCTAAACTGGCATCAAAAATGAAAACGGAAACAATTCATCCCGCCGCATTCCTCACCGGCCCTCTCGAACTGCCCGGCGACAAGTCCATCTCCCACCGTTACGCCATGCTCGCCGCCCTTGCCGCCGGCGCCAGCGAACTTCGCAATTTCGCCGCCGCCCGCGACTGCCACAGCACGCTCAGCTGCATCAAATCTCTCGGCGCGGAAGTCGCCGTCAACGGTTCGACGGTCAAGATCACCGGCCATGGCCTCCGCGGCCTGAAAAGCTCCTGGCGCACCCTGGACGCCGAAAACTCCGGCACCACCATTCGCCTGCTCTCCGGCATTCTCAGCGGGCAATCCTTCACCACGAAAATCACCGGCGATTCCTCTCTCCAAAAGCGCCCCATGAAGCGGGTCATCACGCCCCTGCGCGAAATGGGCGCCGATATACGCGGCCGCGACGACAATTTTCCTCCACTCGAAATTCACGGTGGCAAGCTCCGCGGCATCCACTACCGAATGCCCATGGCCAGCGCCCAGGTGAAATCCGCAGTCCTCCTCGCCGGTCTTTTCGCCGAAGGCGAAACCTCCGTCACCGAGCCCGCCGCCACCCGCGACCACACCGAGCTCGCGCTCCAGGAATTTGGCGCGCCCGTTCACACCGCGGGCCGAACGGTTGCCGTCCAGGGCATGCTCGCCGGCAACGGCAACCCCGCGCTCCGCCCCATCTCCGCCGATATTCCCGGCGATCTCTCCTCCGCGGTTTTCTTTATCGCCGCCGCATCACTTTTCGCGGACTCGAATCTTTACATCGCCAACGTCGGCTTGAACCCCACGCGCTCCGCCATCCTCGATTTTTTCAAGCAAATGGGTGCCGCCGTGACCGTGGCGAATCTCCAAAGCAAGCACGGTGAACTGGTCGGCGATCTCTCCGTGAAGGGCGCGCCTTTGAAGGGCGGCCTGATCTCCGGCAGTCTTGTCCCCCTTTTGATCGATGAATTACCCATGCTCGCGGCGTTGGGACCCTACACGGAGCAGGGAATCGAGATTCGCGACGCGGGAGAATTGCGCGTGAAGGAGAGCGACCGCATCGCCGCTCTCGCCGAAAACCTCAAGCGCATGGGCGCCAAGGTGGAAGAGCGCCCCGATGGCTTGCGCGTCGAAGGACGCGGTGCCGCCCGCTTGCGCGGAACCGAAATCGACCCCCGCGGCGACCATCGCATCGCCATGGCCTTCGCCGTCGCCGCCCTCGCGGCCCAGGGCGAATCCCGCACCCTCGATTCCGCCTGCGTGGGAGTGTCGTATCCTGCCTTCTTCTCCGAACTCCGCCGTCTTTCCGGGTCGTGAGGGGTAATCAGAAAGAAGTCTGGCGGCCATGTCCTTGCATTTACCAGTACATTTGGATATGTGGGCTTCAAGCCAGCAGTGAGTAGATGCGTGATGCGCCGCGTGCCGTTAGGGGCCTCAGGGTCTAGCAAAAGTCGATGAATCTTGTCGAAGCATGTATCGACTTTCCGCCGTTCTTCCCCGGGAGGAGCGTTTTGGGCTCACTCCGCAGATTCGAAGAGCATCCACATCAGTCCCGGCGAATATTGCAGTTCCCTCACTGCTCCACCGCGGGCGGTATTGGTGTGGGTGGCTTCGGGGGCGTCCCCGGCCGGGGCGGAACCGGAATCGCGCTCCGGCGCAGCTCAATATTTGCGTAACTCGTCTTCAACGTAATCTTCACTCCGCGCCCTGAGCCGAACTTGCCTGCCATGCTCGCGTCTCCGCCCGGAGATTTCACCGGCCCCAAACCGGCAAAGTCCGACTCCACATCGCAGTTCCGGCAATCCGCCTGAATCTCGAAACTCGCACTGCCAGGCAGCGACAGCGAAATTCCCGCCGAGGAATTCGTGATGCTCACATCTTCTTTGGGCGCGGTCATGAACCGCACCGTCGTCTGCGCGTTCCGGTTCTGGATATTCACTTTCCCGCCGGGATTCTCCACGTTGATTGCCGTGTCCCTCGTCCGCAAATCCAGGTTCCCCGGTGCGTCAATCAAATCAAGATTTCCGGAACTAATCTCCAGGTGCCCCGCCAGCGCCGAAACCGTCAGGTCCGTCCTTGCGGTTATCATCCGCACGCCCTTGGCCACGCGGTCCGCGCGCTCCGGCCCGTAAAAATCGCCGTCCACCGTCAGGCTGCCATCGGCGCTGTTTACTTCGATCTCCCCGCCTTTTCCGGAAATCTTCACGTCGCCCTTGGTGTCG
>Ga0335077_10001355_pt1 | contig 29041 bp, 31 predicted proteins | sample Lox_Sample_31_FD_207151 | JGI IMG/M metagenome (GOLD analysis project Ga0335077, IMG submission 207151) | Soil microbial communities from Loxahatchee National Wildlife Refuge, Florida, United States - Lox_Sample_3.1 | ecosystem: Environmental > Terrestrial > Soil > Wetlands | place: USA... | reverse complement strand
TGGCCCCTGATGGGGCCATGCCTCAAGCGAGCCTGCTCGAGGCCGCGTGGGGCCGACTGCGCGACGTCGTCGTGGGCCCCGATGACGCCCTCTATGTGGCGACGAGCAACCGCGACGGGCGGGGGACGCCGCACCCAGACGACGACCGCATCCTCCGGGTGTCCCCCTGACGCGGGCCAGCGCGCCCCGCTCTCAGGCCAGGAATGCTCGAGACACCCGGCGGCACCGCACCTGGATGTCACGACTACTCACTCTGAGCGCCCCTGAGCGGCTCGCCGGGAGTGGCCTCCTAGCGCGCGCTTGGAACGACGGTGACCTGTTCATAGAGTCGCTCGACGTCCTCGGCACGGCAGAGCTGGGTTCCTGGGTTCATGACGGACGCCGCTCCCGCCGCGACCCCGAAGCGGATCGCGTCGGGCAGCAACTGGCCGCGCGCCAGCGACATGACCAAACCCGCCACCATGCTGTCCCCGGCCCCCACACTGCTCTTGACAGGAACGGTGGGTGACAGGAGCCGACCACTGTCGGACGCGGACATCCAGAACACACCGCGAGCCCCGAGCGAGAGGATCAGCACCTCGCAGTGTCTGTCGTCGATGAGACGACGGGCCAGGATCGGCAGCCGTGATTCCTCGCATCCCTCCTCGCCGGTGAGCTCCTCGAATTCGCGGAGACTCGGTTTGAGGATCGACACGCCCTCGGCGACCGCCCGACGGAGCGGCTCGCCAGACGCGTCGAGCGCGAGCCGGACACCGCGCGAGCGGGCCCAGCGGGCCAGGTGGGCGTAGAAGTCGACAGGCACGCCCGGCGGCAGGCTGCCGGACGCCACGAGGTAGGCGGGAGCAGGATCCAGGATGTCAAGCTGGTGGAGGATCGACCGACACTCGCTTTCCTCCAGCGTCGGTCCCGGCATGACGAACCGAAACTGCCGTCGGGTCATGAGCTCCCCGATGTTGACGTTCTCGCGGGTCCAGCCTGCAATGGGCACCATGAGCTCGCGAACGCCCTCCGCTTTGAGGAGCGACGAGAGGAGGAGCCCGGCCGGGCCTCCAGCCGGAAAGAGAGCGAGTGCGTCTCCGCCAAGCTTGCGAATGGCACGCGCGACGTTGATGCCGCCACCGCCCGGCTCGTAACTCGGCGTCGCGCAGCGAAGCTTGTGGTCGGGGGTGACACAGTCGACGCTTGTGCTGACGTCGATGGCGGGATTCATCGTTAGGGTGACGATCGGCATGGGCACCGGCGGAGCCGCCGCTGTCACGACGGCAGGTGAATCCCGCCCGGCCGTCGGCCGAGCGTGTGGAGCAGTCCTGCCAGGGTCTTGGCGTCCTGAATCTCGCCGCGGGCGATCATCGTCTCCACCTCCGGCGCGGTGAACGGGCGCACCTCGAGGATGACCTCGCCGTCGTCCAGGCGCTGCGCGCGGCGAACAAGCCGGCGGGCGGCGAACAAGTACACGCGCAGGTCGTGGCCGCCCGGCATCGCGTACCACTCGGCGACGCGGGCCAGCACGCCGGCCTCGTAGCCTGTTTCCTCGATCAGCTCGCGCGCGGCGCAAGCCTCCGGTGACTCCGTGGGGACGGCGCGACCACCCTCCTCACGGCCCTCGATCGTGCCGGCGGGCAGCTCCCACAGCTCGCCGCCGACGGGAAAGCGGTACTGCCGTAGCAGCAGGATGCGATCGTCGGAAAGGATCGGCACCATCACGCACACACCCGGTGAGCGCATGATCGAGCGCGTGACCGTTTTGCCGGTCACCGTGTCGCGGATGCGCGCGCGGTTCACGAGCCAGCGCAGCTCGTCGCCCTGGGGCGACGCGAGCACGTCGCGGTACTCGGTCGTGACCTCGCGCCACTCGAAGCGCCCGCTCATCGGGTCCTCATGACGCAACCCTACCATGCTCTCCAGAGAGAGGGCCGGGCAGACCCCGACGGCTCCCGCCTGGGCCAGTTGCCGCCAGTGACGCTCTGACGCTACGATCCGTGCACCCTGCGTGAAGATGAACACGGGAAGCTGGATGAAGCTCGTTGTGCTGGGTGGCGTACTCCTGGCTGGCGCCTGCGCGCCAGGCGGGACGGTGTACGACAAGCCCGGCGTGACGTACGAGGAGTGGCGCCGGGACGACACCGAATGCCGCCAGGCGGCGACGACAGCCGTCAGCAGCGCGTCTCAAAAAGACGCATATACGCGCTGCATGAGGGCTCGCGGCTACCATTCGGGAGAGCGGTGAATCTGCCAGACCCCCGACTCTGCCGTCCCGCGCGCCCCTGTTCCGAGCGGCAACGCCGGGACCGTCAGCTCGGGACAGGGCGCCAGCCGCACCACACCCTCGGCCACGCTGCCGAGCAACGCGCGTGTCAAGCCCGTGCGCCCGTGCGTGCCGAGGACGATGAGACCCACGCCATGTTCCTGCGCATAGCACGTCAGCCTGCCGGCAGAGCACGCTCAACGCAAGGGACGGGCACGCGGGAGGCCTTCGCTGAGACGCTTCGGATTGGCGTAGAGCTGGAGAACCGCCGCCGTCGCGTCGCGCGCTCTGCTGTCGATCTCCTCGGGTCTCGGCGTCGCGGCCACGCCAAGGAGGCGGCCGAGCAGGAGATCGCCCCAGAGGAGCGCGAAAAACTGCTCCATCATCCGCTCGGGGTCCCCTGCGCCTAGAATCCCCGCCTTCTGCGCGCCGGCAAACAATTCAGCGAGCGCGCTGCGGTTGCCCACGCGTGTCGTGTTGAGGGTCTGGGCAACCTCGGGCGAACGCTCCGCCTCGGCGATCGCGAGACGATGCATCGCCATGACCTGTGGATGGCAGACCTCGCGGATGACGGTGGCCCCGAACGCCGTCAGCGTCGAGGCAAGGATCGCGCGGCTCCGCGGTATGGGGAGCTCGGGCGCCAGCCGCATCGGCGCCGCCCGGCACTCGATGCAGGCGACGAGCATCGAGCGTTTGTCGCGAAAGTTCGCGTACAGGTCCCGTTTCGAGACTCTTGCCCGTGTCGCGATCTCCAGCGTGCTCGCGGCCGCGTAGCCGTTCTCCATGAACGCCTTGAACGCCGCCCCCATGATGCGCTCCCGGATCGAATTCTCCTCCGCCGGCGCCCGATCGGGCGCCTCCGTGTTCTTCGCTATGTGCGACACCGAGATACCCCCTTGACTTGGTACCATATAGTACCGTAGAGTGAGCTCCACGGAACGACCGAGTACCAAGAATGTGCACCAACACCCCCCGAGGAGCAAATGCCATGACGACAGCCTTTGACACTCCCGAGAGGAACATCAGCCGCCGTGATCTTCTTGCCCTCGCCGGTACCGTGTCCACGGTGGGACTTACCCTGGTGAGGCCGTCGCTCGCCCAGTCGCCGGGCGGGGCGGCGCCGGATCAGCCGCAGGGCACGGGCACGGTGGTGCTCGACCGTCTGCCGATGGGCGTGATGCTCATCGGCATCGATCGCGTGCCGGCGCGAAACCGGATCGATGTGCCGACCTTCAATGCGCTCGGCCAAGCGTATTACACGTTTCACCAGGACGAGGACCTTCGCGTCGCCGTGCTCTACGGCAACGGTCCGGATTTCTCACAAGGTCTGGACCTTCCATCCTGGGGCGCGGCGCTACGATCCGGATCGTTCCAGGCGCCTGCTAAGTTCCTCGATCCGCTCGGCACAAGCGGGCCAGAGCGGTCCAAGCCGCTGGTCGTCGCCGTGCAAGGACGGGTGACGCGAATCGCCCATGAGCTGTTCCTCGCCGCCGACGTACGGATTGCCGCCAAGGACGCGGTCTTCAACCAGGGTGAGGTAACCGCCGCGTCGTTTCCAGGCGGCGGGGCGACGGTCCGTTTCGTCCGGGAAGCCGGGTGGGCAAATGCGATGCGCTACATGCTGACGGGCCGCGATTGGGACGCGGACGAGGCGTACCGCATGGGACTCGTTCAAGAGGTGACCGCGCCCGGTCGGCAGCTGGATCGCGCCCTCGACATCGCAAGGCAGATCGCCGCGGCAGCGCCGCTCGGTGTGCGCGCAACCCTTGCCTCGGCTCGCCGAGCGCTCCGCGACGGCGAAACGGCGGCGATGTTGGCGATGCAGCCCGAGTTTGGCCGCCTGCTGCGCAGTGAGGATCGTCAGGAATACGTCCGCGCGCTTCAGGAAAAGCGAGCGCCGGCCTTCGTCGGACGGTAGTGGTGGTTGCAACATCTGCCTCGGGCCGCTTCACTCGGGCCCCTGGCTGGGAGGCACCTATGCGGAGCATGTTTTGGGCGATGATCCTGCTCGTCGGAGCCGCGACCGCCCAGGCTGGCGAAGTCGACCGACTCTATGTCATCGATTGTGGCTGGGCGCACGCGCTCGACCAGTCGCGCTGGTCTCCCGGTGTCAATGCTGGTGTGCCGATCGATTTCTCCGACAATTGCTATCTGGTTCATCACAGCAGCGAGGGCTATCTGCTCTGGGACACCGGGATCACCGACCGCCTCGTGGCGCTTCCGGACGGCGTGACCGTCCCAACGCTCGGCCAGACGTGGCATCGCACCCAAACCCTGGTGGCGGCGCTCGCTGCCGTCGGCGTGAAGACCTCAGACGTTCGGTATGTCGCGCTCTCCCATACCCATCCGGACCATGTCGGCAATGTCGACGAGTTCCCCGATGCGATCCTGATCATCCAGAAAGCCGAGTGGGATTATGCGCTGACGTTGCCGCAGAAGCCCTTCAACCTCGAGCACAAGATCCGGCTGATCGTGGGCGACCACGATGTATTCGGCGATGGCAGCGTGGTCGTGCTGTCGACGCTTGGGCACACGCCGGGGCACCAGTCACTCCTCGTTCGCCTCAAGAAGACGGGCTATGTCGTGCTGACGGGAGACGTCGTTCATTTCCCGTCGAACTGGGACAACCGGCGGGTGCCGGGCTTCAATTTCGACGGGGCCCAGTCGGCAGCGTCAATGGAGAAAATCGCGCGGGTGCTGGACGAGAAGCACGCGCAACTCTGGATCAATCATGACAAGCCGTCGAGCGACGCTCGGCATCACGCGCCGGCGTTCTATGAGTAGCGAGCGCGCCGACGCGCCGGACGGATTTTGCGGGACTGGGGGAGCGAGGAAGAGCCGGTCGCCGTGGGCGTGGAGCATGTGGCACTCGCCGCGCCTGCGAGGGCCTCGAGGAACTCGAGGTCGAACGGCCGCAGAGCCGGGGGGCCGCGACGGGTTCGGGACGTGCCCGAAATCGCCGGAGATAGATGCCGCGTTCGAGGGGGTGCGAAGTGGAAAGAAAGGAAACCGATCGGTGGCGGTGTATGCCAGCTCCGAGCGTGGCTGGATAAGGGACTGTCGGAACCGTCGGCTTGGAGGAATTCATGACGACTTCGCTCGCTAGCGGCGTCGTCCTGGCATTCGCGCTCAGCTTCGCGAGCAGCGCCGAGGCCGCGATGCTCGATTGGAGCAAGTGGGCTGATCTCCGGACCGTCGAAGTGATCAGCATCGACGAGGACGGCCGCCCGCGGACCACCACGGTCTGGATCGTGGTGGTGGCCGGCCAGCCCTACCTGCGCACCGGCGGCACGATCTGGGGTAGCAACGTCGAGCGCGAGGGAAAACTGAAGCTCAAGGGCGCGCCGGGCGAGTACGAACTCCGAATCGAGAAAGTGACGGAGCCATCGCTTCAGGAGAAGGTGATGGCGGCGTTCCGCGCGAAGTATGGCACCTGGGACCGACTGTCTGGCTTGATTCGGTTCGGTGGGCGCCGCATCTTCCGGCTCTCGGAGTAGCGCCTTGGCTACGGTCGAAGATGGACGACGAGGCCAGAGACCTCGGCAGATCGACGCGCGCTATAGTGACTGAGATGAGACCGAACGCGCGGCGCGTGGTGGCTATGGCCCTCTTCGGCAGCGCCCTGATCATGCTGATGGCGTGCTCAGCGCGCCAATCCCGCCGACCTACACGCAGGGGGAACTGAAGGCGCGCTGCGAGAGTCGATATGGCAAATGGTATGACGGCGACCCGATGCGAAGTTTCTGCGACCGCAGATAAAGTCGGCGCGCAAACTCAGTGGCGGATGCCGAGGCTGGGCATCGGGTCATGAGCGGCTCCATGACCAGTGTCGAACCCGCGCGGGCGCACGCTCGCGTGGCGCAAAGTCCAAGTGCCGAACTACCGTGAGGGTGAGCGCGGATGGGACGCAAGGCCGAGCCATCGCGGCGTCGGGCTAAAGCGTGGTTCGATCCTCATCCCCCGCGCTCCTCGGAACAACATGGAACACGGGGAGCCGCGAGGACACCTGCGCGAACTCGGACAGCGGAGCTTCCCTATGAACGGGCAGGTGGGGTCGAGCACCGGGAGCGCGCCGCAAATGCGCTTTCAGCACGGGAGCGCGCCGGTCCTCGGTGACCTCTTCCAGGCGTACCTCTTCGCGTCGCCCGTGACGCAACGTGACATTGCCGCCCGGCGCCCTCACGTTTCGAACCACTCCACCCCGTCCCCGAGCATGGACACGAGATAGCGCTCGCCGTCGACCACCGCCATGGCCAGCGGCAGACTGAACACGCGGCCCGACCGCCGTCCGACTATGTCGAGGGTAACCAAGTAGCTCGGAGCGATTCCAAGGGCGAAGACCGCCGCCGTGCACCGGTTGACGACGCTGGCCACACGATTGGGGTGTCCGTCACGGTCAACCATCGCGCCACATTCATCGCCTGACCTTGCATACGGATTGTAGCTCCTCAGGCTGAGCCCGGATGGCCCTCTCCCCGGCGCGGAAGGGCGGCAAGCGTCGTAGGTCGGTCGGAATGGCCTTGCCGATCAGGATCCGCACGCGGCGACCCGGCTCGAGCCACTTCAAGCAATCATCGGCCTCCCTGGCCACGATATGTCGAACGAGATCATCGGCGATGGTCCGACGTTCAACGTCGGCTCCATCGGGCGCACGTGACGGGATCCCGACCGAACTACCGTGGCGCTACTCTGGTCTAGATTCACGCTCCACCTATGCAGGGGTTACGAGCGCGTCACCTTACAGGTCCTTGAGGCGAGGATCGAGCACGTCGCGCAGCGCGTCCCCCAGGACGTTGAAGCCGAAGACGGCGAGGCTGAGCGCGCAGCCGGGAAAGATCGACAGCCACGGCGCGCGCAGCATGTACTGGCGCCCGGTGGCGCTCAGCATCCCGCCCCAGGACGGCTGGGGCGGCGGCACGCCGTAGCCGAGGAAGCTCACCGCCGCCTCGACGAGGATGACGAATCCGAGCGACGTGCTGGCGACGATGATCACCGACGCCAGGATGTTCGGGGCGACGTGCCGGGCGAGCGTGCGCAGGTGGGAGGCCCCGGCCGCGCGGCTCGCCTCGACGAAGGCGTGCTCGCGCACGACCAGTGTCGCGCCGCGGATGGTGCGCGACTGCGCGAAGGCCTGGCTGAGCCCGAGGGCGACGATGACGCTGCCGAGCCCCGGCCCAAGCAGGGTGAGGAGCACGATGACCATGACCAGGCCCGGGAAGGCCATCCAGGCGTCCACGAGGCGCTGCAGCACGAGGTCGAGCCGGCCGCGGAAGTACCCGCTCAGCCCGCCGATCACGGTGCCGAGCCCGACGGAGATGAGGGTCGCCGCGATCCCCACGTACATGGACACCCGCGCACCGTAGACCACGCGACTGTAGACGTCGCGCCCGAGCTCGTCGGTGCCGAACCAGTGCGCCCGGCTGGGCTTTTCGAGCGTGTGAAGCAGCGACGTCTCGTTCACACGGTAGGGGGCGAGCTCATCGGCGAAGACCGCCACCAGGAACAGCGTCAGCACGACGGCACCGCCCGCGGCGCCGAGCGGCTTGCGTCGCGCCAGATCGGCGAGGAATATCCATACGCTCCTCATCCGGCCTGGCCCCTGAGGCGCGGGTCGATGGCAAGGCACGCCAGGTCGACGAGCAGGTTGATGGCCATGACGAACAGGGCCACGCACAGGACGAGCGACTGGAACATGGGGAAGTCGCGGTGCGCCACGGCCTCCACCAGCAGGCTGCCCATCCCCGGGAGCTGGAAGAGCGTCTCGACGACGACGCTGCCGGCGATCGCCTGCGACATCTGCACGCCGAGAATGGTCATCGGAGGGATCACGGCGTTCCGGAACGCGTGCTTGATCACCACGCGCCGTTCGTCCAGCCCTTTGGCCCACGCCGTGCGGATGTAGTCCTGACGGAGGATCTCGAGCGTCATCGCCCGGCTCATCCGCATGAGGGGCGCGCCCAGGTGCGTGCCCAGGAGGACGGCCGGTAGCGCGAACTGCGCCAGGTGGCCGAGCGGGTCGGAGCGGAAGGCAACGAGCTGGATGCTGGGACTCCAGCCGAGGTAGAGCGACGGCAGCACGATGGCCAGCGTGCCGAGCCAGAAGGTGGGCAGGGACAGGAAGGCCATGGCGACGCTGCGCAGGACCATGTCCGGCCACCGGTCCTGCCACACCGCGGCGACGAGCCCGGTGCCGACGCCGTAGACGACGGCGAACCCGAGCGCCAGGAAGGCGAGCTCCAGGGTGACTGGAAGGCGCTCGGCGATCACGCTCACCACCGTGCGCTGGGTCCACAGTGACTCGCCTAGGTGCCCGCGCAGCACGTCGGCCATCCAGTGCGCGTACTGCGCGGGCAGCGGCTGGTCGAGGCCCAGCCGCGCCCGCATGGCTTCGAGGCTGCTGGCGTAGCCGAGGTCAGAGAACATGAGGCTGACCACGTCGCCAGGGATGAGGCGCATGATCAGGAACACCATGACGCTCACGAGGACGAGCGTGGGCAGCATGAGCAGCAACCGCTGGCACAGGTACCTCGTCATGGCGAGGCGTGTCGTCTACGGTGCGGGCGCGCGCGGCGCGCGGACGCGACCGAGCGGCATCACTCCAGCCAGACGTTCACGAGGGCGGGAGCGTAGGTGTAGCCCCGTATGGTGAGCGCGTAGCCCTTGACGCGGTTGCTGATCACCGTGAGGAGCACGGCCTGGGGCAGGAATACCCGCCACATCTGCTCGTGGAAGGTTCCCACGAACTGGCCGATCAGCTTGGCCCGCGCCGCCTCGGTGGACGCCTCGGCGGCGCCATGGACGAGCTGCGTGACCTTCGGCTCGTTGATGTGGATCTGGTTGCGGGTATCGCCGGGCGTGTAAGTGGCGAGCCACTCGTCCTCGTCGCCCAACGTCCACGTCGGGATGTGAACCAGGCCCTCGTAGTTGCCCTTGTACGTGCCGGAGATCCACACGGGGTACTCCTGCACCACGATGCTGGCGTCGATGCCGATTCTGGACAGCATGTCCTTCAGGAGCTCGGTGCGGGAGACGTACTCTGGCCCGTAGCCGACGGTGGTGTACAGCTTGGCCTTGAAGCCGGCGGGGTATCCCGCCTCCACCAGTAGCGCCCGCGCCGCCGCCGGATCGTACCGGTAAAACGCGGCCGCCTCCCCCAGCTTGTCGACCGGGATGTTGTAACGGGAGGTGACGGGAATCGGACCGGAGATCAGATCGGCCCCTTCCGGGTACATGGCCTTCATCAGCGCCGCCCGGTCCATCGCGAGGGACACGGCGCGCCGCACGCGCAGGTCGCTCCATGGCTTCTGGTCCAGCCGTCCGATCACGTTCTCGCTCGTTTGGAACAGAGACTGCTTGATCACCGTCGCGCCGGGAATCGCGCGCGCCTCGGCCGCGAGGGAGTGCGGCAGGCCCTGGCCGGCGGCGACCGGGATCAGGTCGACCTTTCCGGTGCGCAGCGCGGCGAGCTGCGCGGAGGAATCCGCGATGAAGTACACCTCCACGCCGTCCAGATACGGGCGGCCGGTCTCGAAGTAGGTCGGGTTGCGCTTGAAGACGATCCGCTGCTTCTCGCGATACTCCTCCAGCACAAACGGGCCGGTGCCGATCACCGTGTCGGCGGCGGTGTAGTCGCGCGCGCCGTCGGCCGTCGGCTTGCCGGCCTCTTTCGCGTAGATGTACATCGTGGTCGCCGCCAGGGTGGAGATGTAGGCCGAGAATGGGGCCGAGAGCTCGAACTGCACGGTGTAGCGGTCCGGCGTGGTCACGCGCTTGAGGGTGGGGAAGAGGCGCTCCTCGGGCGAGCCGGGGAGCCGCTCGAAGGTGAACTTGACGTCGTCCGCCGTCAGCTCGCGCCCGTTCACCGGCGGCTTGGCGTGGAAGTGGACCCCCTTGCGCAGGGTGACGACGTACGTGGTGGCGTTCGGGTGCGTGGAGGAGACGGCCAGATCGGGGACGACGTCCCCCTTGGGGCCGTATCTGAACAGGCGGTTGTGCGTGAAGGCGAGCATGCTCTGCGTGTACACCGAGGCCTTCTTCTTGCCCAGCGTATCGAACCCGACCGGGTCGGCGCGCTCGACCAGCCGGAGCACGCCGCCCGACTTCGGCTGGGCGGCGAGGGGAACAGAGAACGTGGTTGCGATCAGAAGCACGGCCCCGATCGTCCCCAAACGCGTGACCGCGTGCCATGCCGCTCGTCCGTGGATCAGCATCGTCGTCTCCCTTCGTGATGATCGCGCCCGGGGCTCCTCGTGGAATGCCGGCCCAAGCCTACGCGGCGAGGGCGGCCGTTGACAAGATCCGTATGGACCATCTGGACCATCCAGAACGCGCAAGGAACCTCGGATCTGCGCTGCGTGGGCTACAGCTGCACGTGGTCATGCAGCTCTCCGGTACGTCGTGACAAGTGGGACGGTGATTCTAAAGCGAGCGGAACCCGCCGGGGTCACCACAACATCCCGTCGCCCTGAGGAATGTCCGAGGCTTATCACCCCCAAGTGGTCGGCCCGACGCCGGCTCGAGCTCCCCGGAGAATCCTCGCGAGGTTTCCGAAGTCCGACCGTTCTACCGGACACCGTCGCCGCGGCCCTCGCGCGTGTTCGTCGCGCTGAGGATGAGTACGAACATGCCCGAGTGCGCGACTGGGGCAGAGCGTGGTCTCCCCCACCGCGGTCTTGCCTCCGTTCTTTGGCGCCGTTCTACACTAGTTCTAGAGTAGGCGTTCCTCGCATCGTTAGTCGCTGGAAGTAGCCGGCTTGGGCCACTCGATCTCGCCGGTCGAGTCGAATGGCGCCCGCCCGAAGGTGCCGGTGTTGAGGAATCCGCGGACACGGTAAGTGACCTTGCTGAGATTGCCTCCGATCAGCCCCAGCACCTGGCCCACGATCGCGGTCGCGGGGACTGTGAGCGGCAGTTCGAGCACGGTGTCGCCGAACCGGGGGATTTCCCCGGTTGTGTCGGACACTCCGCTGGCGAAGCTTCGGCCGTTGAGGTCGAGCTCCGCCGAGAGACCGCTGTACCTGATCGACACGTCGTTCGGGTTCTGGACCCGAATCCGCGCCAGGAATCGCGCCTCCATTCCCTCCCCAGGAAGCGATTCGACGCCGGCCAGGTTCACCCGCAACGGCTCGCGGAGACCGGCGCACGCCGCGAGCACTACGCCCACGAGCGCCACGAGGGCAGCACGGCGGATCATGCTCAGCACGGACTCGAGAAGCCGGGCACTATCGCGGGCGTGGCCGTCGCCCTAGTCCGGTTGAGACGGCGACCTCGGCCGGGCTTCGCTCCGCCTGATCCGAGCGCAAGCGCTGCCGCGACGAGCGCCAATGGTCTGCCCTTCGTTGTCATCGCTCCTCCTCGCACTCCGGGGAGCGCCCTTGCCGTGCGAGTCGGGGGCGCTCCAGGGCTCAGCCACGAAGCTTAGCAGGAACCGAACGCTGGAACTGCGCCGAGACCGGTACGCGAGCCTCGACTGCGCGCCGGCCTCTCCGAGCGCGTCTGTCCCAGCGGCCAGAGCACGGAGCGCTAGCTACGCGACGGCGCGGGGCTGGGAGACCAAAGAGTAGGTGACCGTGGCCCCGGAATTGAGAGAATGCCAATTGGCTGAAATTGGTCAAAGCGCGCGGACTCGAGTGTAGGCTTCCGTTTGGCCAACAGATAGCTCGCGCGCATCACGTGGTCGGCTAGGCGAGACCAGCGATGCCTTGGAACGAAGAGCTCTATCCCTCGGCCATGGAGCACCTGTCCTCGATCGTGCGCGCGAAGGCGATCGAGATCGCCAATGCGCTGTTGAAGGAAGGCCACGACGAGGGTTTTTGTATTCGCGTCGCCATCGCACGCGCGCACGAGTGGGCCCGCCGGCGCGGCCTGGAGTAGATGCCCTGCGCTTCCTGGGCCGCTCGGCTCTGACCCAGGAGGGTTAGAGCCGATCCGGGTTGGTCGGGCACCCACGACCAGGTTCGAAGACGTGCTCGACGGCCAGGACGTACTCCTGCCAGCGCGCTGGCTCACCGGCACCGGTTCTGGCGGCGCTCGATGTGGACGCGTTTGCCGTCGCGGCAACTTCGCCCCACGTGGGGCGTCGGCACACCGATGGCCGCTATAGAGCTGCGAGACAAGTCCGCCAGTTAATGGCGTTCCTTCTTGGTACTGGTGATGCACCTGGGCGAGATGGATGCACGAAGGAGCTTCCGTGGCAGACACCGGGAGTGACCGGAGACGGCCTGCTCCGCGGAGTGCTCGGGGACGATCGAACGTCTCGCGTCGGCGAGAGGAGCCAACCATGGCAAAGCGCATACTCTTACCGCTCGATCAGTCAAGCGAGGCGGAGTGTCTGGTGCCGTTCGTCGCCGACGCGGCGCGTGGAGGTCAGGCGACCGTGCGCCTGCTCCACGTCGCCCCGGTGCCCGAGGGCTGGACCGACGAGTACGGTCATGTCGTCGTCTATGCAGACCAGGAGTTGCAGCGTGTCGAGGCGGAGGGACTCGACTATCTGCACGCGATCGAGCCGCAGTTCGAAGATGCCACCATCGAATCCGTCGTGAAGTTCGGCGACCCTGTCGCGGAGATCCTCAAACAAGCCGAGGAGTTCGGCGCCGACCTCATCGCGGTATCGACCGCGGGGCGGAGTGGCGTGGGACGGGTGCTTCTCGGCAGCGTCGCCGAGCAGGTGTTTCGAAAATCGAGTGTCCCGGTCATGCTCATGAGGGCCGAAGAGTCGACGAGTGTGCACCAGCCGCGGCATCTGGCGGCCCGTGACTGAGGCATCGCCAGCAATGGCGCGTGATAGGCGGGCGCGGCGAGGCTCACGGAGGTTGCCATGTTGAAACGGTTCGAAGAGTTTCTGGGAGCCCACGCGGCGCAGTACGAGCGGATCGTGCATGCGGAAGCCTTTACCGCTCAGGAGGAAGCCGCGGCGGCCCACGTATCCGGCTGGTCGTGGGCAAAGGTCGTGATCGTCAAGGAGCGTGAAGGGTTCACGATGGCGGTCCTCCCCGCGTGCTGCGCCATCGAGATGAACCGGCTCAAGGGCGCAATCGGGCTCGGTGAGATCGAGCTTGCGAGCGTGGAGGAGATGCTCAGGCTCTTTCCGGGCTGCGAGCTTGGCGCCATCCCGCCCTTCGGCCGTCTCTTCGGCATGGCGACATTCGTGGAAGAAGGCCTGCTCGAGCAGCACGACATCACGATGCCCGCTGGGGATCACCGTAGCGCCGTCCGCATGAGGACCGCCGAGTATCTCCGTCTCGCCGAACCCCGGCGTGCGCAGTTCGCGGTGCACGAAGGAGCGATATTTCCCGTGCATCCGAAGCTGAGTGCCCCGCACCGATCGTGAGGGCATGTTCCGGGGTCACATGGGCTGCGGCGTCGGCCGACGGCCGATTTGAGTTCCCACGACCGGTTCGCCGGACCGCCGCGCGATCTCTGTCCGCACTCGATCCCTCAAGTCGACCATGTCCGTCCACTCGTGTCCGTCAGCTCTGATCGGTGGGCTCACCGCGAGTCTGACGGCGCCTGGCCTGGGGAGCCAGTCATCGGCAGTCAGGATCTCACGCGTGCCGAGGATCGTGACCGGAATCACGGGGCACCCGGTCTCGACCGCGGACTTGAACGCGCCAAGACGGAACGGCAGGATTCCGGGGGAACGGACGAACGTGCCCTCGGGGAAGACGAGCACCGACACGCCGCGCCGGAGCGCCGCGGTCACGCGCTCGGCATCGGCCACGCTCTGCGATCCGGCCGCTCGCTCGACAGTGAGGTGGCCGACAGTGCGGATCACGCGGCCGACGAGCGGCGTGTGCAGCAGCTCGCGCTTGGCGATGAAGCGGAAGTCGGCGGGTAGCCCGGCCAGCAGGACCACGACGTCGAGATAGCTCGAATGATTGGCCGCGAGGACGGCCGGTCCCGCGGTGTTCAGGTGTTCCTCGCCCTCGATGCTGACGTCGTACCCTGCGAGCGCCAACACGAGCCGGCACCAGGCTCTCGTCATCCGGTCGGCGCGGCGGCCGGTTGGAGCCAGGAGGATGGAGAGCCAGAGTGCGGGCAAGGTGAGCACCAGGATGGACGTGAGGTAGAGTGCGATGGCGAGCGTTGCGGCGACGCGACGAGCGCGCGCCCAAACGTCTCCAGCGAGCAGGCGCAGCCACTGCGCCTGCGCCGACGGACGACGTCGGGCGAGCACGCCGGTCACATAGGCATGCTTCGTGGCGCTGCGCCGGATCTTTCCGCTCGACGTCTTGAACACTGAGCCGGGCTCGGCGATCACCACGGTGTCCGCCGGGACGCCGAGCGCCGCCACGATGCGGTCCAGCGCATCGGCGTGAAGCTGCGCTCGCTTGTCGGGATCGGTCTCCCGGCTCTCGGCAATCACCACGAGGCGTTCAGTGCCGATGGCCGGGTCGTGGACGCCGAAGGCGGCAACACAGCCCTTGCGGATGCCGGGAACGGCGCCGACGACTTCCTCCACTTCCTGGGGATAGAGGTTCCGGCCCGCCTTGATGATCATGTCCTTCTGACGGCCGGTGACGAACAAGTCGCCGTCAGCCCAGTACCCGAGGTCGCCCGAGTCCATCCAGCCCTCGTGGAGCGTGGCGCGCGTGGCCTTCTCGTTCCGGCAGTAACCGGACGTGACCGATGGCCCGCGGAACTCGATGCGGCCTTCCCTGCGCTCGCCGACTGGCTGTCCTGCCCTGTCCACGATCCGCACGTGGTGTCGCGGCAGCGGACGGCCACAGCTGACGAATCGGAGACACGAAGGATCCTCTGCTGAAGCGGAACTGGCCTCACCGCGCTGCTGGAACGGCTCTCGCGCGATCGTGTCGACGTGAGGCCCTGTGCCCGGCGTGGGAATTGTCAGGGCCACCGACGCCTCGGCGAGACCATAGACCGGACACATCGCCTGCCGCCGGAAGCCGAAACGCGCGAAGCGGCGAGAGAAGCGGTCGATGGTGTCCGCGCTGACCGGTTCGGACCCGTTGAGCGCCAGTCGCCAGGAACTGAGGTCGACCCCCTGCAGTTCCTCATCCGCTATCCTCTTGACGCACAGGTCGAAGGCAAAGTTGGGCGCGGCCGACAGGCTCGCGCGGTGCGTGTGCAGCGTCTGGAGCCAGCGCGCGGGCCGCGAGAGGAAGGCCAGCGGCGAGAGAACTACGATCGGGATGCCGAAGTAGAGTGCGCCGAGCCAGGAGCCGATCAGCCCCATATCGTGGTAGAGCGGCAGCCAGCTCACCGCCACGTCCTCCGGTCCGATCGCCAGCGCCTCCCCGATCGCACGGATGTTGGCGAGGATGTTCGCGTGGCTGAGGAGGACGCCCTTCGGCGCCCCCGTGCTGCCCGATGTGTACTGGATCAGCGCAGAATCGTCTCCGGTGACGCGCACGACGGGCACAGGTGTGCCAGACGGTGCGAGCTCGGATGCCGTGAGCACGTGCCGCAGTGAGCTCACGCGGGAGCGGAGCAATCCGGCGACAGGCGCGGCTTCCGGGAAGGTAATCAGTGCGCGCGCTTGCGCGTTATCGAGAATATTGATCTGGCGCCCGGCGTACTCCGCGACGCGGTCACGCCTGAATGGAGGGTAGATCGGAACTGGCACCGCGCCCGCGAGCAGCACGCCGAAGAAGCTGTCGAAGAAGGCTTGCTCGCTCCTGAGCATCAAGGCGACGGTGTCGCCGCGGCCGAGGCCGCGCGCCCGGAGTCCGGCGGCGATGGCGCATGCGCGTTCGTGCAGAGCACCGTACGTGATCGGTTGCTCGCGCCCGTCCTCGGCTCGCAAGTAGATATGGATCCGGTCCGGCGTCGAGCCGGCGTGCCAGGCGAGGACATCCATGAGCGTAAGCGCCGAGGCCGGAGCGGCTGCTCCGGCGCCGACGGGCGCACGGACGGCCGCCAGGGGCTCAGCGCGGGAGGGCTCGGCCGTCAGGATCGCGGCGAGGAGATCGCGCGGCGTGACGGCCTCGGCCATGGCCGCGTCCGGGAGACGGACGCCGAAGGCGTGCTCCAAGCGCACCAGTAACTCGACCCGCTCGAGGCTCCCGATCCCGAGGTCGCGGTCGAGGGAGTCGTCGAGCGTGACGGCGGTGCGGGACGGCGTCCCGCCGAGCTCGGCGACGAGTCCGCCGACGAGGTCGAGAACCTCCCGCTCGGCCCCCGCGCGCTCCGGGCCCGTGAGTGTGGCCGCCGGCATGAAGACACCTGAGGCCATGACCGAGAGCGACTACGCGGCCGCGCACCTGAGGCTACGAGTGAGGCCAGAGCTCATGTGCCCATCTCGTTGCCGAAAAGCATCATCAGTTCGTCCAGGGCGATGAAGCGATGGCTCCAGCTTGGTGCACACGTGTCTGATCATGGGCTCCTCCCGGAATCGATGAGGCTGCTCGGAGCTCGGCCGACGAAGCCAGAGTGCGAGCATGGCTGGATCGAGCCGGGGCCTCGGGTGGCCGGACCGTGGACGGGTCGCTTCATCGCGTCTTCTCAGCCTCCCGCGGACTCCAGGCGGGCTCCGAACGATCTCGGTGATTCAGCGCGCGCGCCACCACAGGATGGCCGCGACCACGAGCAGAACGATGGCGCCGACGACGAACCACTGATCCCGCACGGCCTGGACCATGGCGTCCTCCTATGTTTCACACGCCCGGTCGTAACCTGCAGCGCGCAGAATCCGGGCAGCCGCTCGACGAGAATGCGCCCATGCTCACGACGCCACGATCATGGCTCACAGCGGAAACCTGAGGCGCGCCATCACGCCGCCGACCCGCGCCAGGCCCTGGTGGACATCCACCGTCTCGACCTTGCCCTGGGCCCCGATCACGCGATCCGTCATGGCCTCGCCCAGCTCGGCGGCCTTGGTCTCCTTTCCGCAGAAGCGGCATGTGGCGTGAATTCCGCGCTGAAGCGCTCCGCACGCCGAGCACCGCGTGCCGGTCTCGCGGAAGTCCTTGAGCAGGTAGAGCTGGTGGACAGCTCCGCGGTTCACCGCGTCCAGCGTTTCGTCGACCCCAGCAACAGCCTGTCGGCTCTTGGCTGCCTCGGTGAGCACGGCATCCACCGCCATCTCCTGATCGTGCCCCGCCACGTGGCCCAGAAGCCCGGTCGCCCGGCCGAGGATCGCGCTCGCCGATTCGTGCCGCGCGGCCGTCACCGCTCCGACGACGAGCCGATCGATCTGCGGCGGAAGGTGCTTCCGGAACAGCGTCACGTTCTTCGCCTCCCCGGTCATCACGATGCGCTTCACCGCGTAGCGCTCGATGAGCCGGGTGAGACTCTCCGCCACCGCCTCGAAGTGCCGCCCGCGGTGGTCCTCTATATGCAGCTGGTAGCCGGACTGGGCCATCTGCGCCCAGCCGCCGCGGCTGTGGCGGCCCGGCACCTCGCTCTGGAGCTGCACCTCCTCGCCGGCGCCTTCCAGCGTGAGCGGGATCAGGCGTGCACTCTCGGTGTCGATGAAGACGACCAGCGCGACCGGCGTCTGCTCGAGCATCGCCGCAAGGGGACGGAGGAACGGCGCATCGGCCACGACGAACGTGTCCTCGAACGGCACGCGGACCGGGAGCACCTCGCGCAGCGCGAGCGCCTGGCAGGCGAAGAGCGCTACCCCCTGGGCGTCGGGAAAGCGCTCCTGGGCGATGATCGAGTCACCCTGCGTCGCGATCCACTCGAGATCGCTCTCGTCGGCGCGGCCCGCTGGCGCCCGCCGCGCTTTGGCAAGCTCGTTCTTGAGAAAGACTCTGACACGCTCACGCTGATGTTCGTCGTTCCATCGCGTGTTCAGATAGATGCTCACGACGGGCGTCTCGGCCCGCTCGATCCTGGCCAGCTCGGTCAATCGTGCATTCGGTTCCATTGGTCGCTCCCGCGCCCTCTACCGGGGGCGCCGCGGCCTTCGGCAGGGCGATGGCAATAGGACAAGGGCCCCGTCACGGATAGGACACGATGATCTCCGCGCAGGCGGGCGAGCCGTCGAGCTCGCGAGGCAGATCTGACGCAGCAGATCGGTCTTCTCCTCGACCCGTATCGCTGCCTCCTCGACGAGCATCATGATGTGTTGGTTTGCGCGTGGCATACCAGAACACGTGGAGTGCAACGCAAATGCCAGGGCGAGCAACGCGAATTCAACGCCTTGGCTGGTTGCCGCGCGCGCCTACGCGCCGACATGGGGCGCTCCCGCCTCGGTCGGGGCGGCTTCAACCCGGTCGAATGGCGACCCCCCGTGCCCATGCACGCGGAGGGACGGGCGGGATGATCCAGTCGGTCGGCGCGCCGCTCCGCGTGGAGCGAGCGGGAGCTCCAGGAGCGGTACGGGTCGCCAGAGGCTGATCCGGTCAGGCCGGACGGCGGCGGCGGGCGAGGGCGTCGCGGGTCGTGCCGAGCACGCCCTTCGGGAAGAAGAAGACGACCAGCACGAAGAGCACGCCGAAGACGAGCAGCCAGCGCTCGGTCAGCCGCTGGGCGATCTCCGAGCCGCCGAGGAGCGTGCCCAGCCCTCTGAGATCCGGCAGGAGCAGGCGCGCGGTCAGGAGCACCGCGGCGCCGATCACGCTGCCCCAGAGCGTGCCGATGCCTCCGATGATCACCATCAGGAGGACATCCAGCATCAGCGGCACACCGAGCGCGGACTCGGGATTGACGTAGCGCACCCACATGACGTAACAGCCGCCCACGATGGTCGCCACCACGCTGGCGAACGAGGACGAGACGATCTGCAGCGTGAAGGTCGGAACGCCGAGGGCCTCGGCCCGAAGTTCGTTGTCGCGGATGGCCTGGAGTGCCCGTCCGAGCGGCGACGCGACGAAGCGCGCCATGACGAGAAAGAGCGCCGCGCACGCTGCAAGCACGACGTAGTAGGTGACGAGCTTGCCCGTCAGCGGGACGCCGAGGACGCGCCCGCCCTCCCAGCCGACAGCGAACAGTCCTGGCATCTTCGGCGAGAGCCCGTCCTCGCCGCCCGACAGCGCGCTCCACTGCACGGCCAGGATGCCGGCGAACTCCGCGAAGGCCAGCGTGATCATGGCGAAGAAGATCAGCTTGACGCGGAGGGAAAACGCGCCGATCAGCGTGGCGACCAGCGCCGAGAGGAGGACGGCGATGCCGAAGCCCAGGAGGAGATGGCCGTAGGTCGGCGCGCCGAAGCGGCCGACGGCAAGCGCGACCGAGTAGGCGCCGAAGCCGAAGAACATTGCGTGCCCGAAGGAGACGATGCCGGTGTAGCCGATGACCACGTCGTAGGAGGCGACCAGCGCGCCGAAGAGCGCGATCTTGATGGCGAGGTCCGTCGCCTGGAACGAGGGCACGGCGACGGGTACAAGCACGAAGAGGGCGAGCACGCCCAGACGCAGCCAGAGCGTCGGCCGGCGCCACCGCCGCGCGCGCTCGTCCCGCCGGGCAGATGCGATGGGCGTCGTCACCGCGAGGCCCCGAAGAGGCCAGTCGGCCGGACGAGGAGTACCAGCACCATCAGCGCCATGTTGACGCCCAGCGCCGCCTTGGGCAGGAGGAAGGCGACGTAGTTGTAGGAAAGCCCGACCATCAGCGCGCCGATCAGCGAGCCCGTGACGCTGCCGAGCCCGCCGATGATGACCACGATGAAGGCGAAGATCAGCTGCTCGCCGCCCATCCCGGGGCTGACGGACTGACGGAAGATCGCCCACATGAGCCCGCCCACAGCCGCCAGCGCCGAGCCCAGCGCGAACACCGCCGTGAAGTAGCGGTAGATGTTGTGCCCCATCACTTGCACCATCTCGCCGCTCTCGACGCCGGCGCGTACGATCAGCCCCACGCGCGTTCTGTGCAGCAGGAGCTGGAGACCGACGTACACCGCCAGCCCGAGCCCGATGGCCACGACGGGCACGCGCAGCACGATCACGTCGAGCAGATCCCAGGAGCCCTGGAAGGAGATCGGCACCGGCATCACCTGGTCGTTCGGGCCCCAGACGATGCGGATCAGCTCCTCGAGGACAATGCTCGCGCCCAGCGTGATCAGGATCTGGAACATGTGCTGGCCGTAGACGGGACGCACGATGACGCGCTCGAGGGCGACGCCCAGGACGAGCGCGACCAGCGCCGCCGCCGCCACAGCGGCCAGGAGCGCCAGGGCGTTCAGCGCGACCGAGGGCGACTCGATCCAGCCGGCACGGCGGTCGAGCAGGAGAACCGCCCCGAAGCCAGCGTAGGCGCCCCAGGAGAAAAGCGCGCCGTGAGCGAAGTTGAGCACGTCCATCAGGCCGAAGATGAGGGTGAGGCCCGAGGCGACCAGGAAGATCAGCATGCCCATCGCGAGCCCGGCCACGGTGAGCGTGAGATACACACGCGGCTCCATCCCGAGAAGCGGCAGGAGAGCGAGGGCGAGGACGATCAGGACGGGCGCGGCGCGCTTCATATGCCGAGGTACTTCTTCTTGAGCGCCGCGTCGCCCGCGAGAGCGGCCATCGGGCCCTCGTGCACCGTGCGGCCGTCGTCCACGAGGTAGAAGTCGTCCGCGAGGGCTTCCGCCATGGCGAAGTTCTGCTCGACGAGCACCACGGTGGTCTCGTGCTTGACCGCGCGAAGCGCGCCGATCAGGTGCTCGACCACGATCGGGGCCAGGCCCTTCGACGGCTCGTCGATCAGGAGCAGGCGCTGTGGGTTGACGAAGGCGCGCGCGATCGCGAGCATCTGCTTCTGGCCGCCGGAGAGCGTGCCGGCGCGCGCATGGCGGAAGCGCTCGAGATCGGGGAAGAGTACGAGCATGCGCCGGAGCCGCTCGCGGCTCGGGGCGTCCTCGCGGTGCATCGCGACGCGGAGATTCTCGTCGACCGTGAGCGTCGCGAAGATCCCCTGACCCTCGGGCACGAACCCCACGCCGAGCCGCGCAATCTCGTAAGGCGCCAGTCGGTCGATCGGCGCGCCCTCGAAGCGGATCGCCCCTCGCGCCGGGTGCAGGAGTCCGATGATGCTCCGCATCGTCGTGGTCTTGCCGGCGCCGTTTCGACCCAGGAGCACCGTGACGGCGTCCCGCCGTGCGCGGAGCGTCACGCCCTGGAGGATGTGGTGTTGGCCGATATAGGTGTGGAGCTCCTCGACCTCCAGGACGAACTCGACCATGCTAGCGGACGCCCCCGCCGAAGTACGCCGCCTGGACTTCCGCGTTCCGGCTGATCGCCTCCGGCGTGTCTTCGGCGATCAGGCGGCCGTCCTTGAGCACGGCGATCGAGTCCGAGAGCGCCATGATCATGTCGATCTTGTGCTCGACGAGGAGCACGGTTCGGTCGCGGCGCCGGCGGATGCTCTCGATCAGGGCCATGATGGAAGGCACCTCCTCGAGCGACATCCCGGCAGTCGGCTCGTCGAGCAGGAGGACCTCGGCGTCGAGCGCCAGCAGGATCCCGACCTCGAGCTTCCGCTTCTCGCCGTGCGCTAGTTCGCCCGCGGGCGTGCGCCACTTGGCGCCGAGCAGGACCGTCTCGAGGATCTCCCACGCGCGGTCCTCCAGCGCGGGATAGGCGCGGTAGCTCCGCCAGGCGTTGAAGAAGATCCCCGCCCGCGCCTGGAGCGCGAGGCGGACATTCTCGAGCACAGAGAGTGTCGGGAAGATGTTGGTCAGCTGGAACGAGCGCCCGATCCCGGCGCGGGTGCGGCGGGCCGCGCTCCAGCGAGTGACGTCCTCCCCCTTGAAGGCGATCCTTCCCTCGGTGGCGCGGTATTGGCCCGAAAGGAGGTTGAAGAGCGTGGTCTTGCCCGCGCCGTTCGGGCCGATGATGCTCATGAGCGCGCGGGCGGGCACATCAAGGCTGACGTGGTCCACGGCGACGTGGCCGCCGAAGCGGATCGTCAGGTCGCGCGTGGAGAGTACGGGCGCGTCCGCCGTCGCTACCTCCCCGGCAGGAACGACCCGAGCGCGGACTTGACGCGCGGGTTCCTGCCGAGCAGGACCGTGTAATGGTTGGTCTTCGGCACCACGACGAGCCTGGCCTTCGGGATGGCGCGCGACATGGCGACCGCCTCAGCCTGCGTCATGAGACAGTCGGTCGGCGTGAGGAGCCCGTCAAGGGCGCCCGGCCACCCGTGCGCCGCGAGCAGGAGGTCCTCGCCGAGGACGCGCGGCATGGCCGGCTACCGCTTGTTCTGGATCGGGGGCGCCGTCTCCTGCATCGACAGCTCGCGCGTCAGCGTCGGCACGAGCCACGCGACGTCGGGCTTCAGGACCAGCTTGAAGTCGTACATGCTCTGAAGGGCCTGGTGGTCTTCCTTGCGGAACTGCATCTTGCCCTTCGGCGTCTGGAACTCCATGCCCTCCATCGCGGCGATCAGCTTCTCGGTGTCGGTGCCGCCGGCCTTCTGGATCCCGGCGACCACCGCCATGGCCGCGGCGAAGCCCCCGCAGGTGAAGAAGTCCGGCGGCTCGTTGAAGCGCTTCAGGTGCTCCGTCACGAGCCACGTGTTGACCGGGTTCTTCGGGATCTCGTAGTAGTAGTAGAGCCCGCCGACCATGCCCTCGAGGTTGTAGCTCTTGAAGGCCTTGAGCACGTCGAGCACGTTGCCGCCGCTCGTGATGGTGATGCCGCTCTTGTCGAGCTTGCTCGCGACGAGCTGGGCGTAGGGTCCGCCCTTGCCCGCCCAGACGACCGCCACGTACTTGGGCCCCTTCGCGTCCTTGAGCGCGCCCAGGATCTTCTGGATCGGCGCGGTGAAGTCGGTCGCCGTCTGGGGCGTATACTCCTCGTGCACCACCTTGGCCCCGAGCTTCTCGACCTGCGCCTTGTACGCGGCCACGCCGTCCCGTCCGAAGGCGTAGTCCTGGGCGATGGTGGCGATCGAGACGCCGGGCTTGGCGACGGCGAGCGCGTTCGCGATCGCGTCCTGGCTCGACGAGCGGCCCGTTCGAAAGATGTAGCGGTTCCAGTTCTCGCCGGTGATGCTGTCCGCCACGGCCGGCTCGACGATCAATACCTTCTTGAACTCCGCCGCCACCGGCAGGATGGCCAGCGCCGCAGCGCTCGACGTCGTCCCGACGATCAGGTCGACCTTGTCGTCGGCGTAGAGCTTGGTCACCTTCTGCTTCGAGACGTCCGGCTTGAGCTGGTCGTCCTCGATCAGCACCTCGATCTTGCGGCCGAGGACTTCGTTCTTGCCGCCCGTCGCGTACTCGAGGCCGAGCTTGAAGCCCGTCACCGCCTGCTTGGCGTAGACCTCGAAAGGCCCCGAGATGCCCTGGACCAGGCCGATCTTCACCGGGGCCTGCGCCCGAGCCGCGTCCGGCGCGAACGCCGTCACGACCAGCGCCGCAATCACAACCGCCATCGCCCGCTTCGTCATTGCTCGCTCCTTCGTTGGACTTTCACCTCCGACGAGCGCCACCATAACAGATTTAGACACGCCGCCTCGAGTGGAGAGGCGACGATCTCCAGTTACTCGAGCAGCGAAGCGCAAATGATCCGACGCCATTTCCAGGCTTTCGGCCGGTCATGCAGATCGCGAAGCCAACAAGCGCGGGGGCGAGGCGCAGGGCGACCGCGACGAGAAGGCGGCGCCTCATTGACGGCTGTTGCCCAGGGCTTGCCGGACCGCGCCGAGAAACTGGGCGTTGGCAAAGGGCTTGGCCAGAAGGATCATCGGTCTCACCTCCGGCTGAGCCTCGGGGGTGGGATACGCTGTCATCAGGACGATCGGGATGGGCGGGACTTGCTCGCGGGCACAGCGCATGACGGCCAGACCGTCGGTCCCGGGCATGTGCAGGTCGGTCACGACGAGGTCGGGGGACTCCACCTCGATCGCGCGAATCCCATCGCTCCCTGAGGAAGCCGTGAGACACGTGTACCCGGACCTCCCCAGAAGGCGCGCGAGCGTCTCCCGTAGATCGGGATCATCTTCGACCACAAGTATTCGACAGCCCATGTGTTCCTGGTCTCTGGGCCTGCGACTCTGCCCGAGAATCAGGCAAGGGCTGTACCAGCCTGCGGGATCCAGAACGGTTGCTACTGGCTCAAGCGGACGACTGGGCTGGAGAGGCAGGGGAAGGTGATCGTGAACGTGGTGCCTCGGTCGGGCTCGGACTGCACCTCGACCGTCCCCGCATGATCGCGGATGATCGTGTAGCTGACCGAGAGGCCCAGACCCGTCCCGCGGGACTTGGTCGTGAAGAAGGGCTGCGCGATCTGGGCGAGCACCTCCGGCGTCATCCCCTCGCCGGTGTCGGAGACGATGAGACGGATGTTGTCGGGCGCCGCCCCGAGCGCCGACTCGATGCGGACCGTGCCCCCGCCGGGCATGGCATCCCGCGCGTTGAGCAGCAAGTTCATCAGCACCTGCTCGAGCGCCGTCGGGTCGCCGACCATGCGCGGGAGGCCGTCGTGGAGGATCGTCACCGTGTGGATCCCGTCGCGATTCAGCTGCTTCCCGGTGAGCACGAGCGTGTCTTCCACGACCTCGTTCAGATCGATGGGACGCCGTTCCGGCTGGCGCTCCCGCCCGAACGACAGGAGGCCCTGCGCGATGCGGCCGAGCCGCCTGGCGTGACGGTGCAGCACGTGCAGATCGGCGGCGCTCTCCGGCTTTTCCTGGCCTTCGAGATCCATCAGCATCAGCTCGATGCGGGACTGGATGACGCCGATCGGGTTGTTCAGCTCGTGGGCGATTCCGGCCGCAAGGGTGCCGAGCGCGGCGAGCTTCTCGACGTGCCGCGCCTGCCGGTCGCGAGCCATGCGCTCGGAGATGTCGGTCACGAAGGCCATCGCCAGGCCGCCCGAGTCATCCGGAATGTGCGTCAGGCTCACCTCGATGGGGAACTCGGAGCCGTCCTTGCGCCGCCCGGTCAGCGTCAATCCGAGACCCATCGAACGATTGCGCGGCTCGTGGAAGTAGTCGGCCTGATGCCGAGTGTGCGCGCCCCGGGCGCGATCGGGGATCAGGGCCTCCAGTCGTTGCCCCACGAGCAAACCGCGCTCGTGGCCGAACATGGCCTCGGCCTGGGGGTTCGCGAGGACGATCCGACCGTCTCGATCGACGCCCACGATGGCCTCGGCCGCGCTCTTGAAGAACGTCCGGAGCGTGGCCTCGCGGAGACGGAGCTCCGATCGGGTGTCATGTTGCTCCGTGACGTCACGGGCGACCGTTTCCACCTCGACGACCTGACCGTCAGGGTCCAGCAGGACCTGATCGACGCGCAGCAGCCAGCGGGCGCCGCTGGCGCCGACGACCCGATGCTCGAGCACACCTGCCGGCTTCGCGGAGCCCAGCGCTCCGAGGTGCGCCTGCGCTGTCGCGCGGTCCGGCTCGGCCACCAGCGCGAGCGACGAACCACCGATCAGCTCGTCGGGCTCTTGCTCGAAGAATCGCCGGGCGGCATCGTTGAGAAACGTCAGGGCACCATCGGGACGGCAGCGCCAGACGAGCCGCTGATCCTCCACGAAGGCGCGCTGTTGTGCGTCCAGACACGGCGCGCCCTCGGAGCCTCGGCCACTGCCGAATGCGCCGCCCGAGCGCTCGAGGCGCGCGCGCAGCGCCTGCACCTCGGCGAGCAGTTCCTCTCGCGTCTTCGCATCATCGGGCGTCATCGGCCAGCGTCAACGGTGGATGCGGCAGGGAGGACAACCACGGCGGGGAGATCCCCAGGCGCGTCAGCGTTTTGACGACCCGGCCCGGGCTCCCCAGATCGCACCAGGTGACGGCCGGGAGCGTCGAGACGGCCAGCGCGCGCGGACACCGCTCAAGAACGGATCGCGAGAAGTTCGCACGGGGCGCCAGCGCATAGGCCTGGCGCATCGCCCAGGGCTCGTCCGCGGTGCCGAAGAAGGTGGCGAGCCGGCCGAGGCGATCGGCGACTTCCGGCACGCATTCCTCGCCGGCGGCAACCAGGGTCCGCGCGGCGGCCACGAGCACGAACGTGTTCCACAGGCATCCATTCGCGAACAGGGACGACGCGTGCTCCGGGGACGGCTTCTCGAAGAACCGGAAGACGCGATGGAGCGGCCCGTCCACGGTCCAGGCCACCCGCGGCCCGGGCTCGATCCAGCCATACTCGCACTCGGGCTCGGTCGGTCGAGCCCCGAGCAGCGTCATCCATTCTGGGTGCTCCCGCACGAAGCGGCCGACGGCGGCGACGTGACGCACGAACAGGGCTTCGTCGAGGATGAGATGGTCAGAGGGCGCGACGATCAGCGTGGCCCCGGGATCGCGTGCCAGGACCCAGTGCGCGCCCAGCAGGATCGCGGCTGCCGTCCCCCGATCGTCGGGCTGCGCCAGCACTTGCGAATGGCGCAGTTCACCGAGCACCCCGGAGAGATACGCGACCTGGCTCCGCATCGTCACGAGCACCGTGCGCTCCGCCGGAATGAGCGGCGACAGCCGATCGATGGTCTGCTGCAGGAGGGAACTGGATCCCAGCAACGGAACATACTGCTTGGGGCGCTCGTCACCGCAGACGTGACGAACGAGCGCGCGCAGCCGGACTCCCTGTCCTCCCAGCACGATCGCCCACAGCGAGCCCTCGCCGGGGTGGGCCGGCGGCTTGCTTTGTCGGACCCGCGCGTCCGTCATCTCGCCTCCGCCACCTGCCCATTGCCGGATGCTTCGAGCGCTGACGAGAGGGGCCGACCCGGCAGGAGCGATTCCTTCAGCTCCTCGAGGGCCAGCCGCGCCTCCGTCAGCTGCGCCGCCAGCGCCCAGCGCACCGATTGATCCGCCCAGACCGCGCCAGTGAGCACTCCCACAGCGGCGTCGATGGCCAGCGCGATGCGCTCCAGTCCGCCGGGACTGACGGCCTCGACGCCCACTCCGTCACGGGGCTCGCCGTCGGCGGCCCCGAGGCAACCGCTCGCCGTCGACGAGCCGGAAGTTTGAGAACGCATGCCGCCAGCACACATCGGAGAGAACAGTAGCGAGACGGCGGCCAGCTGGGAAGCCGTCGAAACTACCTGCGTAGATCTACGCAGGCGCTGCGCGGGGGCCGATGCCGCGAAGGGCGCCGGCGAACCTAGGAAGCATCGGGCGATCGGGGCCGGGACGCGACGGCACCGATGGCGGAACCCGATGACAGCTTCCTCAGTTGGTTCGCGAGCTGGACGACCGAGCGGACGTCCATCTTCTCAAGCATTCGGTGACGATGGCCTTCGACCGTGCGGGCGCTGATGCCCAGGGCCTTAGCAACCTGCCGTGACGTCTTGCCAGTGACGACCTGGTCTGCCACCTGCCGCTCTCGAGGAGTGAGCCGCGCGACCCTCTTGGCGATCGATTCCTGCTCAGACCCGACGCGCCGGCGTTCCTCGTCGATGGCCAGCGCCTCTTTGATGCGGCGAATCAGTGCCCTGGGCGCGACGGGCTTTTCCATGAAGTCGATGGCGCCGGCGCGGAACGCGCGGACGGACGCTGCGACGTCGCCGTGGCCCGTCATGACGATGACCGGCAGCGCGCATCCGCGCCGGCGCAACTTGTCCTGGATGTCGAGCCCGCCGCGGCCCGCGAGACGCACGTCGAGGAGCAAGCATCCCGGACGGCCGGGGTCGTACGCGGTCAGGAACGCCTGGCCAGACGCGTACGTCTCGACGACCAGACCGTGCGATCGCCCCAGCGCCTTCAGCGAACGTCGGACGCCGGAGTCATCGTCGACCACGAACACGGTGCTTTCCAGAGCCATGGCTCCGTCCCTTCCTCGGCTCCGCGAGGAGCGGCAGGCTGAAGGACACGGCCGAACCGTGCTGTCTCCGACGCCGCTCGATCCAGACCCGCCCTCCGTGCGCCTGGACTATCGAGCGGGCTATGGTGAGCCCCATCCCGAGCCCATCCGCCTTCGTGGTGAAGAATGGCTCGAACAGGCGCGCGGCGACCTCCGCCGGGATACCGGGACCGGTATCCTCCACAGTCACCTTCGCCTCGTCAGCGACATGCCTGGCGACATGCACGCGGATGGCTCGCACGCGGAGCCGCCTGTTTCCGCTCTTGACGCTCTGCACGGCCTCGAGGGCGTTCTGCACGAGATTCATGACCACCTGCTCGATCTGGATGCGATCGGTCTTGACTGTCAAGGACTCGGCCGGCAGCTGAACCTGGAACGCCACCCCATGGCGGGCTATCTCCGGTGCGGCTAGGCTGGCCGTCTCACGAATCACGTCGCGCAAGTCGATGCGCTCCATCCGGGCCGGCGTCCTGCTGAACATCCGCCGGAAGCTCTTCACGATCGCCGCGGCGCGCATCGCCTCGGCCGAGGTCTGCGCCAGGAGCCTCTTCAGCGTCTTCACGCGGCCGGTGCCGAGCTGCACCCGGCATGCCTCGAGGTTGTTCGCGATGACGGTCAGCGGTTGATTGATCTCGTGGGCGAGGCTCGCCCCGAACTCCCCCGCTGTCCTCACGCGCAGCACGTGGGCGAGCTGCGCTTGATGCTCTCGCAAGCGCTGCTCGGCTCGCTTGCGCTCGGTCAGATCTCGTAGGATGCCGGTGAACTTCCGCCGGTCGCCGTCCACGAACTCGCTCACGGCGAGGTCGATGGGAACCGTCGTGCCGTCCTTGCGAAGGCCCTCGACCTCGCGGCCGATGCCGATGATCCGGGGGATGCGCGTCTTGGCGTACCGGCGCAGATACCCGTCGTGGGCGTCCCGATACGGGACCGGCATCAGCAGGCGCACGTTCTTGCCCACGACTTCGCCGGCCGTGTAGCCGAACATGCGCTCCGCCGCCCCGTTGAAGGACAGCACCGTGCCGCCCTCGTCGATGCTGATGATCGCGTCGGCGGCGTTGTCCAGGATCGCAGAGAGGCTGCGCAGGGTGCCCTCGAGCTCGGAGCGGGCCGCGTGCAGGGCGTCCGCGGCCACGTCGGAGAACGTGAGGACGACACCGTCGATC
>Ga0335077_10001354_pt1 | contig 29050 bp, 28 predicted proteins | sample Lox_Sample_31_FD_207151 | JGI IMG/M metagenome (GOLD analysis project Ga0335077, IMG submission 207151) | Soil microbial communities from Loxahatchee National Wildlife Refuge, Florida, United States - Lox_Sample_3.1 | ecosystem: Environmental > Terrestrial > Soil > Wetlands | place: USA... | reverse complement strand
GCATGAAAGAAATGATTGAAGCCCACGTCATACAGCGTGGCGGCGGAGGCGAAACTGGCGATGTGCCCGCCGAGCTCGCTCGATTTGCGGTTGGCCTTGACCACCATCGCCAGCGCGTTCCAGCGCACCAGCGAGCGTATGCGCCATTCGATGGCGGGATCGCCGGGCGTGTATTCCTCCTTCTGCGGCGGTATGGTGTTGATGTAGGCGGTGTTGGCGGAGTAGGGCAGGTAGGCGCCCGAGCGGCGCGCCTTGTCGATCAATTTTTCCAGCAGGAAATGCGCGCGCTCCACGCCTTCGCGCTCGATCACCGCCTCAAGCGCTTCCAGCCACTCCTGTGTTTCCTGCGGATCGTCGTCGGCCATCGGCTGGCTCATGGTGGAGGATTATTGTTATGCCGTTAACTCAAGTATAGTTGAACGAACAAATTTATAGCAGGAGTGCCGCATGGACATCCGTTTGACGCAAAAATCCGCGTTGCCGAAGGCCGCCGAGGTCGATGCCATCATCGACTGGGTGGTGGTCGTGCCCGCCGGCGCGGACATGAAGGTCTGGGCGAAGTTTCCGGCCGGTGTGGTGTTGCATGAGCGCGCCAGCCGCCGGCCCGGCGGCATCAAAAAAAACGCAGCCTGGTCCACGACCCTGCCCAATGCCATCGGCAGTCATGTGACCTGTGCCGCGCTGGATGAGAAGGCCACGACTTTCGAACGCCTGACCCTGGCCCGGCAACTGCTGGCGGGACACAAGGAATTCCAACCTGAAGAGATTGGTCTTGCCATCGTCGGCTTCAAGGTGAAACCGGCGGAGCAGATGGCGGAGGCGCTGATCTCGGCAACGCTCGCGGCTGCGGCGCCCATGCCGGACATGCGCAGCAAGCCGGACAAGCGGCGCAAACTCACCACTATTCATTTATATGGCTGCGCGCCCGCGCATCGCTTCCGCCGCACCTACGCGGAACTGGAGGGGAGTTCGCTGGCGCGCTATCTCGCCACGCTGCCGCCGACCGAACTGACGCCGACGACGTACCGCCAGCGCGTCGCTGCTCTGGCCAAAGAACACCACCTCGCCATGGAATTTTATGATGTCGACACTCTGCGCAAGAAAAAGGCCGGTGCGTTTCTGGCCGTGGCGCAGGGCAGTCCGGTGCCGGATGCCGGCATACTTCGTTTGCGCTACAAACCTTCACGCAAGACCACAATGGCGCCGATTGCGCTGGTCGGCAAAGGCATTTGCTTCGACACCGGCGGCATCAACGTGAAGCCGGCAAAATTCATGCTCGGCATGCAGGGCGACATGCAGGGCAGCGCCGTGGCGTTGGGCACGTTGCTGGCTCTGGCGCGGTTGAAGGCGCCGTATCCGGTGGAGGCGTGGCTGGCGCTGGCCATGAATCATGTTGGCCCCAAGGGCTACAAGCCCACTGATGTCGTCACAGCGTCCAACGGCACGACCATCGAAGTGATCCACACCGACGCCGAGGGGCGCATGGTGTTGTCCGACACGCTGGCGCTGTGTTCGCAAACCAAGCCGCGCCTGATCATCGACTATGCCACGCTGACCGGCACCTGCGTGCAGGCTATCGGCAAGGGTTACAGCGGCGCCTTCACCAACCGGCCGGAGTGGTGGCAGACACTGATCAAAGCGGGGCAGGAGAGTGGCGAGCGCATCTGGCCGTTTCCGCTGCCGCCGGATTACGAAAAAATGCTGGAGAGCCAGATCGCCGACACCAAGCAATGTGCCGAGGAAGGGCCGGTGGATCACATCCTCGCCGCGCGCTTCCTGTCGCGCTTCGTCGGCGAGGGCATCCCGTGGCTGCACCTGGATTTATCCAGCGCCAGCAATCGCGAAGGACTGGCGCATGTGCCGACACACTTCAACGGTTTCGGCGTGCGCCTGACTTTGAATCTACTACTCGACCAGCACCTCGCGGGAACATAAGCAACACCGGCGGGATTCTCTTTCAGAGATAACGGCGGACGGTGCGCTTGTACTGGAGATAACTCTCGCCGAACTTCTGCTCGAGATAGCGTTCTTCGCGCAGAACGACACCGTTGTGCAGGATGAGCAGGACGGGAACGATGACGATGACTCCCCACCACGTGTCGATGGCAAAGGAGATGCCGAGAAGAATCATCGTGATTGCGAGATAAAGCGGATTGCGGGAGTAACGAAATGGGCCTCCAGTGACGATAGCGGTGGTGGGCTGCCTAGGGTTCACGTTGGTACCCGCACGATCCATGGCTTTTTTACCCCACACGGCGATGCCGACTCCAGTAACTAGCGACACGATGCCCAACCAGAACACCGCGTTGTGCACGGGAATATGCAACGGGCAAAGCCAATGAAGTGTTATTACAACGAGCAGTGCGACCCCATACAGCAACGGAGGAAATACCAGAACGCCGGGATTATCAGCTTGGGGTTGCACGTATTTTCCATGCGACTGAAGTTGGGCTACTGATAATTCTCTCAGGCGGTGAAACCGCCGTCGATGGTCAGGCTGGCGCCGGTCACGAAGCCGGCTTCGGGGCCGGCAAGGTAGGCGACCATCGCCGCGATCTCATCGGCACCAGCATAGCGCGGCAGCGCCATCAACTTTTTGAGTGACTCGGCGAATTCGCCGTTGGCGGGGTTCATGTCGGTGTCGACCGGCCCGGGCTGGATGTTGTTGACGGTGATGCCGCGCGGACCGAGATCGCGCGCCAGCCCCTTGACCAGTCCTTGCAGCGCGGCCTTGCTCATGGCATACACCGAACCGCCCGGAAACGGCATGCGATCGGCGTTGCAACTGCCGATGTTGATGATTCGTCCACCTTCCTTCATATGTTTGGCCGCCGCCTGGGTGGCGACGAATACCGCGCGCACGTTGATCGCGAAGGTGCGATCGAAATCCTCCAGACTGAAATCATCGAGCGATTCCATCAGGGCAATGCCGGCGTTGTTGACCAGGATGTCGAGGCCGCCGAATTCGCGCGCGGCTTTCTCCACCGCGGCGGCGACGGCTTTTGGATCGGCGCTGTCGGCCTGAATGGCCAGCGCACGTACGCCCAGCGCCTTGGCTGCCTTTACGGTTTCGTTGGCCTGATCCGGCTTGCTGACATAGGTGAACGTAACGTCGGCGCCTTCCCGCGCGAGACGTTTGACGATGGCTGCGCCGATGCCGCGGCTGCCGCCGGTGATCAGCGCGCGCTTGCCTTGGAGAGAAGGGCTCATTGGTTTTGTCCGTTTTTTGTTAAAAAAGAGTGACGGATTGAGCCGATGGCCGTTCTTTCAGCTGTCCATTCGCCACTAATTCTTCGTAATTGAAAACGCAATTCCTGCCGTTGTCTTTTGCAAAATAAAGCGCCTTGTCCGCCCGTTCCAGAACGACTTGTGGAAAATCGGTTTCCGAGATTCCGGCATAACCGACACTGACGGTGATTTTGCCAATCTGCGGGAAATTATGACTGGCAATGGCCTGCGAGAATCGATCAAGCGTTCGTTTGGCCGACTCTGCGGGAATGGGTTCCAGAACAATCACGAATTCCTCCCCGCCGAACCGGAACATGAGATCCGATTTTCGGAAAAAGCGCCGGATCTTCTGCGACAGGGTCAATAAAACCTCGTCCCCGAACAGATGTCCGTAGGTGTCGTTGATGCGTTTGAAATGATCGATGTCCACCATGGCCAGCCAGGCGTTGGATTTCGTGTCGACATGCCTGTGTTCGGATCCGGCGGAGGTATATTTATTGGTGACCTGATTGTCCCGCTGGGCTTTCAATAGCTTGTCGAGCTTGCGATCGAAGGTGCGTCTGTTGAGCAGGCCGGTCAGCTTGTCGCGTTCGCTCTCATTCAGAACGGTCAGGTAGTTGCCATAGACCGTGATCAGGGCCTCGATGATGGGGCGCCATGAAAAGGGATCTTCCCTGCATTCCAGTGCGAGCGCGCCCCTGACTTTATGTTCAGAAAAGATGGGGTAATGCAGCAGCGTCGTTCCGGCGCTGGTTTCAACCACGACGATGGAGGATGATTGCAGGCAATTCCGGAGTTGGTCATCCGGTGTGATCGTCTTTTTCCCCGTGCTCCAATTGTAATCCCGGCCGTAGCGGCCATTCGGCGTTATGGAAAGACGTACAACCTCATCCACGGCATCGGTCGGGCCTTCTCCGAACGATTCATACAATGTGATGGCGCTCGCGGGAACGAACTGGGCCAGCGTGGTCACCAGGCTCAATTCAAGGGAATCCGTGTCGCGCTGACGGGTGATTTCGATGACGGATTTTAAGATCAAATCATCCATTTTGGTCAGTTGACTATCCTTGAAAATCCGGGAGGGCTGAATTCGATTTATTCTGGGCGGGTCTGGCAGAATACGCAACTATGCGCGCAAAGACGCAATACCAGTGCCAGGAATGCGGGGCCATATCGCCCAAATGGGCGGGGCAGTGCTCTGACTGCGGAGCCTGGAACACCTTTGTCGAGACGATGGTCGAGGCCAGGCCCTCCAAGTCGAATCCGCGCTTCGCCGGCGTCAGCGGCGAAGCGGCCACCATCCACAACCTGAACGAAGTGGCGGCCGGGGACGAGCCACGGCTGCCGACAAATATTGCCGAGCTCGATCGCGTGCTGGGTGGCGGCGTGGTCGCCGGATCGGTGGTACTCATCGGCGGCGATCCGGGCATCGGCAAATCCACGCTGTTGTTGCAGATGCTCGCCGCGGTCGGTTCCGAGCTTCCCACGCTCTACGTCAGCGGCGAGGAATCCTCGCGCCAGATTGCGATGCGCGCGCGCCGGCTCGGCATCGACGCGAAATCCATCCGCCTGCTGACGGAGACGAATATCGAGCGCGCGCTGGAGCTGGCGAAGCGCGAGTCGCCGCGCTTGATGGTGGTCGATTCCATCCAGACGATGTACACGGAGCTGCTGACCTCGGCGCCGGGCAGCGTGAGCCAGGTGCGCGAGAGCGCGGCGCAACTCGTGCGGTATGCCAAGACCAGCGGGGTTTCGATGTATCTCGTCGGCCACGTCACCAAGGAGGGTGCGCTGGCCGGCCCGCGCGTGCTGGAGCACATGGTCGACACGGTGCTTTATTTCGAGGGCGACGGCGGCAGCCGCTACCGCGTGGTGCGCGCGGTGAAGAACCGCTACGGCGCGGTGAACGAACTCGGCGTGTTCGCGATGACCGACAAGGGGCTGCGCGAGGTGACCAATCCCTCGGCGATCTTTCTGTCACGGCACGAGAAGGACGTACCAGGCAGCGTGGTGATGGTGACGCGCGAGGGGACGCGGCCGTTGCTGGTCGAGGTGCAGGCGCTGGTCGATGAATCGAAACTGTCCAACCCGCGCCGCGTGACCGTGGGACTGGACGGCAACCGTCTGGCGATGCTGCTCGCCATCGCCCACCGCCACGCCGGCATCGTCACCTACGATCAAGACGTGTTCGTGAACGTGGTCGGCGGCGTGCGCGTGTCGGAGACCGGCGCCGATCTCGCGGTGCTGCTGGCGGTGCTCTCCAGCCTGCGCGGCAAGCCGCTGCCGCAGGAACTGGTGGTGTTCGGCGAGGTGGGATTGGCCGGCGAGATCCGGCCGGTGCCGGGCGGGCCGGAACGATTGCGCGAAGCGGCCAAGCATGGTTACACGCAGGCCATCGTGCCCAAGGCCAACGCGCCGAAGGAAAAAATCGAGGGGGTGAAAATCCAGGCGGTAACCACGCTCACCGAGGCACTCGCGCAGTGGTAAGCATCATCAAACATTAACAAAAGTTAATGTGTTGTTAAAACCCGGATCATTATCATATTGTTATTGTGCCTCCATCCGGTTTTGTCGACTGAACCGAAAATCCGCAAGCCATGTGCATCTGGAGATAAAATCATGAACGTCCGCTTTCCCACCGCTTATCGCTATGCCGTCATGGGGTTTGCCGCGGCGATTACTGTGGCCAGTGCGAGCAGCGTCATTGCCGCGACGAAAAAGCAGGTGCCCACGGCGGAAACCTGCAAGTCGTTGGAAGAGCAGGTCGACGCCGCGATCGCTTCGCATCCCAAGGCCTCCAAACTGGCCACGGCCAGCAAACACAAGGATGAGGGCACCAGGTTGTGCAGCGATGGCAATTACAAGGAAGGCAGCAAACACCTGCATGCGGCGCTGAAGGCACTGGGCGTCAAAGCGGTCAACTGATCGGCATTTATTGAATCAGGTTTTCAGCCGGGCGGGAAGGTCAGGGTCACGCGCAGTCCCGGCGCATTGTCATCCAGATCGAGCCGCGCGCGATGGAGTTTCGCCACCGCCGCCACCAGACTCAGGCCCAGCCCGCTGCCGGGCACCGATTCGCTGCCGGAGAGGCGGGAAAAACGCTGCAACGCCATATCGCGCCCGGCCTTCGGTATTCCAGGGCCGCGGTCGCTGATCCGCGCGCTGGGACGGCCGTCCGCGCCCAGATGAATGCCAATCTGCCCTGCCCGCGGACTGTACTTGATGGCATTGTCGATGAGATTGGCGAAGCAATGCGCGAGTAACTGGCGATTGCCACGGATGCTGACGGCTGGATTGCCGTGGAACGCGATGTGCTGCTGCCGTGTCTCTGCCAGCGGCTCGTAAAGTTCAATGAGTTCCCGCAGCAATGCGTCGAGGTTGATGTCCTCAAACGGCAGGTTGATGGCGCCGGATTCCGCTCTGGCGATGTCGAGCAGTGTTTCGAAGAGGCTGTTCAGGCGATCGGCCTCTGTCAGCGCCTGTTCCAGACTGGCGCGATAGTCATCGGTGTCCCGGGCCGCGTTCAGCGCCCATTCGATCTGATTGCGCAGATGGGTCACCGGGCTGCGCAGGTTGTGGGCCAGTCCGTCGCTGATGGCGCGCATGCCATGCATCAGATTCTCCAGGCGTTCCAACATATCGTTCAAATGGGCCGCCAGTCGATCCAGTGCATCACCCGAGCCGCCGACCGGCACACGGCGGCTCAGGTCACCGTCAGTGATGCGCTGGCTCACCTGTACGATGCGTTCAATGCTGCTCAGGAAATTGCGGCTGACCAACGCGCCGCCGATCAATCCCAGACCCAGCATCAACGCAAGTCCCCAGCCCAACGCCATCGTCATGCGATCGCGAAAATCGCGTTGTTGATCGATGTCCTGGCCGACCAGGAGATAGAGATCGTTATCCAGCGTAAAACTGTGCGCGCGGGCCTGATGAGAGATGGTTTTCCCGTATTCCGTCGCGTCGACGCCGAATTCAATCCACCTCGCGGGACGCAGGTGTTCGGCCGGCCATTTCGACAGGTTGCCCGCCAGCGGCGTACCCTTTGCGTCCGCCAGCAGATAGATCGCATCGCGTTCGGTCGGATCCTGGGTGCGCTCGTTGATCACGTCGATCAGTCCCTGCGGGCCGAGACGGGTGTATACGTCCCGCAATCCCTGAATCTGTTCGATGATGACTTCATCGGTCTCCCGGGCGATTGAACCGATGGTGAGGCGGTAGAGGAAGCCGAACAAGACAACGGTGATTACGCCGAACACCGCCGCAAACAGCAGCGTCAGCCGGAAGGTCGGCGTGCGGATAAGATTAAACTTCAACACGCAGGCAGTAACCGGCGCCGCGCACGGTGCGCAGCAGCGACGAATCGAAGCCAGTGTCGATTTTCTGCCGCAGCCTGCTGATGTGCACATCGATGACGTTGGTCTGCGGATCGAAGTGATAACCCCAGACGCCTTCAAGCAGCATGGTGCGCGTAACCACCTGACCGGCATGGCGCAGCAGGTATTCGAGCAATTGAAATTCGCGCGGCTGGAGATCGATGATCCTGCCCTGGCGGGAAACGCTGCGCGCGACCAGATCCATGCGTAGATCGCCCAGTGTCAACACCGTGGTGGCGGGCGCCGGGCTGGCGCGCCGGATCAGCGCCTCCACACGCGCCATCAGCTCGGCGAAGGCGTAGGGTTTGGGCAGATAGTCATCGGCGCCGGCGCGCAGGCCTTCGACACGGTGATCGGTCTGCGACAATTGGCTGAGGATCAGAATGGGCGTGGTGACGCCCCGGGCGCGCAGGTTGCGGATGACGCTCAGGCCGTCGCGCCTGGGCAGATTGCGATCAACGATGAGCAGGGCGTAAGGTTCGGCGGCCGCCAGATGCTCGCCTTCGACGCCGTCGGCGGCGTGGTCGACGGCATAGCCGCCTTCTTTGAGGCCCTTGCGCAGGTAAGCGGCGGTTTGCGGGTCGTCTTCGATGACCAGTATGCGCATTGGGGAGATGACTGCAGCCTAAGCCGCCCCGTCACCACCCGCAGGCGCGCGGGTGGCCGCGCTCGCCGGCTTGGCGCGCAGACGCGCGGTCTTCACCGCCTGCTCGCTGGTCTGCACGATCTCGATGGTGTAACCGGCGATGCGCAGACCGGTGCCCGGTTCGGGAATGCTTTCCAGCATTTCCAGGATGAGGCCATTCAAGGTGCGGGCGCCGTGCGTCGGCAGTTTCCATTTCAGCACGCGGTTGATCTCGCGCAGGCTGGTCGAGCCGTCCACCAGGTAGCTGCCGTCTTCCTGCGGGAAAATATCCCTGGAAAAGCTCAAGGCGTCGGTGGTGAATTCGCCGACGATCTCCTCCAGCAAGTCCTCAAGGGTCACGAGTCCCTGCAGATCGCCGTATTCGTCGACCACCAGTCCCACGCGCTCGCGATGGTGCTGGAAATTCAGTAATTGCTTGTGCAGCGGCGTACCGACCGGCACATAGTAGGGCTCATCCATGGCGGATTCGATTTCCTCGACCGTCACCCGACGATCATCGGCCAGCAGGCGCGGCAGGCGGCGCACATGCAGCACACCGACGATGTGATCGATGCTGCCGCGATAGACCGGTATGCGCACATGGTGGCTGCCGGCGAGCTGGTCGACGAGATCGCCGGGACTGGCGTCGAGATCGATACCGCTGATTTCATTGCGCGGCACCATGATGTCCTCGACCTTGCCCTTTTCCAGATCGAGAATGGCGAACAGCATGTTCTGGTGCTGCCGGGGAATGATGGCCCCGGCCTCCTTCACCACGGTGCGGAGTTCCTCGCGGCTCAAAGCCATCTCCTCGCCTTTTTCCGTGCGGATCCCCAGCAGCCGGAGCAGTGCATTGGCGATGACGTTGAACAGCCAGATCAGCGGGTAGGTGACGTTCAGCAGCGGCTGCAACACGTGTGCGGCGGGCAGTGCGACGCGTTCCGGATAGAGCGCGGCGATGGTCTTCGGCATGACCTCGCTCACGATCAGCAGTATCGTGCCCACCGCGAATCCCAGGGCCGCGACGCCCTCGGTCTGATGCTTCGAGCCATGGAAAAGCGAAAGTCCGATGAAGGTCGCAACCTGGGAAACGGCGAAATTGGTAAAGGTGTTGCCGACCAGCAGCAGTCCGATCAAACGATCCGGACGTTCCAGCAGTTGCTGCGCCTTGATCGCGCCGCTGTTTTTCTGGGTGGTCAGGTGACGCAGCCGGTAGCGGTTGAGCGCCATCATTGCCGTTTCCGAACCGGCGAAGCAGGCGGACAACAGCAGCAGGGTGGCCAGAATAATCAGCAGGGACTGCAGTGGGATGTATTCCATGGTGACCTCGATACGGTCGAGCCGTTAACCCATTGGCGAAAAATGGTGGATGTTCAAACGCGGTGGAGAATCAACTGCAACACGAATTCGGAGCCGAAAAACGCCAGTGCCAGCAGCGCGAAGCCGCCCAGCGTGTAGTTGACCGCGATGCGCCCGCGCCAGCCGCGCTGATAACGTCCCCACAGCAGCAGGGCGAAGACGCACCAGGCCAGCAGCGACAGCACGGTTTTGTGCACCAGATGCTGGGCCATGAGGTTTTCGACGAACATGAAGCCGCTGATCAACCCCAGGCTGAGTAGAAACAGCCCGCCGGCCAGCAGTTGGAAAAGCAGCGACTCCATGGTGGCGAGCGGCGGCAGCGCGAGCAATACCTGATGAGGGCGGTGCTGCCGCAATAAATGATCGGCGACGGCCAGCAGCACGGCCTCCAGCGCGGCGATGGCCAGCACGCTGTAGGCGAGCAGTGAAAGTACGATATGCACGCTGACCCCCGGCGGGGTGTCGGGGGGCAGCAGGCGCTGGCTGGTGAAGATCACGTCCAGCAGTATGGTCAGCGCGGCGGCGGGGAACACGATGAGCGCCAGGCCGCCCACTGGCCGGTAAATGGACATGGCGATCAAGATCACTGCAATGATGAACATCACCAGGGAGGCGCTGTTGAAAATCCCCAGATTAATGCCTGCATCGGTGTGTATTCCGCGCCATAGCCCCAGTCCGTGCAAAACCACTGCGGCGCCGGCCCATCCGTAGGGCAGGGCCATGACGCGGGCCTGACGGGATGCGGCGATCAAATACAGCACCAAAGCGGCGACGCTGGGCAGGGCGGGGCTCATCGTTCAACATGATGGCATAATGCGCCGGTAGGTTGAAGTTTACCGCCCGCCTGGGCCCATGCCGGCACAAATGATGATGAGGGAAAACGCATGTTTGACAGTCTGACGCAGCGCTTAAGCCAGATTATCAAGAACCTGCGCGGGCAGGGGCGTTTAACAGCGGAAAATATCGATCAGACGCTGCGCGAAGTGCGCATGGCGCTGCTGGAAGCGGACGTGGCCCTCCCCGTGGTGCGCGAGTTCATCGAACATGTGCGCAATCGCGCCGTGGGCGAGGAGGTTTTTTCCACGTTGACGCCGGGCCAGGCGCTCATCCGCATCGTGCGCGATGAATTGACGGCCATCATGGGCCAGGCCAACGATGCACTCAACCTGCGCGCGACACCGCCCGCGGTGGTGCTGATGGCGGGCCTGCAGGGTTCCGGCAAGACCACCACCGTGGCCAAACTCGCGCGCCGGCTGAAGGAGGACCGCAAATCCGTCCTGGTGGTGAGCGCCGACGTCTACCGGCCGGCCGCCATCGAGCAGTTGCGCATCCTGGCCGCCGAAGTGGGCGTCGATTTCTTCCCCAGCGATACCGGGCAGCGACCGGTGCAGATTGTCACCGACGCGCTGCAGCACGCCCGCACGCATTATCGCGACGTGTTGCTGGTCGATACCGCCGGCCGCCTGCACATCGACGCGGACATGATGGCGGAAATCAAACAACTTCACTCCGCGCTCCATCCGGTCGAGACGCTGTTCGTGGTGGACGGCATGATGGGGCAGGACGCGGTCAACACGGCGCGCGTCTTCGATCAAACCATTCCTTTGACTGGAGTAATCGTCACCAAGGCCGATGGCGATGCGCGCGGCGGCGTCGCCTTGTCGGTGCGGCAGGTGACCGGCAAGCCGATCAAGTTCCTTGGCGTGGGCGAGAAGACCACGGCGCTGGAGCCGTTCCACCCGGATCGGCTGGCGGCCCGCATCCTGGGCATGGGTGACGTGCTGGGTCTCATCGAGGACGTGGAGAAAAAGGTCGACAAGGACAAGGCGCTGGAACTGGCCGACAAGATCAAGAAGGGAAAATCATTCGATTTAACCGACCTGCGCGATCAGTTGCAGCAGATGAACAACATGGGCGGCATCGGCGCGTTGATGAGCAAACTCCCGGGCGTCGCCGAACTGCCGAAGGCGATCTCGGCGGGCGCCGGCGACAAGGAAATTAAAAAAATGACGGCCATCATCGACTCGATGACGCGGCAGGAGCGCGCCTACCCGGACGTGATCAAGGCCTCGCGCAAGAAGCGCATCGCCGACGGTTCCGGCACGCAGGTCCAGGACGTCAACCGGTTGCTGAAGCAGTTCGACCAGATGCAGAAGATGATGAAGCGCGTTTCGAAGAAAGGCGGACTGATGGGACTGCTGCGCGGTCTACGCGGCCAGCGTCCGCCTGGCATGCCGTTTTAACTTTGCAGTAGATCAGCGTGGCGCCGCGTTTTGTGCGGCATGCTCGGCGACAAAGACATCGACCAGCGCCCGGGTCTCGTCATAGATTTTGCACAGACGGCTGAATTCAGCGATGCCATTGTTCCCCCGCGTCCATACCGTCTCCGAGGTGTAGGATTGCGGATCGGCGAGCGGGATCTTCTGCTTGAGCTTCAAGGCCACGGAATAGGAGTAATAGTAGTAACTGGCATAATCGACATGCAGATCCACCAGTAACAGGGCGGCTTGCGGCGTTTGGGCGATTTGATCGCGCGGGATGAGTTTGAGGCCGGCTTGGACCAGCCGCCGCTCTATCTCCGATCGCAAGCTGTCTTCACTGACTCCGCACCTCTGCACGTCGCCATAAAAACCATTGAAGTCCAGGGCGATGGTTTGAATGCCACGCAGTGTCAGATGGGAGAACTCGTCCGCGCCGTTGGTGTCATAGGCACTGGCTCCGTACGATCCCATTCCTGCGAGCAATGAAAAAACGAGTGTAATGAGCGGGCGGATATTCATGGTTATTTTTCTCCAGCGCTGTCTGGCATCAAAATTATAGGGTGTTGCGCTTGTCCCGTATATCAAGTCTTACAGAAGATGATGACTTCCCATGAATGAATTTGTGCTGAATGTGGAGCATTTGAGCAAGTATTACGGCCCGATACGGGCGGTGGATGACGTCAGCTTTCAATTGCGACGGGGTGGGATTTATGGCCTGTTGGGGGCCAATGGCGCCGGCAAGACCACAACCCTGGCCATGCTGCTCGGTCTGGTTACGCCGACGGCGGGGCGCATCACGATCTTCGGCCTGGATATGAGCCAGCACCGTTACCGGTGCCTTGAACGCATGAATTTCTCCTCGCCCTACGTGGAATTGCCGCAGAGCCTGAGCGTGCGCGAAAACCTTACGGTGTACGCGCGCCTGTACGACGTCAAGAACCGACCGCAGCGCCTGCGGCAACTGGCCGAAGAACTGGCGATAGGCGGCATCATGGATCGCAAATATCGCACGCTATCCGCCGGACAGAAAACACGTGTGACGCTGGCCAAGGCGTTGTTGAACGATCCCGACTTGATATTGCTGGACGAACCGACGGCGTCTCTGGATCCAGACAATGCCGACCGCGTGCGCGGCTTGCTTCTCGCCTACCAGCAGCGCACGCAGGCGACCGTGCTCTTGAGCTCGCACAACATGAGCGAGGTCGAGCGTATTTGTGACCGGGTCATGATCATGCGCACCGGGCGTCTGGTGGATCAGGGGGAACCCGCGCAACTCATTGCCCGCTACGGCCGCGCCTCCCTGGAACAGGTGTTTCTCGACATTGCCCGCGATGAGAACGGCGACAGCCGCGTGGTGGCGGGAAACGGTGAGGTCACGCATGTTTAAAAATGGCTTCAACTGGGGACGCGTGTACGCCATCGTGCTGCGTTATCTCTACCTGCTGCGTGGCTCCTGGCCGCGTATCATCGACCAGGTGTACTGGCCGACGGTGCAGATGATCATCTGGGGCCTGGTGACGCGCTTTTTCAGCACCCACAGTTCGTGGGTGGCGCAGGCCGGCGGCGTGCTGATCGCGGCGGTGCTGCTGTGGGACGTATTGTTCCGCGCGCAGCTGGGTGTATCCGTGGTATTCATGGAGGAATTATATGCGCGGAATTTCGGGCATTTGTTTTCCAGCCCGTTGCGTCCCTATGAGTTTATCTGCGCATTGCTGGTCATCAGTGTGTTGCGCGCCGTGATTGGCGTCGGCACCGCCGCCTTGCTGGCCATTCCGCTCTATCACTACTCCATATTCGACATGGGGGTTCCGTTGATTGCATTTTTCAGCGTGCTGCTGATGTTCGGCTGGGCGGTGGGGCTCCTGATTTGCGCGGCATTGCTGCGCTATGGACTCGGCGTTGAAAGCCTGGCCTGGGCCTCGATCTTCGCGTTGGCGCCGATCAGCGGCATTTATTATCCCATCTCGACCCTGCCGGAGATTATCCGTCCGTTGGCGTGGGCCGTACCCAGCAGCTATGTGTTCGAAGGCATGCGGGCGGTGTTGATTGAACACCGCTTCGATCTGCACTTGTTCGCGGGCAGTGTGTTGATGGCGTTACTTTATCTGGCGCTGGGGTGCTGGGTCTTATTCCACACCTTCCAGAGTGCGCGGGAGAAGGGGCTGTTGCTGCAGGCCGGCGAATGACGGTTTTTATTGCAGTTGCCGCAGGCTGTTCAATACGCGGGCGTGCCAGTGCGGCGAGGCGCAGAGTATGCCGCGGTTGTGCGCCAGATCGCCGCCCGTGCTCCAGTCCAGGGGACGTCCGTCGGCGTCCGTGACCACGGCGCCGGCCTCGGTGGCGATCAGGCTGCCCGCGGCATGGTCCCAGATTTTTTCCACATAGCCGCGTTTGCCGGGGACGCGCAGGTATACGTCGGCCTGGCCGCGCGCCACCACGGCATATTTCGCCTGACTGTCCAGCCGCACGGTCGAGGTTTCGCAGCCTAGATTTGCCAGCACGCGCGCGGACAGATCGTGGCGGCTGTGCGCTGATTCCACCGACTCGCATAACCGCAGAATTTGCGGCATGTCGCTGACACATTGCAGCCTCATCGGCGTCGCACTGGCAATGTTCGCGGGCACGCACCAACTGCCGCCGCCGGCAGTGGCATAAACAATCACGCCATGGGCATCCGCCCGATCGGGAGGCGCATGTGGATCGGCGGCAAGATTGGGGCACCCCATGACGGCAATTTGCACTTGATGCTTCTCCAGATAAGCCAGCGAAATCGCGTACTGCCCACCGCGCAGGAAACCCTTGGTGCCGTCAATGGGATCCAGTGTCCAGTAGCCGCCCGGGAGGGTGGCATACCGGCCGATGTCCACGGCGGCGATTACCTCCTCCGGCGTAGTTCCCGGCCACAGCGTTTGCAGCGCGGTCGTCACATCATTACATAGCAAGGCACCACCCTCGCCGCGCAACATGGCGCCCTCTTCTTCGCCGATCAGACGCAGCGCGCCGAGATGTGATTGCAGGCTGCGCGCAATGATGGCTTGGGAGGCAAAATCCGCGACCGTGACCGGGCTCTGATCGGCCTTGGTGATTCCAGCCACCGCGCTGCGCTTGGATTGCAACTGCCGGCTGATCACACAGGCCATGGCCACCGCGTCGAGCGCGGCATTCAAGAAGGGGGTCATAAGACGGGAGGCATGCGCACAGGGTGGGGTGCTGTAGGTGCGGGGATTATATCCATCACGCGTGTGCAGAGCCGTTAAAAGTGATTTTGTTGCAGTGCAATAATCGGCGTGATAGCATAAATAAACCAAGCCGCCTACCATAAAGTTAAGTACCTCACGATAAGCGAAACAACCATGGCCAACGATACCTCATCATCGACAGAAAATACCGACTGGTTCAAGGCCCAGACGCAGTTTTGGGAGAACTGGAGCCGCATGTACACCCAGGGACTGTCTGATACCGGTGGGATGTCCAGGGGGAATTGGGCGGAGGCGCTGGACCATTGGTGGAGCGCCGTGGCCAGGAACATGCCGGAACATCGGCAAATCTATGAGCGCGCGGTGGAACAAGGCAAGACCTTCATGATGCTGGCGCAGGAATTGATGAAATTCCTCACGGCGCTACCCGCCGGCGCGAAGGACGGCGACGGATGGAAGGAACAGCTCAAATCCCATTTTGATGCGATCAAGGACACCTTTGCCAAGGCGCAGACTGCGGAACTTCCAAGTTATCTTCGTGGTTTTTCCGCGATGTTCGAACTGCCCCTGGATACGTGGTTCCGCATGATGTCGGGCAGCGCCGTGATGCCCGGCGATGTTTTGCAGAACGTTCGATCCGAGGCGCTGGAAAAAATGGGCGAGCAGATGCACAAGAGCGTCGATCGCTTTCTTTCCGTGCCGGGTGTCGGCTACACCCGCGAGAGTCAGGAGCAACTGCAAAGATTCGCCCGCGCCATGCTCAACTATCAAAAGATGTTCCAGGAATACTTGAGCGCCCATCATCATCTCGGCATGGATACCCTGGATCGTCTCTATAAAAAACTCGTGGAGATGGGCGAGAAGGGTGAATCGATCAAGACCCTGCGCGCGATGTACGACCTGTGGGTGGATTCCGGCGAAGAGTCTTATGCCAATTTTGTCATGTCGTCCGAGTTTCAAGACGTCTATGGAAAAATGGTCAATGCCCTCATGGACGTAAAACACCAGGCCCGCATCATTCTGGATGAAAATCTTGGCGCCATGAACATGCCGACCCGCCGCGAAATGAACAGTATCATCAAGCACCAGAATGAATTGCGGCGTTCCATCAAATCGCTGCAAAGGGATCGTAACGGCCGTGGTGGTCCGGCGAACCGCCGTTCCCAAGAAATGGGTGATATTGCCGGTGAGCGGGCGGAAGAATCCGCGAAGACCGTGACGCAGAAAAAAACAGGCCGGGAAAAGGTGGTTTCGACCATGGCGGCCATCGCCGACGACACCAAGACCATGGCTGCTGAAAATTCCACCTCCGAATCACAACGTCCGGCCAAAGCCGGTCGGTAAATTTTCCATATGGAGCCCCATCCCGTGTTTCCATTCCAGATCACACCAGACGATGCCATCAAGGAAGTGCAGGAATTAGGCAACAAACTTTCGCTGGGCATGAAAACGCTGAGCGAACTGGGCGAAATCGACGTGGGCGCCACGGAGAAGGAGGCGGTGTACCGTGAAGACAAGCTGGTGCTCTACCGCTTCAAGCCTTTTGTGGAAAAACTCAATCCCGTGCCGTTGCTGGTGGTTTATGCGCTGGTCAACCGGCCTTACATGGCGGATCTTCAGCACAACCGTTCAATGATACGAGGCCTGATGGCCGGCGGCCTTGACGTTTACTTGATTGATTGGGGATATCCGGACGGCGGTGATCTGTATCTGACACTGGACGATTATATCAACGGCTACATGGGCCGTTGTGTGGATATCTTGCGCAAGCGGCATGGCGTCGACAGCATCAATGTCCTCGGCATCTGCCAGGGTGGCACATTCAGTTTGTGTTTCGCCTCCACCCATCCGCAGAAAGTGCGTAATTTGATCACCACGGTGACGCCGGTTGATTTCCACACGCCCGATGACATGCTCAGCCACTGGGTGAGGAAGGTGAATATAGATCAACTCGTCGAAACCATGGGCAACGTTCCCGGTGAGATGCTCAACTGGACTTTTTTGGCCCTGAAACCTTTCCGGCTTTTCGGTCAGAAATACATGGATATGATCAACACGCTGGATGATCCCGTCGCCGCCAAGAATTTCATGCGCATGGAAAAATGGATTTTCGACAGCCCCGATCAGGTCGGCGAGGCTTACCGCCAGTTCATGAAGGATTTTTATCAGAAAAACGGGTTGATCAAGGGCGAGGTCATGATCGGCAACAACCGGGTGGATTTGCAGAACGTTACCATGCCGGTGCTCAATATATTTGCCGCCGATGATCACCTGGTGCCGCCGGCCTCATCCAAGGCGCTGGAACGTTATATCGGCACCAAGGACTACACCGCACTGGAATTTCCGGGCGGGCATATCGGCATTTACGTGAGTGGCAAGGCGCAGAAAATGATCCCGCCGGCGGCGTGCGATTGGGTGAATCAGCGCACGTAGGACCAGGTTCAGGCACCTTCCCCGGTTTTTTCTCCGGCCCTCATGGCGTATTGTTGCCAGAAAGCCTTCTGCATCTCTTCGAACATCTTGAAGGAGCCGGCCGGATTGGACAGCAGGGCGGCCGGATCAAAGTTTTCCATGCCCTGCTTCATTTTCTCCCGCAGATAGACGAGCCACTCCTTTTGCAGGGGCTCAAAATCCGGCATGCCGAAAAAGGCGCGAAGCTCCTTCGGCGTGGCATTGATGTCGAGTTTTATTTTCATGGCCGGCCTCTTCGGGACAGTGATAGCACGCATAGTACAACTTAAACGCAGCCATAAAAAATCCCTTCAGAGCCGCCCCGGGGAGGGTCGGATGAAGGGAAGGGAGGTCAGAATCGTAAATGCTTATGCGGCTTTGCGGCCGTTGGTGGATTTCTTGGCGGTGGTCTTCATTACTGTCGACATCCACTCAGTCAATCCTGCGCGCGCCTCGTTAAGGATTTCGCTGGTCTTCTTGGCGTTGCTGAACAATTTCTCGTTGTACTCGGAAGCCAGCTTGGCCTGTGCCGCGAACAAATCTTTGTAGTCGCGTGTGCCACTGACCAGATTGATGTTCTTGACGTTTGCTTCCAGCGCAAGAGACAGCATCTGCATCTGGATATCAGTCAGCTTGCTGATCAGGCCGGTGCTGATCGATTCGAGTTCCTTGGTTGCTTCCAAGGCGGTCTTGCCGAAATCTTCCCACTGTTCTACGAAGGCGTTTTGCATATTTTCATCCTCATTGGTGGCATTCAGTATTCTTGACAATGATGCGCCGCACCATTTGCTGCGTCGCACAATATCGGGATTTTTACCCCTTGTCAATACCTCTTGCACGCAAATCGCGACTGACCATCACCTATGACAGATCAAGCAAATTTTCAAGCGGCAGGCGGACTTACAGTGCATAGCAGCATCAATATTGTAACCCCTTGATATAACAGGAGTGTTTCAGTTAGAGTGGCATGTTGAAATTTGGCGCGGGAGGGCGCAGCCTCCGCATACTTAGACTTTAACTAAACGAGTAATTTTAGGAGCGCGTCAATGACCGTCCAGCACGATGGCAGCAAGAGGACCAAAAACAAGGCACTATTGAAGTGGGTGGATAATGTTGCCGCCCGCTGCAAGCCGGAAAAAATTTATTGGTGTGATGGAACGCAGGCGGAATATGACCGCTTCTGCGAGGAACTGGTAAGGGCCGGCACCTTTATCAAACTCAACCCCGCCAAACGCCCCGGTAGTTTCCTTGCGCGTTCCAGTCCCAGCGACGTGGCACGCGTTGAAGATCGCACCTTCATCTGCAGCGCCAGAAAAGAAGACGCCGGTCCCACCAACAACTGGATGGATCCCGCGGAAATGCGCGGCATACTCGATAAACTTTTCGACGGCTGCATGCGCGGCCGCACCATGTATGTGGTGCCATTCAGCATGGGCCCCATCGGTTCGGGGATTTCACACATCGGTGTTGAAATCAGCGATTCACCTTATGTCGCCGTCAACCAGCGCATCATGACCCGCATGGGTCAGCAGGCACTGGATGCGCTGGGCGAGCATGGAAAGTTTGTCCCCTGCGTGCACTCGGTCGGCGCGCCGCTGGCACCCGGCCAGAAGGATGTCGTCTGGCCGTGCAACGACACCAAATACATCACCCATTTCCCGGAAACCCAGGAAATATGGTCGTATGGTTCCGGCTACGGCGGCAATGCGTTGCTGGGCAAGAAGTGCTTCGCGCTGCGCATCGCCTCGGTCATGGGGCGGGAACAGGGATGGCTGGCCGAGCACATGCTGATCCTTGGCGTCGAATCGCCACAGGGTGAAAAAACCTACGTCGCGGCGGCGTTCCCAAGCGCCTGCGGCAAGACCAACTTCGCCATGCTGATCCCGCCGGTCGACGGGTTCAAGGGCTGGAAGGTCACCACCATCGGCGACGACATCGCCTGGATCAAGCCGGGCAAGGATGGCAAGTTCTACGCCATCAATCCCGAGGCCGGCTACTTCGGCGTGGCGCCGGGCACCTCGATGCATTCCAACCCCAACGCCATGCTGACGTTGAAACAGAATTGTATCTTTACCAACTGCGCACTGACCGATGACGGCGACGTGTGGTGGGAGGGCATGACCGATCAATCGCCGGCGCATCTCATCGACTGGAAAGGCAAGGATTGGACGCCGGCGAGCGATGGCCCCGCTGCGCATCCCAACGCGCGGTTCACCGCGCCCGCCGGACAGTGCCCATCCATCGATCCCAACTGGGAGAATCCCGCCGGCGTGCCGATCAGCGCCTTTGTCTTCGGCGGCCGGGTCAGCAAAAATTTCCCGCTGGTGTTCCAGAGTTATTCCTGGGAGCACGGCGTGTATCTTGCCGCCACCATGGGTTCGGAGGCCACCGCTGCCGCCGTCGGCCAGGCCGCCATGCGCCGCGATCCGATGGCCATGCTGCCGTTTTGCGGTTACAACATGGCCGATTACTGGTCGCACTGGCTCAAGATCGGCCGCCAGAGCGTATCCACGCCGCCGCTGATCTTCCGTGTCAACTGGTTCCGCAAGGACGAGAACGGCAAGTTCGTATGGCCGGGTTTTGGCGAGAACATGCGGGCGCTGAAGTGGATCGTGGACCGCTGCAGGGGACGCGCCCATGGCGTGGAAAGTCCGATCGGCTGGCTGCCGCCGCACGCGGCGCTCAATTGGGACGGGCTCGATTTCCCGCGTGAGAAATACTATTCGATCATGAATATCGATCGTGAGAAGGCCCGTGCAGAGGCTGAAGAGCAGAAGGAGTTTTTCGCCAGGTTCGGCGATCGTTTGCCCCGCGAACTGGAACTGGAACGCGAGTTGCTGTTATCGCGGCTCAACCGTTCACCGGACACCTGGGAACTCAACAAAGCCGCCTGAGCGAAATTGCAATAACAACTTAAAGGCCCCGGCCGCGCAACGCGGGCGGGGCCTTTATTTTTTGAGGCCGAAAAGTGCGTCCAGTTGGGCGCGGGCGCTTTCAATTTTGGTTTGGTCTGGCGGGAGGAAGGCGCCGGGCTTGGCTTTGAAATAATCGCAGAAGTTGGCGCGTTCCTTGTCCGTCACCGGCTCGGCGATGGGCTCTCGGCACGCCCTGGCGGCGCGGAGATCGTAGAACTGACAGAATTTGCAGACATGCAGATCCGAATTGCACTTGGGACAGTGATCACGCCGGGTGATGGATATGCCGGCGCCACCCAGAATGTGGCCGCATTTCCAGCAGACAAGTTCGGTGGTCATCGCACAGGACTGGGCAGGGGTCCACCTGACGGCGCCAATCAGGTCTCCCGCGGTCCGTTTTGTTGAAACGCTTCAGTCTTTGGGAGGAGTTTCTGTGGGGGTGGTGGCGGTACCGGTGGTGCTGGAGCCGGAACTCACTGGCATGCCGGCCGCCTTTAGAAATTCGTTTTGCATGCGCTGCCAGAGTTCGAGGTTTTGTTCGGTCATTTTACTCCACGCAGTCATCGGGTTATTGCTGACGGCGCGGGTCATTTGTTCGCCCAGGCGTTGCTGCTGGTTGGTGAATAATGAGAGGCTCTGCTGGATATACTGGGCCGCCATATTTTGCAGCGACTTGCCATAGAAGCCAATCAACTGCTGCAAGGCGTCGGTGGAAAAAAGGGGTGATGCCCCCACTTCCTCCTGCTCAATGATGATTTGCAGGAGGATGCTGCGCGTGATGTCTTCCTCCGTCTGTTTGTCAACCACGCAGAATGGCACGCCCTGCATGATCAGATGGCGCACGTCCTCCAGCGTGATGTATTTGCTTTCCGTCGTATCGTACAGACGGCGGTTGGGATATTTTTTGATAATGCGTTTTTCAGCCATGGTTGCCCCCCACCAGTTACATCATGTGTTGTCCGCCATTGGCGGAAATGTTGGCACCGGTGATAAAAGCCGCTTCCGGCGCACATAGAAAATCCACCACGCAGGCGATCTCTTCCGGCTTGCCCAGCCGGCCGACCGGGATCTGTGCGATGATTTGTTTGCGAATGTCCTCCGGCACCGCCATCACCATCTCAGTGGCGATATAACCTGGAGAAACGGTGTTGACCGTCACGCCCCTGCGCGCCACTTCCTGCGCAAGCGCCATGGTAAAGCCGTGCATGCCGGCCTTGGCTGCCGAGTAGTTGGTCTGGCCGAGCTGGCCCTTCTGGCCGTTGATCGAGGAGATGTTGATGATGCGGCCGAAACCCCTATCCGTCATGCCTTGCACGACATGGCGGCTCATGTTGAAAACGCTGTCGAGATTGGTGGTCAGTACACCATCCCATTGTTCCTTGGTCATCTTGCGCAAGGTCGTGTCCATTGTGATGCCGGCGCAGTTGACCAGGATATCAACCGGGCCGATGTTTTTCTCCACGGCCCCGATGAATTTTTTGCAACTTTCAAAATCAGTGACGTCGGCCTTGAAGGGATGAAAGGTATAGCCCTCGCACGCCGCCTGCATTTTTTTGAGCTTGTCCTCGTTGCGATAGTTGATGGCGATCTTGGCGCCGGAATCCGCAAGCTGCTTGCAAATCGCCGTGCCGATGCCGCCTGTGCCTCCGGTGACGACGGCGACCTTGCCTTGCAGTGACGTCTTCAAGGTCTATCTTTCCACTGCCAGCGCCACGCCCTGGCCGCCGCCGATGCACAGCGTGGCGAGGCCCTTTCTGGCATCGCGGCGTTTCATTTCATGCAGCAGGGTGACCAGCACACGGCAACCCGACGCCCCGATGGGATGACCCAAGGCGATGGCGCCGCCGTTGACGTTGACCTTGTTTGTGTCCCACCCCAACTCCTTGTCCACGGACATGGCCTGGGCGGCGAAGGCCTCGTTGGCTTCCACCAGATCGAGATCGGTCACCGACCAGCCGGCCTTTTGCAGGCAGCGCCTGGTGGCCGGGATGGGACCGGTGCCCATGATTTTCGGATCGACGCCGGCAGTGGCATAAGCCACGATCTTGGCCAGCGGCTTCAGGTTCAGTTCCCCGGCCTTTTTTTCGCTCATGACGATGACCGCGGCGGCGCCATCGTTTATGCCGGAGGCGTTGCCCGCCGTGACCGTGCCGTCCTTGTCGAAGGCTGGTCGCAATTTGCCGAGCGTCTCGACGGTGGTGCCGTGACGCGGAAATTCATCCTTGTTGATGATGAGCGGTTCACCCTTCTTTTGCGGGATTTCAACGGGGATGATCTCGTCGTTGAACCTGCCGGCCTTCTGCGCCGCCTCGGCCTTTTGTTGCGAAGCGGCGGCAAACTTGTCCTGAGCCTCGCGGGTGAACCCATATTGCTTGGCGATGTTCTCGGCGGTTATGCCCATGTGGTAGTTGTTGAAGACGTCGGTCAGGCCTTCGTTGATCATGTGGTCTTTCAGCGGCCAGTCGCCCATCTTGGTGCCGACGCGCGATTTGGGCAGCAGGTGCGGGGCAAGGGTCATGTTCTCCTGACCGCCGGCGATGATGATCTCGGCGTCGCCCGCGCGGATGGCCTGTGCGGCCAGCGCCACGGCCTTGAGACCGGAACCGCAGACCTTGTTGATGTTCAATGATGGGATGGTGTGCGGAAGGCCGGCATAGATCGCCGCCTGCCGCGCGGGGTTCATTCCAACCCCGGCGGTCAATACCTGGCCCAGAATGACTTCATCGATTTGTTCGGGTTTGAGGTTGGTTTGCTTGAGCAGGGCGGCGATGACCTTGGCGCCGAGCTGTGCGGCCGGCATATCCGCGAACGCGCCGAAAAAATTGCCGATAGCGGTGCGTCCTGCCGCGACAATGACTACGTTTTGCATGCTCTTTTCCACTCAGGGTCAAAATTGGTATACATCACATTACATTACACGATAAAGGGTTGCAGCATTATTGTTCGCTGCACTGCACAAGAAATGGTAACAAAAAGTACCTGTCTGTGCTATAGGGGCATGTTGTGACTCAATAGTACCGGGGTCAATCGTCCTGATCGTTGTGTGATCTGCCTGCTTATGATTTTTGGTTGCCCGCTGTCATCGGGCAGCGAGCGCAAATTCGCGTCTGGTGGCGGTGGATAAGTTAAAGTTCTCACTATGAGGGCCACGCGCTCGATCCTGTTTTGTTGTTTCACGATCTTTTTTGCTGCGCAACCCATGCCGGCATGGGCCGTTGAGCGTGTCGCGCTGCAACTCAAGTGGTTTCACTCCTATCAATTTGCCGGCTATTACGTCGCAAGAGACAAGGGCTATTATCGCGACGCTGGATTGGACGTTGAAATCCGCGAAGGCGGCCCCGGCGTTGATTTTGTCAATGAAGTCATCTCCGACCGGGCTCAATATGGCACGGGTTCCGCCGGTTTGCTCCTCGACCGTTACCACGGCAAACCAGTGGTCATTCTGGGGGTTATTTTTCAGCATTCCCCAGACGTGTTAATCGTTGCGCAAGACTCGGATATCGTCACGCCGCAAATGCTCGTCAACCGGACCATCATGGACAGCGCCAGTACGCCGTCCATCAAGCCCATGTTGCTGAACGAGGCCGGGTCGCTGGATAAGTTCAGATTTCTGGATCAGACCGATGACAAAGAAGCATTGATGGACGGCAGGTTGGACGCCCTGTCCGGCTATATTACCGATCAGCCCTTCTTTTTTCGCGAACACCAGTTTCCGATACGGCTTTTCCGTCCGTTGCATTACGGGATAGATTTCTATGGCGACAATCTTTTCACTTCGGAACAGGAAATAAGCGCGCATCCGGATCGCGTCGCGGCATTCCGGCAGGCCAGCATAAAAGGATGGGAATATGCCATGTCCCATCCGGATGAGACCATCAACATCATCCGGCAATATGGAACGACCAGCACGCCGGAACATTTGCGATTTGAATATCAGGCCATGAAGGAATTATTGCTGCCCGATCTCATCGAGATCGGGCATATGAACCCGGGCCGATGGAAAAACATCGCCGATACCTACGTCCAGCTTGGTCAATTGAATCGTGATTATTCGCTGGAGGGGTTTCTTTATGATCCCACCGCGACGCCATCAATCGAGAAGCTGCAACGGGTACTTGGCGCCACTCTGGCAATGGTTCTCGCCGCCGGCGCAGCGATTCTGATGCTGTGGTCATTCAACCGTCGTTTGAATAAACAAAAATGGATTATTCAGGAATATAACGAACGCTTGCGGGCGCAACTCGCCGAAAACGAGGCGTTGCAAACCAAATTGCGCGAGGAGGTCATCCGGGATCCCCTGACCGGATTGTTCAACCGCCGCTATCTTGAGGAAACACTCGATCGTGAATTATCGAGGGCGGGGCGCGAACAAAGTCCGTTGAGCCTGGCCATGCTGGACATCGATCACTTCAAGCGCTTGAATGACACGCATGGCCACGCCGCTGGAGACATCATGCTGCGGTCGCTGGCTACTTTGTTGCGCGACTTCACGCGCACAGAGGACGTCGTCTGCAGATATGGCGGAGAGGAATTCGTGGTAGTGCTTCCCGCAACCTCCCTGTTTCATGCCATGCAGCGCATGGAGCAATTGCGTTCCACCGTTGAATCCTCACAGGTGCAGCATGAACGATTGGTTCTGCGAGGCACGATATCCATCGGCGTTGCGACATTTCCCATGCACGGCAAAACGAGCAGGCAATTGCTGCAGGCTGCTGATATCGCTCTCTACAAAGCCAAAGACAGCGGTCGCAACCGCGTCGTGGCCTACGAACCCCCCCGCCAGAACGCCGGCGCCTGATGAAGTGATGTCAAGTGTAATGGTTTTTCATCATTCTTTCAGCCGTGGCAGACGATGCCGGGGATATGCTGGCCCGTGGGCATGACCGCCAGACAAAAGCCGCCTTCCCTGGCTGCCGCCCTCGGCCGGTCATCAGGATTCACATAGCGGGGGAACATCCCGGAGGAGGTGCAGCAGCGGTATATTGCACCCTCATCCGGCGACGCGGGCGGCGCTTCGATCGCCGTTGACGCAGAACGGTCGGTCCCCTGGGCAGACCGATGGGTGCCGCCAGCCGCAGCAGACAAAACAGGCGGGAACACCGCCATGCAGCAGAGAATCAACAGGCAGTATTTACGGTTCAAGGTCACCTCCACGGGGATGCCCCGGGTTCATCGGAAGTGAAAGTCATTGGCTCATGTATCAATTGGTTAATGCTAAGACGCGCAGCATTATGCTGCAAGGCACAGCGGTAATTGCTGCATGGCAAGGTGGTTGACTCCGGGATCGCGGCCTATACTTTCCCAGAAGCAGAAATAATTTTCAGAAGCTGGTGAAGAATTCTGGCACAGCTCATCATGACTTCCTGCGGGTCTGCGCTTGCAAGGACCCGATCATAAAGGAGATAACATGGGCGAATACAAATCCGGAAATCCGGCAGACATGCTCACCAATGCCTGGCAGGCGGCGGCAAGACTCGGCGATATTCAACTTGACATCTGCAACAAGCTGGCGCAAACCCAGAATGACCTGATGGCCTTGTGGATAGAATATGGCACGAGGCAGATGCAGATATTCAATGGACACCGTGATCCCGCCGAATGCGCGGCGCTCGAATCCGACCTGATCACGGAGTACTCCCCCAAACTGTATGAGCAGACGGCGAAGGTGTTCGACATCTTCAAGTCGGCCACCAGCGATCTGGTCACTCAGCTCAATGGGCAACTCGCCTCTACGGCCGCCACCCAGGGTGATGAGGCCAAAAAACACCGGAAGGTGACAAAAATCCCCAAACCGCCTGCAGCAGCCTGAACGCTGGCGGCGGTATTCCCGCCGTATTTAGAAATGGATGGCGCGGCCGGAGACGGCGAGCGCGGCCTCGTGCATGGCCTCAGCCAGCGTCGGATGCGAATGGATGGTGAGCGCGATGTCCTCGCTGCTGCCGCCGTAGTTCATCGCCAGCACCGCTTCGGCGATCAGCTCCGAGGCATTGGCGGCGAAGATGTGCACGCCGAGCAGTTCATCGGTGCGGGCGTCGGCGATCATCTTGACCATCCCACCGGTTTCATTCATCGCCTTGGCGCGGCCGCTGGCCATCATCGGGTAACTGCCAGTCTTGATTTCGCGCCCCTCGGCCTTCAGTTGTTGTTCAGTCTTGCCGACCCAGGCGATCTCGGGCCAGGTATAGATGACCCACGGGACGATGTCGAGATTCACATGCGGATGCTGGCCGGCGATGTGTTCGGCCGCTGCCACGCCTTCCTCGGAGGCCTTGTGCGCCAGCATGGGTCCGCGCACGACGTCACCTATGGCATATACGTTCGGCAGGTTGGTGCGGCAATCGGCGTCCACTTCGATAAAGCCGCGCGCATCGAGCTTGATGCCGATACCGGCGGCATTTAGCCCATCGGTATTGGGTTTGCGTCCCACCGCAACGATTAATTTCTCAACCGTTACTTCCTGTTTCGCGCCTTTCAGTTCATAACTCACGGTGACCGCACCGTCCTTGACTTTTGAGCCGGTGACCTTGGCGCCAAGACGCATGTCCAGTCCCTGTTTGGTCAGGGACTTGAAGGCTTCATCGGCGATGGTCTTGTCCGCCGCCGGCAGAAAATCATCCAGCGCCTCCAGTACCATGACTTGCGCGCCCAGACGCCGCCAGACGCTGCCCAATTCCAGACCGATGACGCCCGCGCCGATCACGCCCAGTGTCTTGGGCACGGCATCGAATGCCAGCGCGCCGGTGGAATCGACGATGTTTTTCTGATCGATGGGGACGGGCGGGATGCGCGCCGGCACCGAGCCGGTGGCGATGATGATGTGCTTGGCTTTGGCGGTTTGTTTCTTGCCGCCCTCCGCTGTGGGATTCACCTCGACTTCATTGGCGCCCAGCAATTTGCCCTGGCCTTGCAGCCAGTCGATTTTGTTCTTCTTGAACAATCCGGCGATGCCCATGGTCAACGACTGGACGATCTTGTCCTTGCGCTTCTGCATAATGCCGACGTCCATCGCCGCGCCCTGCACGCTGATGCCGTGGTCCTTGGCGTGTTTGCTGATGTGCTCAAAATGGTGCGAAGAATCCAGCAACGCCTTGGAGGGGATGCAGCCGACGTTGAGGCAGGTGCCGCCCAAAGCCGGCTTGCCGCCGGCGCCGAGCCAGCCTTCGACGCAGGCGGTCTTCAGGCCCAGTTGCGCGCAGCGGATGGCGGCCACGTAGCCGCCGGGACCGGCGCCGATGACGATGACGTCGTAGTCAGCCACGGGATTTCCCTATATTTCCAGCAGCGCCAGCGCCGGATATTCCAGGTGCTCCTTGATGGCCACCAGGAATTGCACCGCCTCGCGGCCGTCGATGATGCGATGATCGTAGGACACGGCCAGATACATCATGGGCCGGACGACGACTTGCCCGTTTTCCGCCACCGGTCGTTCATGAATCTTGTGCATGCCGAGGATGGCGCTCTGCGGCGGATTCACGATCGGCGTAGACAGGAGCGAGCCGAACACGCCGCCGTTGGTGATGGTGAAGGTGCCGCCGGTCAAGTCCTCGATGGCGAGTTGACCGTTGCGCGCCTTCTCGGACAGATCGCGCAGGCGTTTCTCAAAGTCGGCAAACGAGATCCGATCCGCATCGCGGATCACCGGCACCACCAGCCCGCGCGGCGCGCTGACCGCGATGCCCAGATCGAAGTAATTGTGATAGAGGACATCATCGCCGTCGACCGAGGCATTGATGATGGGGAATTTCTTGAGCGCCTCGACGACGGCGCGGGCGAAGAAGGACATGAAGCCGAGTTTGACGCCATGGGTCTTTTCAAAGGCATCCTTGTAGCGGTTGCGCAATTCCATGACCGGCTGCATGTTGACCTCGTTGAAGGTCGTGAGCAGCGCGTTGTCGTGCTGCGCCTGCAACAGCCGTTCGGCGGCGCGCTTGCGCAGCCGCGTCATGGCCACGCGTTGTTCCGCTCGGTCGGCGGCGACGGGCGCTGCCGCGGCGGCCGGCGCGGCGCGGGACAGATGTTCGATGACATCGGTCTTGGTGATGCGGCCTTCCTTGCCGCTCGCCGGTATGGCGGCCGGACTGAGGGACTTTTCGTCCACCAGCTTGCGCGCCGCGGGGCTGAGCTTGGCGGCGGGGGGCGCCGCCGCCTTTTGTAGTACCGCCTTCGGCGCGGGGGCGGCTGCCGCGGATGCAGCCGCGACCGCGCCGGTGGCATTGGTGTCGAGGATGGCGAGCACCTCGTTGCTGACCACGGTGTCGCCCGTGTTTTTTTTGATTTCCTTCAATACGCCGCTTTCGGGTGCCACTACTTCCAGCGTGACCTTGTCGGTTTCAAGATCGATCAGGTTCTCGCCCCTGCTGACGGGTTCCCCCGCTTTTTTGCGCCACTCAAGCAGGGTGGCGTCGGCGATCGATTCCGCGAGCACGGGCACCTTCACTTCGATGAACATTTTGCCCCCTTTCCTTGCGAACGGCGCGACATACGGCTTTGCGCCGCCCCGATAGTATAACTAATGCTCAGGCCGTTTTTTTCTTCTGCGCGGTGCGGTCTTGCAGGCGGAGCGCGTCACTGACGATGGTTTTTTGCTGTTCCTGATGCAGGGCGAGCGAGCCCACGGCCGGCGCTGCGGAGTGCGGAC
>Ga0335077_10001353_pt1 | contig 29065 bp, 22 predicted proteins | sample Lox_Sample_31_FD_207151 | JGI IMG/M metagenome (GOLD analysis project Ga0335077, IMG submission 207151) | Soil microbial communities from Loxahatchee National Wildlife Refuge, Florida, United States - Lox_Sample_3.1 | ecosystem: Environmental > Terrestrial > Soil > Wetlands | place: USA... | reverse complement strand
AAAAAGGCTCCGCCGTCTTTCGGCTGAAGGAACATGTGAAGCGGCTGTTCGACTCGGCCCAGATTGTCCAGATCAAAATCCCCTTCTCTCCCAAAGAAATCGAGGAAGCCATCCTCGGCACGGTAAAGGTCAACCGGCTGCAAGAATGTTACATCCGCCCTATCGCCTTTATCGGGTACGGAGACATGGGTCTTTATGTCCAGAAAAATCCGATCCAGGTCGCCATTGCGGCGTGGCCCTGGGGCACCTATCTGGGGGACGAGGGAATCCGCAACGGCATCCGAGCCAAAATTTCGTCCTTCACGCGCCACCACGTCAACGTCAGCATGACGCGCGCCAAGGTCACCGCCTATTATGCGAACTCGCAACTGGCCAAACAGGAAGCCAAGGAAGCCGGCTATGATGAGGCGATCCTGCTGGATACGGACGGTTACGTCGCCGAAGGACCGGGCGAGAATATCTTCATCGTCCGGAACGGCACGCTGAAGACGACTCCGCTCACCTCGATCCTGGAGGGCATCACCCGCAACAGCATCATACAACTTGCACAAGAAAAGGGCATCCCGGTGGCGCAGGAACGGTTCACGCGCGACGAGATTTATATCGCCGAAGAGGCGTTTTTTACCGGCACCGCGGCCGAAATCACTCCGATTCGCGAGGTGGACGGACGTGTGATCGGCACCGGAAAACCGGGTGAAATCACCAAGCGGCTTCAAACGTCATTCTTCGACGCCGTGACCGGCAAAGATCGTGGCCACCCATCCTGGTTGACGCCCGTCGTCTGATCGCTGATAAGGGTGTGGTTTACTTACCGAGGGCTTCCTTGAACCAAGAGCTTTCTTCCCGGACCATCTACTACACTCTTTTTTCTTCCCCGATCGGGCGGATTGGAATGGCCGCCACTCCAAAGGGTCTCTGCCAGCTCTCATTGAATGTGATCAGCGAACCGACGTTTCGCAGAAAACTTCAGCGCGAATATCATCGACCGGTCATTCGCAGCGACGAGCGTTTTGGGGACCTCGTGGCTCGGCTTGGGGCTTACCTTGCCGGCAAACCCATCCGCTTCCACACACGATTTGACCTTTTGGAAGGGACCTCCTTTCAACAAAAGGTCTGGCGCGCTCTTCAGCGAATTCCCTACGGACAGACACGCAGCTACCAATCGGTGGCCAAAAGCATCGGTCATCCCCGGAGCTTCCGAGCGGTTGGCGGTGCGTGTGGAAAGAATCCGGTCGCGGTTTTGATTCCCTGTCACCGCGTCATCGGCGCCGATGGGCAACTCGCCGGTTTTACCGGTGGACTCCGGACAAAACGCTGGCTGCTCCGCTCCGAAAGGAAATACGTTCGCGGCCCGGATCGTGATCCGGACGGGAGAATCCCATGACCCAAGCGTCCGGCCGCGACCGGAGGAAGGATCCTCGTTTCGATGTCAAGGTCAAGGTGGATTATTCGACGCGAGAGATGTTTGTCTCGAACTACGTCACCAACCTGAGTAAAGGCGGGGTCTTCATTCAAACCGATGATCCGCTCCCGCTTCAATCCCGGATTAATCTCACATTTTTCCTGCCCGATCTCGACATTAAAATTGAAGCCAAGGGAAAAGTGGTCTGGACCTATGACATTAAAAAGGGAACCGGCAATATCGTCCCCGGAATGGGCATCAAGTTCACGGACCTTTCGGCTCAACATAAGACGTTGATTGAAGATTACATCCATAAATTATCCAATCCGTCCCGAACATCCCATTAACAGTCTGCCGTGTACCGGCATCATCGGTCGATGCATTTCGCTTGCCTTCCCCGGCTTCCGCTTGGTATCATCAAACCCCCTGTTTTTTTAGTTAACATACATGGGATCCGACCAAAGATGGCCAAACAGGAGTGGTTCCTGAAAGTAATCATCTGGGAGTTGACCATCAAGGGCCTCCTTCTTCTGTTGCTTTCGGCCGGCCTCCTCAGCCTGATCAACAAAGACCTCGAACTTCTTACGAAACGACTGGCTCAGATCCTTAATCTGGACGTGGACAAACATTATATCAGCCTCCTGCTCAGCATGGCCGGAACGTTGAAGAATGCCCTGCTCGTGGAGGTCTCGGCCGGGATGTTTTTGTACGGAATCTTGAGCTGGGTAGAAGCTTACGGGCTTCACAAACGGAAACGGTGGGCGGAATATTTAACGGCGGTCGCAACCGGCTTATTCATTCCGCTGGAGATTTACGAAGTGGTTTCCCGACTCTCCGTAATACGCGTGGCCGTGCTTATACTCAATGTTGCCGTAGTTTATTATCTCATCAAGCACAAAGAACTGTTTCCAAATAAGAGGTTAGCCCAGGCCAAGTAAGTTTTTTCATTTTTCTCTTTACAACGGATCAGGGATTGTGCTATCCTTTGATTCGTATCTAGCGTATATATCGTTTTATCCTCATCACTGCCTCCTTCGTAGCGTCATCTGGTTTTATCTTTGCTTCTTCGCGGTCTCATTTCATTTTTACGGCCGAGGTTTATCTTGTGACCTTGCTTGGAAGCACGGGGGTAAAATACCCCGTCACATAAGGAGCCAGTGAGACGATGGCGGACACGGACAATAAAATTAAACCAACCGCTGGACCGATTCGGTTCGGCCTGGTTTTGGGTGTTCTAATCCAATTGACGATCCTGATCGGATTCATCGTTGGATTCTTCCAGCAGGCCCGTCCGGCCCAGCCGCTTCAGATCTCTCTCTTGTCTCTTCCGAACGCGGCCGAGCCGGAAGGCCAGGTCATTTCCGACTGGTGGATCAAAGACGCCCGGATCGGTATGACGGACCAGATCCGGCAAGCGAAAAGGATTTTGCTTTCCGAGCCATCGGCCTTCAAGCAGATTTCCAAAATTCACCAGATTCTGCACGGTTTTCATTCCGGGCTTTCCGTCCAAGACGAAGAGCGCCTTGCCGAATTGATCTACCAGGAGAGCCTTCGATACGGTTACGCGCCCGAATTAATTGTTTCAGTGATCATGACCGAAAGCTCCTTCTCTCAACGGGCGTATTCCCGTAAGGGTGCGATCGGGTTAATGCAGATCAAACCCGGGACGGGACAGGAAATGGCCGAGATCAATCAAATCTCGTTTCACGGCGCAAAGGCCCTCTACGACCCCAATCTCAACATCAAATTGGGCATCCAGTACCTGGCCTTGCTGCACCAGCGATTCGGGGATCTGAAGCTGGCCCTGACGGCCTATAACTACGGGCCGACTCGAATCGCGGGATACATGGACCGAGGTGAAAACATTCCGCCCGGATACACCCGGAAGGTTCTTCGCCGCTACGAACAACTCCTCCAGGAAAACCCGAGCGATGATTCCCCGACGACCGACGACCGCCAATCCTGATCCATTCCAGGGGCTCGCGTTGCCGCCATTATCTGTGGGGACCCCTGCGGGCTCCGCTCTTCCGATGCCCCCATGCCCCGTGCTCGGACAGGCGAAGCCTGTCTGTCCCTCGCTTACCCCCTGGCGGAGCCGGACGGAGCCGCCCCCCTCTCGCTCGCCGTGCTCGCCGGATAGATACCGTAAACGGGTGACCGCTATCGGCTTCGTCCGACTCCCACGCGATCGCAATGGGTTGAAATCGGACACCGGCTGCAGTGCGGCGAAATCGGCTTGCAGAGATTTTGACCGTAGGTCACCAAAAGATCGTTAAAGATAATCCAATAGCGCTTGGGCAGTTTTTTGCGAAGGGCCATCTCGGTTTCCTCCGGAGTCTTCGTCTTGACGTATCCCAGCCGGTTGCTGATGCGGTGGACGTGCGTGTCCACGCAGATTCCATATTTCCGAAAACCCAAGGTGATCACCAGGTTCGCCGTCTTGCGCCCGACTCCTTTGAGCGTAAGCAGTTCTTCCAGATCGTCCGGAACCCGGGCGTGATACCGCCGGATGAGGTCCCGGCTGACCGAGAGGAGGGTCCGGGCCTTGGTCCGGTAAAAGCCGACGGGGTAGATGGCCTTCCGGATCGTTCCGGCCGACAGCCGGATCATTTCGGCCGGCGTCTTCGCCAGTCGAAACAATCGCTCGGTCGCTTCCGCCGTCGTGCTGTCCTTGGTCCGAAGGCTCAACAGGCAGGAAATGAGGACCTGGTAGGGATCGTTCGACCGGTCGGCCACCACCCCGACAATGGGAACCTTCCACTTCCGGATTTCCCGTTTGAGAATTCTGACAACGGAGTGAATCGCTTGATCGTCCATCGTTAGACCGGTATTGTACACGATCACGATCGGGAAACCAAAATGAAAACCTGCCCCGGTAGTTGAATTCGTCTTTATAAAATGATACGATGCCTATGACGACTAGAGCGGAGCGGGAACCGATGGTGGCCTTGGCCAGAAAGACCCTGATTCATATGGTCGGCTGGACGTTCATCCTGCTCGGGATCGTCGGGCTCTTCCTGCCGGTTCTGCAGGGAGTTTTATTTCTACTGATCGGCCTTCTGATCCTTTCGAAAGAGAGCCAGCGGGCGAAAGACCTCCTTCATCGAATCGAGAAACGGTACCCGGTCCAATACCGGAAAATGCACGAATTCAACGAACGGCTTAAAAAACGGATCCGCGGCTTCGTAAAGAAATAGCCTCTCCCGCCCGTCTCCTCCGGAGTGTTCCATGCCTGTCCCGAATCCCGATCCTCAAATTTCAACCCGACCCCGTCTTCTTCTGATCGACGGCCATTCGTACATCTACCGGGCGTACTTTGCGATCCGCAACCTCTCCACCTCGAAAGGGATCCCGACCAACGCCGTCTTCGGCTTCACCACGATGCTCTTGAAGACGGTCCGCGACCAACGGCCCGATTATCTCGCGGTGGCCTTTGACGCCAAAGGCCCGACTCTTCGGCATGCGGAATACCGGGAGTATAAAGCCCAACGACCGGAGATGCCCGACTCCCTCCGCCGGCAGATCCCGTATATCCAGCGTGTGGTGGAGGCCTTTCGTATCCCCGTCCTCCTCCAGGAAGGGTTGGAGGCGGACGATCTGATCGGAACCCTGGCCCGTCAGGCGGAGGCGGCCGGCCTGGACGTGACGATCGTCAGCGGCGACAAGGACATGTTCCAGCTGATCTCGCCGCGAACCTGCGTGTACGACACGATGAAGGACAGGGTGTATCGGGCCGAGGATGTCCGGGAGCGATTCGGCGTCGAGCCGGAGCGGGTCATCGATATTATGGGCCTCATGGGCGACTCGATCGACAATATACCGGGAGTTCCGGGGATTGGTGAGAAAACGGCCGTGGATCTCATCCGCCGCTTCGGCTCGATCGAGAATCTTTTGGCCCATCTCGACGAGATCGATAAACCCAAGCTCCGAGAGAACCTTCGCGCGTTTTCGGAGCAGGCCCGGCTGAGCCGCCAGCTGGCCGAGATCAAGCGGGACTGTCCGGTCGAACTGAACCTCGACCGCTTCCAGCGGGCCGAACCGGATGCGGAGGCGATGACCCGCCTCTTCCTCGAACTGGAATTCGGCAGCCTGCTCAAACGGGTCGAATCGCCCGCCCGCCTGCCTGCCGGTCAGGCAGGTCCGACAGACGGGCCCGCCGCTCCCGACTCGGTCCGGGTCGAAATCACGGATTCCGATGAATCGCTGCGCGGGATGGCGGGCGTCCTGGCCGCCGCCAAAACCATCGGACTGGGTTTTTGGACCCTCCCAAGCGGTCCTGCCCGTCCGGCAGGCGGGTCTTCCGCCGACCATCATGCGCCGGGCCGGGACCGGTCCGCGATTCTGGGAATCGCCCTCGCGGTGACGGATCGGGTCTTCTATATCCCGTTGGGCCATCACTACCTGGGCGCGCCGGCCGCGCCGGAGAGCCGAATCATCATAGAACAGTTGCGGCCCTTGCTGTCGGATGCGTCGATCCGGAAGGTCGGCCATGACCTCAAAGCGGCCCTGTTGACAAGCCATCAAAGCGGCCTCTCGATCGAAGAGCCGATGGATGACACCATGATCGCCTCCTATCTTTTAAACCCCAACCGGCGGGATCATAGCCTGGAAACCGCAGCGATCGATCGGCTCGGCCTCCGCTTGCCCGAACTGGCCGCTCCGCTTGCGCCGGAAATTCCCGTCGAACAGATGGCTTCGGCCGCGGGCGAACGCGCGTCGGCCGTTCTGCGACTCGATTCGTCCCTCCGGCCGCTTCTTCACGAACAGGGACTGGACCGATTGTTCGACGAGATCGAGATGCCGCTGGTCCCGGTGCTGGCCGAGATGGAAGAGATCGGCATCAAGCTGGATGTCGGTCGGCTTGCGTCTCTTTCCAAGGAACTGGAGACGCAGCTGTCGGGCATGGTTCAAAGAATCCAGACCCTGGCCGGAACGGAGTTTAATCTCAATTCTCCGAAGCAGTTGGCCGAGATCCTGTTCGACCGGCTCGGTTTAAAACCCATCAAGAAAACGAAGACGGGCTATTCCACCAATGAAGAGGTGCTGCAGCAACTGGCCCTTCAGCACGAGCTCCCGGCCGAGATCCTCAACTACCGGCAATTGACGAAACTCAAATCGACTTACGTCGACGCGCTGCCCCGTCTGGTCCATCCCGGGACCCGCCGCCTTCACACCTCGCTGAACCAGACCGTCGCGGCCACCGGCCGTCTCTCCAGCAGCGATCCCAACCTCCAGAACATCCCGGTCAAGGGCGAGTGGGGAGCGCGCATCCGTCAGGCCTTTATTGCGGAGACCGGATGCCGCTTGCTTTCGGCCGACTACAACCAGGTCGAGCTCCGGATCCTGGCCCATCTTTCACAGGACCCGCACCTCCTGTCCTCCTTTCAACACGGGGAAGACATCCACGCCACGACGGCCACGCAAATCTTCGGCCTCGCCCCGGAGCAGATCACGGCCGAGATGCGCCGCACCGCGAAGACGGTGAACTTCGGGATCATCTACGGGATCAGCCCCTACGGCCTGTCCGGCACGCTGGGCGTTTCCCAGTCGGAGGCCAAACGGTACATCGACCGGTATTTCGCCCATTACAGCGGCGTCCGACGCTTCATCGACAAGACGATCGCCGAGGCGAAGGAACGGGGCTACGTCACCACGATCTTTTCGAGGCGCAGGCCGATTCCGGAGCTGGCCAACGAAACGCCGTCCGTCCGTGGTCTGGGCGAGCGCACCGCGATCAACACGCCGATCCAAGGAAGCGCCGCCGACCTGATCAAACTGGCGATGATCCGCATCGCGCGGCGGCTGAAGGCGGAAGGCCGTCGGTCCCGGATGTTACTGCAGATTCACGACGAGCTGATCTTCGAAGTTCCGGAAGAGGAGATCGATCCGATCACCGGGCTGGTGCGGAATGAGATGGAGGGCGTGATGCCGTGCCTGCCGGCAGGCGGGCCGCTTTCCGTTCCCTTGAAGGTCGACATCGGCGTCGGCGCGAACTGGAACGAGGCGCACCCGTAGTTCAGCGAGCAAAGCGAGCGAGAAGGGGAGGCTCCGTCCGGCTTGGCCGGTGGAGAATAAGCGAAGATCAGGCTTTGCCTGTCCGAGCGCGGGGAGTGGGGGCATCGGAGGACCAGTTATAAGGGTCGCCGGACGGGCCCCCACAGATAATGGCGGCAACGCGAGCCCCTATGATGAAGACGCTATTGCAGCCCCAGCGTCGTCCAGGTCTGTCCGCCGTCGGTCGTCTTGATGATTTTCCGGTTGAAGAGGGCGGCATAAAAAGTGGTGTGGTCGATGTCGGTCTTCATGAAGTCGGCCGCCGCGAAGGCCGTCAGGCCGGGCTGGAGGATCTCGGAAGGCGTCGAGCAGTCCCAAAGAATGCACCAAAAGCCCCCTCGATCCACGCTCCGAACAATCCCATCGGAACCCGCGTAGAGCGTCAGATCCGCCGTGGTGGGACCGATCAGCGGCGCCACAAAATAGATTGTGAATTTGAATTTGGGATCGTAGGAAAGGTTAAAAGTAATCCCCGAGTCCGTGCTCTTGTATATCCCGCTGCCACCCGAACCGGCTTCTCCCCCGCTCGTCCCGACGTACAGCTCGGAAGCCAGCTGCGGGTTCACGGCCATGGAGACCACCTCCTCCTGCGTCAAGGCCTTCAGGCCGGGGATGGCCTCGGTCCACTGGGCATCGATGCTCGGGTTGACTCCTCTCGAGAAAAACCCGCCGCCCTCGGTCCCGATATAGAGCCGGCTCGTCGCCTGGTCGGGGACGAGGGTGGGGTAAATGGCCATGGCCGTGACGGCGGAATTGCTCAAGTTGTCGGTGAACGGCGAAAAGGTGAAGCCGCCGTCGGCGCTTCTCCAGACACCGCTCGACTGGCTCGCCAGATAAACGCCGCGGCAAGGGGGGGTGGGGGGACAAAAGTTGCGGTCGATGACGATCGCCCGTATGCTGGTGATCGCGCTTTGACCGATGGGACTTGACCAGGTCTCACCGTAATCCAGGCTGGCAAAGATCCCTCCGTTTTCCGTTCCGGCATAGATCCGGGACGGCGTGACCCAATCAATCGCCAGCGCCGTGACCTTCAGGTCGATCAATCCGTTGTTGATCGGGGCCCACGAACTTCCGCCGTCGGTGCTCTTGAAGACGCCGCCGCCGTCGGTGCCCACGTAGAGCGTGGTCGGCGTAACGGGATCGATCGCGATCGCCTTGAGGTCGTAGGTGCTCGAAATATTCTTGGAAGGGGAACCCCAGCAGCCGGACAGGACCGGGACGAGGATTAGGACCAGGATCAGGCCGCCAAGGGGATGAACATTGACGACCCGGTTGAGAGAATCTTCGGAGGTCATTACATCATCGGGATTCGGTAGTGTTGCACCATCCGCTGCCCCGCGGTATCGATCACCGAGAGATTCTCCTCGCCGTAATTCGTGACGAAGACGTTTTTCCCGTCGGCCGAGAGGGCAATGGACCGCGGCGATGCCCCCGCGTCCATGGTCTTCTGAACCGTCCCGGTCGCCGCGTCGATCAGTGAAAGGGTGTTGGAATGTTGATTCAAAACATAGGCGGTTTTCCCGTCCGGGGTGAAAGCCACTTCCATCGGCCCTTCCCCGACCGGGATCGTCCGGATCACTTGAAGGCTCGACAGGTCCACGACCGCCACGCTGTCGGCTCCTTCGTCGGCGACGTAGGCCTGACGGCCGTCCGGCGCCACGGCGACGGCCATGGGCGCCAGGCCGACCTCGACGCGCCGGACGATCCGCCACGACGCGGTATCGATCACGGCCATGTCTTTGTAGCCGTGATCCACGACGTAGGCCTGACGGCCGTCCGGCGAGAAGGCGATCCCGCAGGGCCGGCTTCCCACCGGGATCGTCCGGACCACGCGCTTGGAGGCCGTATCGATGACCGAGACGTCGTTCGATCCGTGGTTGCTGACGTACAGAAACCCTCCGGAAGGGGTCAGGGCCGCGCGGATCGGATTGCGCCCGACCGGGATCGTCGCCGTCACTTGTTGCCCGGCAAGGTCGACGACCGAAACCGAATCGGAAAGATGGTTGGCCACGTAGGCTTCTTTCCCGTCGGATGATATCGCCATGAAAATCGGCGCGCTCCCGACCGGAACGCGGCTCACCGCGCGCTGGGACTGCCGGTCCACGAACAGCAGCATCCCCTCCCCCGCCTTGGCCCGAAGCAGAAAGAGCTGTCGGTCCGACGGGCCCGCGACCACGCGCAGCGGTTCCTGACGGATCGCGCTCCACATTCCCTCATCCGGGTCGGCGTCCTGTCCCTTGAGCAGCCAATTCTCGGACGCGTAGGGCTTCTTCGCGGGACCGGAAGTCGCGCCGCAACCCGCGAGCCCTCCCGCCGCGATGAAGATGGCGAGACTCCAAGCGATCCCCTCACGTCTTTTCATGATTCTTCCTCCTTTTAAGAAGCCTACAGCGGAACCTTCGCGTATTGGGCGACGACGCTCTTCCGTTCGGTGTCCATCAGGCTGACGTCGGTCCGGCCTTCATGCGTGATGTAGAGAAAGCGGCCGTCGGCCGTCAGCGCCATCGAGCCCGGGAATTGGCCCACCGGAAGCGTCGCCATCACCCGCCCCTCGTTCGCGTCGATCACCGACAGATCGTTTGATCGGGCATGGATGACGTAGGCGACCTTTCCGTCCGGGCTGAAGCTTACCTCGACCGGTCCCGCCCCGGCCGAAAGTGTTTTCACCACATCGAGACTCGCCGTGTCCACGACCGAGACCGTATCGGAACCCTCGTTCGCCACGAGGATCGTCCGGCCGTCCGGGGTGATGCCCAAGCCCATCGGCATCTTGCCGACCTTGACGCGCTTGACGACGAGGGAGGTGGCCGTGTCGATCACGGCCATATCCTGTCCGCCGTGATGAACGACGTAGGCATATTTTCCCCCGGGATCGAAGACGAGACCGCAGGGCCAATGGCCGACCGGGATCTCGCCGTCGGCCTGCTTTGTGGAAAGATTCAAGACCGAGATCGTATCCGACCCGTGATTCGCGACGTACGCGTAGGTTCCCGACGGCGCGATCGCGATCCGGATCGGGCGATGGCCGACCGGAATCGTCCGGACGACCCGCCGCGTCGCGGTGTCGACCACCGAGACCGTATCCGAGAGGTGATTCGCGACGTACAGCTCCTTTCCGTCGGCCGTCAGGGCCAGCGCGATAGGCACCTTCCCGACCTCGACCCGTCCGGCGATCCGGTAATTCGCCCGGTCCAGGACGACCAGCGTTCCATTTTCATCCGCCTTCGCGGTCCGAAGGAGATAGAGCGCGCGGTCGTCGGGCGAAAGGGCGACCCGCAAGGGACTCTGCCGCATCACGCGGTAGACCCAGACCGCGTCTTCCGTATCGTAATTGTATTCGGAATTTAAATCCTTTTCATCGCCGGGATGGACGCGGTCCTGAGGGTTGTTCTCCTGGTCCGACGCTTGCGGAGCCGCATCTGGATAGGGCGAGGCCGCCGCCCGATTCTGAGCACCGGAAAATCCTCCGCAGCCCGTTAAGACGAAAAGGGAGAGGAGGTATGATGCCAGATGCCGGTGACGAAAAACCCTTAACGGCTGTAACATATGTTTTCTCTCCACAAGCATCCCGCCACCAGCATCTTTACACTTATACTCACGGCCCCGCGGTGTAGTACAGTCGCGTGTTATTATCCCCGGACACCAGGGGCGAGGACCAGCCGAGGAAGACGGACAACGCGCTGCCCGCTCCCCCCGTCGCGGGCATATCGATCACCGGGCTGTAATAAGCGCTCTCGGATCCCACGCCGCCGTCAATAATAACCGCGCCCTGCCAGCCCGGCACGGACACGTTTCCACAGGGACCCGGCCCGGTCGACAGCGCGAAGCAGTTGCTGTAGATCCGGAACATCGCGCCGTCGTTCTGCGTCCAGACCTCCACCCCGTTTCCTGCGGCATCCATCACGATCTGCGGCGCATGCGCGTCCCCGCTCCCGGCGTCGATCTCTTGTCCGGCCAGCCAGGGACTGATAAAATAGTGGGCCCAAATATTCCAGCCCGATCCATCGTAACTCTCGTAGGTCGTAATGGCGTAGCCGGCTCCGTTCGACGCCATCGCAATATGCGGATTCCTGAATTGGCAATTCAGAATCGAGCGAACGCCGTCGAGCGAGGTGGAGGAGGGGCAGCCGCCGGCAAAGGGCCCGGTTCCGAAGACCGTGGGAGTCGATACCGTATTAACACCATCGGGTATGGTTAGGACAGGATAGCTACCAAAATTGGCTAATATATCCATAGTCCAGTTGACGGCCGACCAGGGAGAACCCATCCCGTACTCGCGCGCCACGATCGCCTGGCCTTCATAGTACTGATCGGCATTTCCATCCGGATTACAGTTCCCGTTATGAGCCCCGCTTGCACAGCCCGCCCCCAAAGGATTCGAGATAGAAAAATCCTCGCTCAGCCCCCAAGAGGTCTTAATCAACAGGAAAGTCTGGCCCGTTGTATCCATCGCGAGATCAAACTCGACGATGTTGACGCAGGAATCGCTATTGCTGACCGTTCCCCGACTTGGCGCACCTCCGTCACCGGCTTCGAAACAAATAAGTTGATTCCGGCTGGCAACGCTGCCGGGCGTACCGCTGGAGAGGTTGGCATCCGGACTAAGGTCCATCGGACTCTGCCAGCTTGTTCCATTGAAAAGATTGGCCTGAAGGCTTGAGACCATACAAGGACCTTGTTGTATCGTTAAATTGTTGACATCACCTGTAACGCCCCCGTCGAACGTCGAAGGGTCAACCGTAGGCGGGACAAAGCAGTCCGTCTGTTGCACCATCTGGATAAAGGCCACAATCGAACGACCGAAGTTGTCCACCTTCACACGCGGGCTCTGGCTGGGTTGAACCGTGGAGCTGTCCACACCGCTGAGGTAGCAGATGCCGTCGTTCAGGCCGCTCCCTGCAGGGCAAATGGTGTCCGACGTGTCCCAGACCCCGTTGACCAGCCGCCGTACGACCGTCTGCCATCCGGCCGAGAACTTATAGATGTCTCCACCCGTATCAAAGGTATTTCCCAATCCCGCATACAAATCTCCATCGTAGACGGCAAGAGAATGCACCGAGTCATACGTATTAAAATCATGGCTATCGGACCAATCTGTCTTATCGCACGCGATACACCTCTTGATATCTCCGCTGCTTCTCGTCCCTCCGCTTGGATCGCCCAGACCGATGTACAAAAATCCATTATAGGGGACCATGGTATTGACACCCGCAAAATTTTCCGGATAATCACTCCCCGTGAACACATTGGTCCAGTCACTATTTCCACCGCAGATGCTGCAACTCTCGATATCGCCATGCGCTGCGGTAACCGACTGAACGTCCTCCCCATAGCCGATATAAAGCCGGCCGTTGTAAACCGCCATGGAATCCACGGCCCCGTAGGTCGCCGAATTATCTCTAACGGTAACCCAGTCCGACCCGTCGCAAATCGTGCAGCGCTTCACATCGGCCGTGGTAACGGAAGAGATGATATTTCCATCTCCAAAACCGGCATAGAGCTGGGGGGCGGCGCAGGTCGAACATTGATAGACGGCCATGGAATCTATGGCGCCGTAGAAACCCGGGTTGGGAAACACCGGACTCTTCCAGACCATTTGCCAATCGGAGCCGTCGCACACGGCGCACCGCCATATGTCTCCTTTACCAGGCGTCCCCACGGTTCCGGTCCCGTGTCCCATGCCGATATAGAGCGATGGAGTCGGACAAGCAGGACACTGATAGACCGCGATCGACCGCACGTCATTATAAATCGCGGCGCCGCCGACGTTCGCGCAGGGGGGGGAGCCGCCGCCGCACGACAGATTATTCGTGGTCAATGGAGTCCAGGCGGTTCCGTCAAAGACCCTCATGTCCCCTTCACTATTGTTGGTGATACTGGCGCCCAGACCGGCGTATAATTTACCATTATAAACAGCCATGGACCTAACTTCTTCATACCCGTTGGTTGGGTCATCATCATTAAAAGAATAGGACCAGGTATTTGTGCCAGCATCGTAAACGTAGATGTCCGAGCTTCCTCTCTGGATGCCGCCCATGCCCGCAAATAACTCGCCGTTGTAAACACCCTCCATCGTCAGCACCTGGGAGCAATTATTATTCCCACCACCAGGGCATTGCGGACCTTGATCCGTCATGACCGTGATCCTGATCCGATCAATATTGAGCGGGGCCGCCGTCGTATCGTTATCCGAAATCAGGACACCGAACGAAGGATTGGGGGAGCTGGGAGCGCCGATATCGGACGGCGTCCAAATCGTTCCCCAGAGGTCGTTCAGGTTCCCGGTCACCGTGCCTGTATCCGTGGTCTGGCTCATCTGAATGCCCGTCTTGCGCGTTCCGACCAATGTACAGCCCGACTTTGTCAAACCGATGCGATATTGACGATCCGTTGCAGTGCCTGATGCCCCATTGCCTTGCACGCTCACGATAATACCCTGAATACTCGTTGCGGTAATATTAAAATTGAAACCGGTAACACAAAGGTCATCCTGGGTCGTGTTATTGTATGTGGCATAGAAGCCATCCGCAGCAGTTTGTACGGCATTGGTTAATGTTCCCGAAGGAGTAGCCGTCCAGTTCGTCCCCGAGGCCGCTCCAGGGGTTTTAGGAGTAGGATTCGCGGCAGTCGAATCAAACACCTGGATCCAATCCTTTTGATTGTACTGCGACCAGACCGCCATGGCGCTGCCGACACCGTCGTCCGCCGTGCCTCCGGACGGCGGCACGCCGTTGTTCGCCGGGTCCGGCTCCAGCGCGATCGCCGGGTCCGCCGCGTCAAAGTTGGTGAACTCCCCAGAGTCGTTGAGCTGCTGGACGGCTCCCCAGATCCCGCCGCTGAAGCGTCGCGCATAGACCCGCTGGGCCGTGCCGTCGTGCTGCTGCCACACCACAATCGCGTCCCCGTTGTCGTCCATCGAAACCTTCGGCGACCAGGCGTCGTACTGCGCGCTACCCGTGTCGATCACGCAGACCCCGTCGTTTCCCGTCGGGTCCGGATTCCCGAACGGGCAGGCCGTGTCGGTCGTGTCCAAGACGCCGCCGGTCCAATGCGCCGCGTAGAGATGGTAGACTGCCGGGAGGCTATCCGAGGCGTCCAGATCCACCCGCTTGGTCCAGACCGCGACCGCGCCGCCTCCGCCGTTCGGCTGGACCGCTACCTGGGGGGTCACGTCAAAAACCGCGCCGACATCGAGCGGCGAGGCCGAGGGCGCCCAGGCCTTGGCCCTAAGACCGTTGTCGGCATTCCCGGACGAGGAGCTGGTTTTCATCCCGCAGCCGCTTAAAAGATAAATACTGCTCACCAGCGCGAGCGGAGGGATGAGGTATGATCGTTTAAGCATTTTCATCACTTCTAATTATAACCCCTGTCCATCATCCTCAGTTGGACCGCGCAAAGTAGATATCGTTGCCCTCTTCTTCCGTGTGCGCATCGGCATCGGCCGAGGAGACAAAGGGGTTGCCGCGGCCGTCCGTCCAGAGGAGATACGCCCTGCCCTGCTCATCCACCGCCAGGCTCGGGTGGTAGTGACGCGCGCGGGCGGCATCGTCGTTCACTTTTTCGTTGGCCCGGAGGCCGACCTGTCCCGGGCCGATCTGCGCGAAATAGATATCGGCCTGGCCGTTCCGGAAATCCTCCCAGGCCAGATCGATGCCGCCGCGCGGGTCGAAGGCAACGGAGGGGAAGGCCTGAGGGCGGTCCGTTCGATCATCGTTCACCCGGCTCGACGGACTGAAATGGGCCCCGCCGTCCGCGCTGACGGCCAGATCGATGTCCGCGTCGCCCTGCCGGACCTTTTCCCACCAGAGCGTTTCGCCCTTGGCGGCGTCGGGCGGATCGACCGGCCCCGATTGCGGCCGGAACTGGGCCCAGGCGACGGCGACCCGGCCGTGCGGATCGACGGCGATGCTGGGAGAAACCTGGACCGTCCCGTCGGCCCCGGACACGACCCTCCGGTTCGGCTCGAAGGTCCTTCCGCCGTCGATGCTTCGGGTCAGATAGATTTCGGAGCGGCCGTTCCGAAAATCCTCCCAGGCCACGACGACGAGACCCCCGGCTCCGGCCCCGACGGTGGGGTGCGACTGGACGGAACGGCCCGCATCGTCGTTCAGCCGGAGGTTCCGGCCGAAGCTTCTTCCACGGTCATGACTGACGGTAAAATAAATGTCCCCCTCGCCGTTGCGGTCGTCCGACCAGGCCGCATAGACGTTTCCCTCCGGAGAGACCCCGATCGACGGATTGCCATGATAGGCCCAGCCGTTGTCGTCGTTGAGGAGGAGGTTTTTGGTAAAGGTCTTCCCGCCGTCCTCGCTCCGCGCGAAAAAGATGTCCGCGTGGCCTCTCCGGTCGTCCCGCCAGATCATATAGATCGCGCCCGCGGCATCCAGCCCGAGGCTGGGCTTGTACTGCCGGGCGCGGCCCGTGTCGTCGTTCACCCGGACATTCGGACCGAAGGTCGCTCCCCTGTCGTCGCTTTTGGCGAAGAAGACGTCGGAATCCCCGTTTCGAACATCGTACCAGGCCGTGAAGACCTCTCCTCCCCGCACCGCCACGCTGTGCGCCCCGGAAGAAAAGGTATGCGCCCAGAAGGACCGCCGGCCGGCGTCCGTGATGCGGTGATTGGGCTGAAACGAAGATGCCGGGGACTTAATGCTGGATGCCGGTGAGCTGCCTTCAACCTGCTGAGACAATGCCGACGGTCCCGCTAACGGGGTCAATGAAAGAGCCAGTGATAAATAGAATACCATTTTTCTCTTCCAGCATCTTGCGTCACGCCACTTGCTTCTCATCGCTTTTTCCTTTCACCCGCATCCTGTATCCAGCATCTCTCGCCCGTTCACCGATTCAATTCTTCCGGTCCAAGCCGCTTTCGTTGTAGGTCACCAAACTGCGCATATCGTCCGCCGGATTATGGGTCAGGTTGACCAGCCCCGAACCGTCCCGGTTCATGGCATACAATTCCCAGTTGCCGTCCCGGTTGGTCACGAACAGGATGCGGCCGTCCGGAAGCCAGACCGGATCGTCCTCCTCGGACCGGGGCGTGCGGGTCAGGTTGTGGGGTTTGGATCCGTCCGCGTTCATGATATAGATCTCCCGGTTGCCGTCGCGAATCGTCACGAACGGAAGGACTCTTCCGTCCATCGACCAGGTAAACATTCCGCTGCCGTCGTCCGCCGGATTGCGGGTGAGGTTCGCCGGGTCCGAGCCGTCCGGGTTCATGGAATAGATCTCCCGGTTGCCGTCGCGGGTCGTGACAAACCCGATCCGGGTCCCGTCCGGCGACCAGAAGGCGTTCCAGTCCAGACCGGGGCTGTGGGTGAGGTTCCGCTGATGGGAACCGTCGGCGTCCATGATATAGATGTCCTCGTCCCCGCTCGCGCTTGTCGAGGTGAAGGCGATCCGGGTGCCGTCGGGCGACCATTTGGCGTCCGACTGCTCGTTCTCCGACCGGGTCAGGCGAATCTGGCGGGATCCGTCGGCGTTCATGAGGTAAACTTCCCGGTTTCCCTCCCGCGCCGAGATGAAAAGGATTTTTTTCTTGTCCGGCGACCAGCGGGGGAATTCATCCGTGCCGGTGTCGGTCAGCCGGTGCTGATCGGTCCCGTCGGGCGCCATCGAATAGATATCCCGCTTGCCGTGATCGTTGTTCACATAGACGACCCGGCTGCCGTCCAGCGTCACCACGGCAAAGTACTTGGCCCCGCTGCTGTTCGTCAGCCGGATCTGGTGCTCGCCGTCCGGATCCATCCGGAACAACTCGCGCTCGCCGGTGCGATTGGATGAAAAATAGATCTTGTAGTCCCGGGTCTCGCGCGGAATCAAAAGGCCCGGCTTGACCTTCTGACCGCACCCGGACACGACCAGGACGGCCGTGATCGCCGCCATTGCCCATCGGTACGTCCTTTTCATAACATCCTCCATGGACTCTTCCACCGGGGGGGGCCCGTGCGGAAGCGGAAACCGTCCTCCGACCCGCCTGCCGGCAGGCAGGCGCCCCCCGGACCCCTACCGTCCCGGATAGAGCCGGATCCCTCTTGTGTCGTCGGCCGGGTTATTCGTCAGATTCGTCACTCCGGACCCGTCGCGGTTCATGGCGTACAGCTCCCAGTTGCCGTCCCGGTTGGTCAGAAACAGGATCCGGCCGTCCGGAAGCCAGACCGGATCGTCTTCATCCGCGTTCGGCGTGTTCGTAAGATTCCGGGGATTGGACCCGTCCGCGTTCATGATAAAAATCTCGCGCCGGCCGGCGCGGTTGGTCACAAACGGCAGGACCCTTCCGTCCGAGGACCAGGTGAACATCCCGCTGCCGTCGTCCGCCGGATTGCGGGTCAGGTTCATCGGATCGGACCCGTCCGCGTTCATCGCGTAAATTTCCCGGTTGCCGTCGCGCGTCGAGACGAACCCGATCCGGGTCCCGTCCGGCGACCAGAACGGGTTCCAGTCCTCCGCGCGATTCTTGGTCAGGTTCGTCTGATGGGCGCCGTCCGGATCCATCACGTAGATCTCTTCGTTGCCGTCCCGGTTCGAGGTGAAGGCGATCTTGTTTCCGTGGGGAAGCCACTGGGGATCGTCCTCCATCCCCGGGGTGTGGGTCAGCCGCGTCTGATCGGTCCCGTCCGAATTCATCATGTAGAGCTCCGCGTTGCCGTCGCGCTCGGAGATGAACACGATCCTCTTTCCGTCGGGCGACCACCGGGGCGCGTAATCGTCCGCGTCGTTGTGGGTGAGCTGGACCCGGTCGGACCCGTCCACATTGATCCGGTAGATCTCACGGTTGCCGGTGCCGTCCGTGACGTACACGGCCCGCTTTTCATCCGGAGAGGCCACGGCGTAATCCACCTGGCCCATGTTGCGGGTCAACCGGGTCTGGTGGCTTCCGTCCGGATCCATGACGTAGAGTTCCCGGGTGCCATCCCGGTACGAAATAAAAAACAGTTTAAAATCCAACGGCGCGTTTTGCGGAGCGGAGAGATCTCCGGCACTTCGTCCGGACGGCGTCATCATCTGACCGCATCCGACCAGCCCCGACATCGCCGAAACCGCCAAGGCTCCGAGCACGCCCGAAACGACCTGCGATCTCCTCTTCATTCGTCATCCTCCTCTTGAACAACCTTCCAATCCGCTACCAAACCACCAGGCTGTAATTTTCCGGGCCGTCCTTCGCGATATCCACCCGAACCGGACTCTCCTCCAACGGGATCGTCCGGACCGCCCGCTGCCGTTTCAGATCGATCACGGTCAGGGAAGCGGAACCGCTGTTGGCCACGTAGGCCCACCGTCCGTCGGGTGAGACCGCCGCGCTCTTGGGAGCGCGGCCGACCGGAATGAGGCTCACGGTCTTCAACCCCCGAGTTTCCAGCACGGACACATCGTTCGACGCCTCGTTCACGATGAGAAGCCGCGCGCCGTCCGGCGTCACCGCCGCGGCCATCGGTCCCGTCCCGACCGCGACTTGCGCAATCTTCTCGAACGACGGGATGGACAAAACCGAGACGCGGTTGCCGCCGTGGTGCGTGACATAGGCCCGGGAACCGTCCGGTGAAAGCGCGATGCCGCACGGGTTGTCTCCCAGGACCAACGTCCGTCCCACTTCGCCCCGCGCGTTTTCGATGATCGACAAGTCCCCGGAATGATGATTCGTCACCAGTGTGAACCGGCCGTCGGGGGTCACCACGATCCCCATCGGGTTGGTTCCGACCGGGATGCGCTTCAGGATCCGGCGGCCCTCCAGGTCCAGGACAAAAACTTCGTTCAAATCTTCCGGAATGGCGTAACCGGTCCGTCCCCAGACGGCCAGTCGCATCGGTCGATGCTCGCCCATGATGGCCCGGGCCGACCGGAAATCGGGATAGCCCTTGTCGATCCGGACGTCGGGAATCCCGCCCCCGCATCCCCAAAGGGCGATGCCCGCCAGCGCGACCGCGATCGTCATCCGAGGCGTTTTTGTCACGGCCGCACCCCGGCCGCCTCGGTCAGCAAGCGTTTTTGCGTCCCGTTCGGGTCCGTGATCCAGATCCGGTATTCACCGCTCGCGTTCGTGACGTAGGCCAGCCATCGGCCGTTCGGGCTGGCCGTGGGATGCCAGATGCGGGTGCCGGGCGGCGCGATGGAGCGGGTCAAGGACACGATCTCCCCGCTCTCAAGATTCTTCCGGTACAATTCATCGCGGCCGGCCGATTCGGCGACGAAATAAAGTTGCTTGCCGTCCGCGGACCAGGCCGGCAGCCGCGCCGATGGAAGCCGCACGACCGCGCCCGCATGCCCTCCGTCCCGATCCATGATATAAATGGCGGAAGTCCCGTCCCGGTTGGAGGTGAACGCGATCCGACGGTCGTCGGGCGACCAGGCCGGTTGAATATCCGCACCCGGGGCGTCGGTCAACCGCGTCGGGTTCGAGCCGTCCGATCCAGCAACGTAGACCTCCCAATGGCCGTCCCGATTGGACTCGAACGCGACCCACTTTCCGTCATGAGATTCGACCGGGTCCTCGCCCGGTTCGATCGCAAAAGGGCGCGCATGTCCGTCGATCGTCCCTGGGTCCGCACGCTCGATCCGACCGGTTTCGGTGTCCATCACATACCATCCCCGAGCCTCATCCCGCCCGGCCGCAAAGGCGATCCGGCGACCGTCGGCGAACCAGGTCGGATGCTCTTCAAAATAGCCTCCCGTTCCGTGCGAGCCCTCCTCGTTCGAATGGAAGCTCACGGCGATCTCGCGAAAATCCGACATGCGGATGGCGTAAATTTCTTCCCGTCCGCCCCGGTTCGAGGAAAAATAAATTTTCGACCCGTCCGGAGACCAATACGGGCAGATGTCGTTGTCGGGATTGAAGGTCAGGCGCGTCGGGTTGGACCCGTCCGAATCCATGACGTAGATCTCCGGATTTCCGTCCCGATAGGAGGCAAACGCGACATGCCTCATATCCGGGGAAAAGACCGGGCTGGATTCGGCCGCCGGGGTCTGCGTCAGGCGGACCAGACCCGTTCCGTCCGCCCGGATCGTGTAGACGTCCCAGTTCCCGTCTTTGTTCGATTCAAAGACGATCCGCCGACCGTCGGAAGCCCAACGCGGATGATCCTCGTCCGAGGGGTAGTCCGTCAGATCCACGGCCTCGCCTCCTTCGGAGGGCATGAGAAAAATATCCCAATTCCCGGTGCGGTCCGAAATGAACGCCAGGGACCGGCCGTCGGGCGAATAGACCGGCGCGTCGTTGTCTTGGGCGCTGGCCGTCAGGGCCTCCAGGGCCGTGCCGTCGGGATGGACCCGGTAGATCTGCCAGCTTCCGCTCCGGTTCGACGCGAAGGCCAGCCATCGGCCGTCCGGCGACCAAACGGGATTATAATCCTGCGCCGAGCCGCTTGTCACGCGCCGAAGGTCCCGCCCGTCCGGCCTCACGGTATAAACGGCCCAATTCCCGCTGCGCCGGGAAGCGAAGACGATCCGGCTTCCGTCGGGGGACCAGGCGTAACTGCCGTTTCCGTCCTCGGCGCGGTTCCGGGTCAGGTTGACCGGGTTCGAGCCGTCGTCGTTCATCACGTACAGCTCGGTGTTGCCGTCCCGATTGGAGACAAAGGCGATCCGCTTTCCGTCGGGCGAGGCCACCGGCCAGATGTATACCGGTTTTCCCTCCCGGAGATCCATCGGCTGGTCTTCCTCCTCCGAGCCGTACGGTTGATTCCCCTTCAGCGGATTAACAAGGGATGGGGCCGGACCGCCGCCGCATCCGGCCGTCAAAAAGGCAAAAAGCGTTGCAAGGTTGAAAAGTCGCGCGGCCGCATTGAACCTTTGGACCCTTAAACCCTTCACCGTTTCCGGATCATGTTTTTCTATTTCGGCGACCAGTATGGCCACTTGCTCTCTCCTTGCAACCGGGTCAACTGCGTGACACGGGATCCATCCGGACTCATGGTGTAAATCTGATAATGCCCATCCCGGTTCGAACTGAACGCGATCTGCCGGCCGTCGGGCGACCATTGGGGCCCGATGTCGTCGGCCGGATCGTTCGTCAGGTTTCGCAGATCTTGCCCTCCGGCGTCCATGACGTAAATATCATTCCGCCCTTGTCGAAGCGCTTCGAAGGCCAATCGGCGCCCGTCCGGCGACCAGGCCGGGTTCGACGCGGCGCCGTCCATCCGCGTCAGGCGGCGGGGCTTGGACCCGTCGGCCGCCATGACATAAATCTCCCAATGACCGTCCCGGTCGGACTCGAACGCGATTTGGGCTCCGTCCGGGGACCAGACCGGTGTTTCGTTATCGCCCGTTCCCCGGGTCAGCCGAAGCGGATCGCCGCCCTTCGCCTCCACCCGATAGATCTCCCAACGGCCCGTCGCATTGGACTCGAACGCGATCGTCTCTCCGTTGGGAGACCAGGCCGCCGCCACCTTGTCGCCGGGAAGATTCGTGAGCCGAGTCCTTTCTTGCCCATCGGCCCGCATCAGGTAGATCTCCCGACGGCCCTCGTCGCCGAGCATGAAGGCCAGCCGGTCACCTTTAACGCAGCCCTCCGGCTCCGCCGGGGGCTGCGCGGGGCCCGGGGACATCGGAGCACCCGTCGAAGACGGAGCGCACGGGCCCCCGGATCCAACGGGCGACCAGGCCGGGGCGCTCTGCCGCTCCGGTGTCCGGGTTATCTTCGTATCGACGAAATCCCGAAGGGTCATACTGTAAATCTCCCAGCGGCCGTCCCGGTCGCTGAGATAAGCCAGCCGTTCTCCGTCGGGCGACCACGCCGGCCAGATATTTTTACCCCGGCCCCGCGTGACGTTGCTCAAGTGGCGCCCATCGCGGTTGACGATATAAATGTCCCGGCCCCCCCCATGCAGAACGGTGAAGGCCAGCCGGGCCTCCCGCCCCGCCGGGTCCGGAAAGCCTAATTCAGGCCTCGGACTCCCGGTCGTCGCGCAAGCCGCGGGAAGCAGCCAGGCCGCCGCGATGAAAAGCGCCCATCGCCATGCCGTTTCCTTCATCTCCGCCTCAGGGAATCGGCGCAACGAACGGTCCGTCACCCTCGTCGTGTCGGGCCTGTTGCGTTCCCCAGAGGTCCATGACGAAGATCTGCCAGGGTCCCTGGCCATCCTTCTGGACGAAGCTGATTCGCGATCCGTCCGGAGACCAGGAAGGAACCTCCTTTTCCGAAACGGCGTCCGTCATCGTTTTCTGAATCCGTCCGGCCAAATCGACCACCGAGATATAGGCCCCCGCTTCCCCTTTCGAGACGAACGCGATCATCTTCCCGTCCGGCGACCACCGCGGGCTGTCCTCCTCTTCCGGCGTCCGGGTCAGTTGCCGGGGATTCGAACCGTCCGCGTTCATGACATACAGTTCCCAATTGCCGGTCCGGTTGGAGACAAAGGACAGGTGCTTCCCGTCCGGCGACCAGTTGGGGCAGGTGCTCTCGCCCGAAGTCTTGGTCAGCGGGCGGGGCCGGGAGCCTTGACCGTCCATGAGGTAGATCTCGTTGTGACCGCTCAGATCGGAGACGAAAACGACATGCTTCATGTCCGGAGACCATTTCTGGTTGTCTTCCACGGCCGGCAATGTCGTGAGCCGTCGTTGATCCGAGCCGTCCGGGTTCATCGAAAAAAGGTCCCAGCTTCCCGACCGGTCCGAGATGAACATGATTTTCAATCCGTCGTAGGACCAAACCGGCCAGCGGTCGTTCGCGGCATTCCGGCTCAGATTGGTCTGATGCGTACCGTCCGAATCCATGACATAGATCTCTTTATTCCCGTCGCGGTTCGAGACGAAGAGTATCCGCTGCCCGTCCGGCGACCAGATCGGGTCGTCGTCGTCCGCCGGGTTCCCGGTCAGGTTTCGCGCATGCCCGCCGTCCGGATCCATGGCGTAAATTTCTTTATTGCCGTCCCGCCTCGACTCGAACGCCAGGCGGGTTCCGTCCGGCGACCAGACCGGATTCTCTTCGTCCGTTTCGGTCCGCGTCAGCCGCACGATGGCCGGCGTCGTCCGGCTGATCCGTTCGGAAATGATCGGATCCGTGTTGAACGGTTCCGTCGCGACTTGACGCATCCCACAGCCGATCAGGTTGATCGCAGAAAACAGAAAGAAGGCCGAGACCCGGAGTCGAAAGAACGTGTTCATTTAACGGGCCTCCAGAACGGCCATGTGTTGTCCGACGCCGTGTGGGTCAGGCGCGTTTGATGCGAGCCGTCGCGGTTCATGACATAAATCTGATTGTGGCCGTCCCGGCTGGAGACAAACGTGATCTGTCCCCCGTCCGGCGACCAGGTCGGGATGTCCGCATCCGTCGGGCCGACGGTCAACCGCTTGATGCTCGATCCGTCCACGTTCATCAGGTAAACCTGCCAGTTGCCGTCCCGGTTCGAAATCACCGTCAGCTGCTGGCTGTTCGGGGCCCAGAAAAAAGCCCCGCGGCCGTCCTCGTGTTTATCGCGGGTCATGTTCGTCGCGTTCGACCCGTCGGCGTTCATGACGTAGATTTCGTTGTTCCCGTCCCGGTTGGAAACGAACCCGATCTTGGTGCCGTCCGGCGACCATTTCGGGTTGAAATCGTCCCCCCGGCTTTTGGTTAGATTCCGCTGGTCGGATCCGTCGGCGTTCATCACATAGACTTCGCTGTTGCCGTCCCGCTTCGACAGAAAGGCGATCTTGGTGCCGTCCGGCGACCAGAACGGCCGGGAATCCTCGGCCGGGTCGCGTGTCAGCCGACGGAGATCGGTCCCGTCGCTGTTGACCACGTAGATTTCATGGTTGCCGTCCCGCGTCGAGATGAAGGCCAGTCGGCGGCCGTCCGGCGACCAGAAGGGATCTTCATCCTCGGCCGGGTCGTGCGTCAGCCGGACCGGATGCGAACCGTCCGCGTCCATGATGTAGACTTCCTTGTTCCCGTCGCGGGTGGAAACGAAGGCCAGCCGCCGGCCGTCGGCCGACCAGACGGGCCAGACGTCGTCGCCGGGGCTCCGCGTGAGGTTGCGTTGATCGGACCCGTCCGGGTTCATGGAATAGATCTCCCAGTTGCCGTCCCGGTGCGACTCGAACGCGATCCGGCGGGACAGGCCGCCTTCTTCCCCGGATGCGAGTCCGGAACCGCACAGGACCAGACCCACCGTAGCCAGTATAACCCCTTTCATTTTCGGTCCACCTCCTTTAGATTGATCCGACCGTCCCGCTCAATTGAGCAACCATTGCGGATCGGCTTTCCGTCCCGCGACGGCCGTCACGGGCGTCGCCCCCGAACCGTCGGCGGCCGCAATGAAAAGTTCGGGGGCGTCGAGTTGATATCCCACGAACAACACCCTCCGGCCGTCCGGAGACCAGACCGGCTTGGCCTCGTCCGGCACGCGCGACATCAGTCGCTTTTCATGGCGGCCGTCGGCATCCATCACATGGATTTCCCGCCGGCCGGATTGATCCACGGCGTACGCGATCCGGCTTCCGTCCGGAGACCAGACCGGATCCGTCTCGTCCCCGCGGCTCCGGGTCAACCGCGCGATGCCGCTGCCGTCCGACGCCATCCGGTAAAGCTCCCAGCTTCCGGTCCGGTTCGAAACAAACAACATCTGTTTTCCATCCGGAGACCAGGCCGGACACCGATCGTCGGCGAGGTTTCGAGTGAGATTGGCCGGATGCGATCCGTCCGCGTCCATCGAATAAATTTCCCAGGCCCCCTCCCGCCTGGCTTCATACGCGATCCGGCGACCGTCCGGCGACCAAACGGGGTTGGCCTCCTCTTCCGGCGTCTCGGTCAGCCGCCGCTCGCTCGATCCGTCCGCATCGATGCGATAGAGCTCCCAATTTCCGTCCCGGTTCGATTCAAAGGCGACCCGGCGGCTGTCCGGGGACCAGACCGGCCCTTCGTCAATCCCCTTGGCGTAGGTCAGTCGGACCGGGGCGCTTCCATCGGTGTTCATGATATAGATTTCGTAGTCGCCATCCCGTCTCGAAACAAACGCGATCTTGGTTCCGTCCGGGGAAGGCATCAGCCCTTCCTCCTCCTCCGGAGTGGAGGTCAAACGCTCGGTGCGTCGACCGTCGGCCGTCACCGAATAAATGTCCCAGGGACCGTCCTGCGTGGAGGCATAGACGATCCGGCCGGCCGCGGCTTCGGCCGGGATCGGAACGGCGGCGGGCGGGCTTTCCTTGAAAAGCGTCCCCTCGCAACCGGCGATGAAGCCGATCAAACCGCAAACCAGGAGGCCTTGTTGTCGGTCCCGCTTCCATCGGCCTTTCCCGCCGTCCATATTCCACTCCGCCAACCTTGACCGGCCCGCCGCGGGAGAGCCCGGGTCACTGAACCGCCAGACCGCTCGGTCGGACCCCGACCTTCACGGTCCGGACCACATGACCGGACGGAAGGTCGATCACCGAGAGGTCGGACGATCCTTCGTTCAAAACATAGGCGTAACGGCCGTCCCGGCTGACCTTGACCTCGACGGGGGTCTTGCCGACCGGGATATCGCCGACCACTTGGTACGTGCCGGCATCGATCACCGAGAGATCGTCCGTGCTGACATTCGTGACGTAGACGAATTTTCCGTCCGGAGAAAACGTCAACCCGGCCGGAAAACTTTTGACGGTGATCGTCCGTTCGATGTTCCTCGACGCCGTGTCGATGATCGTCACGCCGCGGGGATAATCCGCCACCCAGACCGTCCTACCGTCCGGTGAAACCCGGAGGCCGGTCGGCATCTCGCCCACCTTGATTTTCTGAACCACGGAACGGGTCCCGGTTTCGATAACCGCCACCTCGCTGGAGCTGCCGTTGCTGACGTAAACGAAGCGCCCGTCGGGGGCCACATCGATCCAGTTGGGGCCCAGTCCCACCGGAATGGTTTGAATCGTCCGCCCTTGCGCCAGATCGACGACCGAGACGGTATGCGACGAACGGTTGGTGACATACAGGATCTTTTGATCCGGGGACAGGGCCAGGCCCGTCGCGCCGTTCCCGACTTCGATGGTGTTCACCACCCGATCGGAAGACGTGTCGACTACCGTTACGGTATTCGTGAAATTTGCCACGTAGAGACGGCTCCCGTCCCGCGTCAACGCCACGCCCCCCGGCAGCGCGCCCACCGGCAGCGTCTTGAGCGTCCGGTACCGGCGGGCGTCGATCACCATCAGATTATTGGATCCCTCGTTGGTCACATAAAGGAGCCCGCGCGGAACCGATCCGTCGGGAGCGGCGGGCGTCGGAAGACCGCATCCCAGAATTCCCAACAGAGCGAGACCTGTCGCCGCCGGTTTCCAGACCGGGTTTCGGAGCCTCGGGGGCCGGACCGTATCGGCCGAAGGGATCGTTGCGCCGTGCGAACTCATCGTCGCGCGATCCCTTCCTGAATGGATTCTCCCATGGCCAGCGACTTGAGCACCCGTCCGGTCGCCATATCCAAGACCGTGACGGTGCTGGAGTCCCGGTGCGAAACAAAGGCCTGCTTGGCGTCGGGGGTAAAAAGCACATCCACCGGAAACTTTCCGCCGGTCGGAAGGGTCCGGACCACTTCCGCCGAGGCGGCGTCGATGACGGAGAGGCTGTTCGATTTTTCATTCGCCACGTAGACCCACCGGCCGCCGGGGCCGAGGGTCACCCCCGCCGGGGCCTTCCCGACCGGGATCGTCTTCACGACGATGTTGGTCGTCAGGTCGATCACGGACACGTCGTCGCTGATATTGTTCGCGACAAACGCCCGCGTCCCGTCCGGCGTGATGACGATCCCCTCCGGAACGACGCCCACCCCGATCGTCTTCACCACGGTCTGCGCGCGGGCGTCGATGACCGAAACGTTGTTCGAATCGCAGTTGGTCACGTAGGCAAACCGGCCGTCCGGGGTGAACACGATGCCGTCCGGCGACTTGCCGACGGGCAAGGTCTTGACCGTTCTGAAGCTCGAGGTTTCGATGATCGTGAGGTCGTTCGAGGCCGAGTTGGCCACGTAGGCCCACTTTCCATCGGGCGAAATATGAATGCCGTCCGGGGCCGTTCCGACCGGAACGGTCCGCGCCACCTTCAGCAGACCCAGATCCACGACCGAGACGCTGTTCGAATCGAAATTGGCGACGAGGGCATACCGTCCGTCCCGCGTGGTCGCGACCCCCAAAGGCCGCTTTCCAACCTTGATGGATTTGACGATCTGCTGGGTGACGGGATCCACGATGGCCAGGTCATCCGTCGTGGCGTTGGTGATATAAAACAGGGGGGACGGCCCATCCCCGGTCGCACCGCCGAGCAGGGAGGCTTCCTGACGGCTCTGGTGATTGGCCCAGGCATTGATGGGGGCTAGAGACAGGATTAAGAATGCGAATACGATGCCACCGATACTTAGCCACCCGGCCTTGCCTGTTCTCATCCTGAAGTCTTCCATGATTACTCTCCTTTTACTTTTTCATCCACATCCATATACCGTATCCGGCGTCTTTCATTTCAGGGTGATGACCCAGATATCGCTGTTTCCGGAGCGCAGGGACGTGTAGGCAATCTTGCGGCCGTCCGGGCTCCAAGAAGAACGCCACCCGTCCACCATTCCGTCCAGCGTCAGGGGCGAGCGGTTCGATCCGTCCGAATTCATGATCCACAGATTCGAATCGGCCGTACGGAAGATGATGCGTTTGCCGTCCGGACTCCAGGAGGCCGCCGGATTATTGTCGAACCGCTTGTCGGCCACCAGCCGAACCAGGTTTTTCCCCTGCAGGTCCGACAGCCAAAGGCCCCATTCCCCGCTCAGGTTCGAAGAGAAAAGGACCCGCGTGCTGTCCGGGTTGAAGGAAGGATGCCAGTGCTCGGCCATCCCGATCGAGTGTCGCCACTGTTTTTGCGTCGTCAGATCGATGATCCAGTTTTCATCCTTTCCCGTTCGATTCGACGTAAAAATGATCATCTTCCCGTCGCGGCTCCAGGAAGGATCGCGATTCCATGTGGTTGGAAGAGGATCGGCCCGGGTCAGGGGCCGCTGATGGGATCCGTCCGCGTCCATCAGCCAGAGTTGGTTGACGCCGTCGCGGCTCGAGGTAAAGGCGATCGTCTTCCCGTCCGGGCTCCAGGCCGGGGACCAGTCGCCCTTCGGGTGATGGGTCAACGAATGGGCGTTTTTCCCGTCCAGATCCATCACCCAGATCTCTTCCTCCCCGCTCGCGTACGATGTGAACGCCAGCCGTTTCCCGTCCGGACTGAAGCTGGGAAGGTAGTCCATCTCCGGACTCGTCGTGAGTTGAACTTCATTACCCACCTGCGGTCCGAGCTTGAACGCCGCCGGAGTCTCCGCCATGGTCGCGGCCGGGCAGAGGACGACCCCGATCATCATCACACTAAAAAGTTTACGCATGGGATTCCCCGTCTTTGATATTTTTTGCATAAATGTTAATCATCACTCGCCGAAAAGTGTTCCCGTTGACGGGCGGCGCTGACCGAGCGCCGGGCGTCTTCATCCCGTCCGGTATAGGCCACGTACGCAATCCTAGAGCCGTCCGGCGACCAGCGATGCCGGTCTTTGCCTTTATCGGCCAACCCAAAGGTCAATCGCCGCTGACCGGAGCCGTCCGTGTTCATCACATAAATTTCATTGTGCCCGTCCCGGTCCGAAACAAAAGCGATCCTGTTCCCGTTCGGAGACCAGAAGGGATTAAAGTCCTTCGCCGGAT
>Ga0335077_10001352_pt1 | contig 29065 bp, 21 predicted proteins | sample Lox_Sample_31_FD_207151 | JGI IMG/M metagenome (GOLD analysis project Ga0335077, IMG submission 207151) | Soil microbial communities from Loxahatchee National Wildlife Refuge, Florida, United States - Lox_Sample_3.1 | ecosystem: Environmental > Terrestrial > Soil > Wetlands | place: USA... | reverse complement strand
TCTCTCGCCGTTTCCGCCTGGGTCAAGCTCCGCATCGTCGCCACCGGTATCATCTTCATCGCCTTCTTTATTCCTGCGGGGCTCGGCGGCATCTACAACGCCATCATGAGTACCTACTGGGGAGACTTGCTCAATTTCTCTGGCCTCTTCCGCGACATCGTCACCCATTCCTTGCGCGCCGACTCGCCTGGCGCCGACTTCGCTCGTTGGAACCAGATTCCCATTCCCGTGGCTTGGGCTATGCTTGCGCTGGTTTGCATCTTTTCGCTCTTGCTCCTGAACGCCCGTTTGCGCGCCCGTGAGGTCGTTCGCGGATGACCCCCGAGAATCGCCAAATCGTTTTCAGCAACGTCTCCAAGTTCTATGGAGAGGTTCTCGGCGTAAATCGCGTCAGTTTTACGCTGGAATCGGGCATCACCAGCCTTGTCGGTCCCAATGGTTCCGGCAAGACCACGCTGATGAATCTCCTGACCGGCCTCATCAAACCCTCCCAGGGTTCCATCCAGGTGCTGGGCCTCACCCCAAATCAACCCATCGAGTTCTACCGCCAGGTCGGCTACTGCACGCAATTCGATTCTTTCCCACCCGGCGTCACCGGTTACGGCTTCATCTACCAGCCTCTTCGTCTTCACGGCTTTGGCAAAGTGCAAGCCGCCAAGCTCACCGCCGAAGCCCTTGAGCGCGCCGGCATGAGCCAGGTCGCGCAGCGCAAAGTCGCCGGCTACAGCAAAGGCATGCGCCAGCGCATTCGCCTCGCGCAATCCATCGCCCATCATCCGACGGTTCTAGTTCTCGATGAGCCGCTCAATGGTCTGGATCCCATGGCTCGCGCCGAATCCATCGCCCTCTTCGAAGCGCTCGCCAAACAAGGCATGCACGTCATCATCTCGAGCCACATCCTCGAAGAAGTGGACCGCATCTCCGATCGCGTTGTCCTCATGAGCAGCGGCTACGTCGTCGCCGAGGGCCAGATTCGCGAAGTGCGCAAGGAAGTGCGCGACCACCCCATGCAAATCCTCGTGCGTTGTTCCAACGCCGCGCGCTTGGCTTCCGCCGCCTTCGAGCTCGACCACGTCGTCGAAGCCAAAATTCTCGGCGATGGCCAAAGCGTCCTCGTGCGCACCCGCGACTCCGAACAGTTCTATCTCTTGCTCAACAAAATCGTTTCCGGAGGTTTGGTCGAGATTGACGCCGTCGCCCCCGCCGACGACGACGTCAATTCCATCTACCAGTACCTCATCGGCTCGGATGGTTCCCCCACATGAGCGCCCAAAATTTTCTCTCGCAAACGCAAAAAACTCTCCAAGAGCAGCCTTGGTCTCTCTACGCCAGCCAGATTGGCGTTCTCGTGCGCAACGAAGTCCGCCGCAATCTCTTCTCTCGCCGCCGCATCTGGGTTTATCTCCTCGCGCTGATCCCCGTCATCATCATCTTCATCCACTACGTCACCGACAAATCCACGGCCGGCCGCGATGAACTCGACGTGGATACGCAAGTCCTCGCCGGAATCATTCAGCTGTACTACTTCCGCTTGGGCATCTTTTTTGCCTGCATGGGTATCTTCACCTGGCTCTTCCGCGGCGAGATCGTCGAACGCACTCTCCACTATCAGTTTCTCGCTCCCGTTCGGCGAGAGGTCCTGGTCATCGGAAAATTCCTGGCTGGCGCGATCATTTCCATCGCCGTGTTCGAGGTCGCCGTTGCCGCCTGCTTTTACTTGACCTACACGCGGCTCGGCCCGGCTGGGCACGCCTACGTTTTCGACGGTCCCGGCCTCGGCCAGCTTGGTTCCTATGTTCTTGTCACTGCTCTCGCCTGCTTGGGTTACGGCGCCGTTTTTCTCGCCCTGAGCCTGCTCTTCAAAAATCCCATCGTTCCCGGCGCCATCATCATGGGCTGGGAAACTATCTCCCCCATCTTCCCCTCGTGGGCGCAACATCTCAGCGTCACCTTCTATCTGAAGCATCTTTGCCCGGTGAGCCTGCAGTCCACCGGCCCCCTCGCGATTTTCACTGTCGTCGCCGAACCCGTTTCTCCCTTCGTCGCTATCTTCGGCCTCTGCTGTCTCACCCTCGCAATTCTCATCCTCTCCTGCTTCCTCATCCGCCGCATCGAAATCATGTACACCGCCGAGTAGCACGCGCCTGCCTTGGTGGCACAGGCATCCATGCCTGTGCGCTTTTCGTCGCGCGTCGACTCCACCCAGTCCGCCGCCATCTCCGCCAACGTCACACGTTGGTCTGTACGGGACGGGCTTGCCTCTCCCTCTTTCTTTTTTGCTAAACTCCCTCCGTGCCATCCCTCGGCCTTCTCTCGCCACGAATCCCTTGACAATCCCTCCCGCCGCTGGCTAACTCCACCTCTCGTTTCCCTTCTCGCGGAGGCCGCCCTTGACCTGGACCCAAGTCTACGATCCCCTCGGCCACTGGTGGCTCTCTACGCTCGTCGCCGCTCTTCCCGTCGTCGTTCTTCTCGGCCTTCTCGCTGGCTTCCGCGTCCGCGTCCATCTCTGCGCCATCGCCGGCGCCGCCACCGCCGTCCTCTGCGCCATTTTCGTCTTCCACATGCCTGCGTCGATGGCCATCAGCAGCTTTGCCTACGGCACCGCTTACGGCCTCCTCAAAATCGTTTGGATCGTCATCGCCGCCGTCTTTCTCTACGACATTTCCGTCGCCACCGGCCAATTCGAAATCATGAAGCACTCCGTCGCCGCCATCACGCCCGATCGCCGCCTCCAACTCCTTCTCGTCGCCTTTTGCTTCGGCGCCTTCATCGAAGGCTGCGCCGGATTCGGCGCGCCGGTCGCCATCGCTGGCGCCTTCATGATCGGCCTCGGCTTCAAACCCTTTCAGGCCGCCGCGCTCAATCTCATCGCTAACACCGCTCCCGTCGCCTGGGGCGCCATCGGCACACCCGTCCACGCCCTCGTTTCCGTCACCAATCTTTCCGAAAGCGATCTCAGCGCCATGATCGGCCGCATTCTTCCCATCACCGCTCTTCTCGTCCCCTTCTGGCTCGTCCGCACCATGGTCAGTTGGTCCGAAACGCTCGAAGTTCTCCCCGCTATCCTCGTCATCGGCATTTCTTTTGCCGGCACGCAATTCCTCTGGGCCAATCGCATTGACAGCAATCTCGTGGATATCGCTGCGGGTGCCATCTCTCTCATCGTCACTCTCCTCTTCCTCCGCGTCTGGCGGCCCAAACGCATCTGGCGGTTCGAAAAGGAGCATGTAGCCTACGGCATTAAAACCTCACAAGCTCCTGTCTCAAACATCGCCCGCCACTCCGGCGTACAAATCGCTAAAGCCTGGCTCCCCTTCGCCATTCTCTCCATCTTCGTTCTCCTCTGGGGCCTCCCCGCCATCAAGCTCGCCATGAACAAAGCCACCACTCCCGCTTTCACCGTCCTTCTCCCCAACGGCAAACTTCGCACCGGCCCTCCCGGTTGGGACTGGCCTTATCTACATAACGAAGTGTTTCGCACGACGCCCGTCGTGCCCGCGCCCGCTCCGGAAGCCGCCCGCTTCGACCTGAACTGGCTCACCGCTACCGGCACCGCATGCTTTCTCTCCGCCATCCTCGCCGGAACCATCCTCGGCCTCGATCCCTTCAAGCTCCTCGAAATCTTCGTCCGCACCCTTATCCGCCTCCGCTTCGCCATCGTCGCTATGACCTGCATGCTCGGCCTCGGCTACGTTACGCGTTACTCCGGCATGGACGCCGTCCTCGGCCTCGCCTTCACGCGCACTGGCTGGCTCTTTCCCTTCTTCGGCTCCTTCATCGGCTGGCTCGGCGTCGCCCTCACCGGCAGCGACACCTCCTCCAACATCCTCTTTGGCGGCCTGCAAAAAATCACCGCGCAGCAGCTCAATCTCAGTCCCATTCTCATGTGCGCCACCAACAGTGCCGGCGGCGTCATGGGCAAAATGATTGACGCGCAATCCATCTGCATCGCCACCGCCGCCACCAATCAAGTCGGCCAGGAAGGCTCCGTCTTCCGCTTCGTCTTCTGGCACTCCGTCTCCCTAGCCGCCATCGTCGGCCTAATCGTCATGCTCTACGCCTACGTCTTCCCCCACCTCATCCCCTTCGGCCTCAACTTCATCCACTAATGGATCGGCCAATGTAGTAGTGGGTCTTTAGACCCGTGCCTTCCCTTGGAGTGCGGCAGCCCAGCTGCCGCTTTTCTGCCGCTGTTTCCGCTGCTTTCTCTCCCCAATCTGTCATCCCGACCGGAGCGTCAGCGCCTTCTGCTGACGCGCAGTGCAGGGACCTCTCCGACGCCGCGTCACCGGCACGCACCGCTCGGCCACCCTCCCCACATCCCTAACCCCCACTATCCAAAGAACTTATCAGTTACATCTTGACAAACTCTGGAGATCGTGTATACTTTTTGTGTAACTGCGGCAAAGCTTCCACGGCGCCGTCGGAATTCATGCGTACCCTTTGCTCCCCGGAGCCTTTTCCGGGATATCTCGGCTGCTCCACCCCTCCGCTTCGCCATCATTCTCTCGCCTCCCAGCAATTTTCCCCTAAGCTCTTTAGAATCACATCTTTTGCAGACCCCCGCCCCCTAACTCCCATCGAATCACATCTTTCCGAAAAACAGGGGAGGGGCACCCCCTCTTCCTGGACCATTCACCGCCTTTCTTTACCTCATTGCGTCATTACCTCTTTGCTTCCCGATCCGTCGTACTATCTTTCTCTGAGCCTCCACCCATGAACGCCCCTCTCCTCACCGAACTCCGCGCCATCGTCGGCGCGCGCAACCTTTTCACCGCCTCCGAGGATCTTCACACTTACGAATCCGACGCCCTCACCTACTTCCGCACCATGCCGCGCGCCGTCCTTCTTCCCGACTCGACCGCACAGGTACAAGCGATCGTGCGTCTCTGCCATCGCGAAAAAATTCCTTTCGTCGCTCGCGGCTCCGGCACCGGCCTCTCCGGTGGTGCGCTTCCCGTTGAAAACGGCATCGTCATCAGTCTCACGCGCATGAACCGCATTCTCGAAATCGATTTCGCCAACGCCCGCGCCGTTGTCGAACCCGGCGTCGCCAATCTCGACGTCACCGCCCGCGCCCTATCCAAAAACTATTTCTACGCTCCCGATCCCTCCTCGCAGTCCGTCTGCAGCATTGGCGGCAACGTCGCCGAAAATGCCGGCGGCGCCCACTGCCTCAAGTACGGCTTCACCACCACGCACGTCCTCGGCCTTGAAGTCGTTCTCCCCGATGGCTCGCTGATCCATCTCGGCGGCAAAACTCTCGACGTCCCCGGCTACGATCTCTGCGGCATCTTCGTCGGCTCGGAAGGCACGCTTGGCATCGCCACCAAAATGATTCTCCGCATAGTCAAGCGCCCCGAAGCCGTGCAAACCCTCCTCTCCGCTTTTCCTTCCACCAACGAAGCCGGCGCCGCCGTCAGCGGCATCATCGCCGCCGGTATGCTTCCCGCTGCGATTGAAATGATGGACACCCTCGCCATCCAGGCCGCTGAAGCCGCGGTCCACGCCAACTACCCGATGTGCGGTGCGCTGCTCCTCGTCGAACTCGATGGCCCCATCGCCGAAGTCGCTGCGCTGATGGCTCACGTCAACGAAATCTGCCGCGCCCACTCCGCCACCGAACTTCGCCTCGCGCAATCCGACGCCGAGCGCGCCCTCGTCTGGAAAGGCCGCAAAGCCGCTTTCGCCGCCATGGCCCGCATCGCCCCCAATTACATCGTCCAGGACGGCGTCATCCCGCGCACCTCGCTCCCGCAAGTCCTCACGCGCATCGAAGAACTCTCCCGCGAAGTCGGCCTCCGCGTCGCTAACGTCTTCCACGCCGGCGACGGCAATCTTCATCCCATGGTCCTCTACGACCGCCGCATCCCCGGCCAGCAGCACCAAGCCGAAGCGCTCTCCACGCGCATCCTCGAAGTTTGCCTCGCCGCCGGCGGCTCCATCACCGGCGAACACGGCGTCGGCGAAGACAAAAAGAAAATGATGTCCAAAATGTTTTCCGAACCCGACCTCGCCACCATGCACCGCGTCCGCTGCGCCTTCGACCCCCTCCAACTCGCCAATCCCACTAAAGTCTTCCCCACCCCGCGCCTCTGCGGCGAAGCCCCCGGCGAATACACCCCCCACCCGCTAGAACTCTCCGGCGTCGCCGACCGCTTCTAACGCCGACATGGATGAGAACATCACAGTTGAAACTAACTTGTTTGAACATCGGGAAGTCAAGCCTCACTCCATCAATCCCTGTTGCTTTGGCGAGGACTTTGCGGCATGGCTGAAGCAGCGTCTGTCGCCACTCGCGAATTCCGGTTTCCGGTTTTCGGAAGCAATTCAAGAAGACTACGGCTGGGGCTTTTGGGCATGGCATGACAAAGATCCGTTCTGGGTCGCTCTTTCCTATGTTGGTGATGGGCCGCAAGAACCTCCAGCTCAGTGGGTCATCTCAGTCAACTATGATCCCGGCTTCGATCTGCTGAAGCGCCTATTTCACAAACCTGACCGAAATGCACTGAAACAGCTACGAGATAGCGTTCGGCAGGCGTTGATATCGGACCGCGCGATCAAAGTCGTGGCACATCCTCAGTATGGCTCATGATGCGCAAGCGACGCTCCATAGGCTCCCAGATGAATCCCGACGAAGCTCGTGAAGAAATCATCAGCGGCATCGACTACGCGGCCTATCGCGAAACAGATTCCTCGCTCTACGACGCCGACAAGAACCGCCTTTTCAGCTCCACGCACTACAACTCAGGCCGCCCCATTGTGAGACCGAGTACGTGGGCCGAAGGCGACTTCGAGGGAAAAATGGCGCAGCTACTCGTGTTTGCGAACTTTCTTAGCGGGTCCGTTCCGAAATTCAAACAGGCGCAGCAACTTCTTGAACATGAGGACTCGGTCATTGGCTGAACTCTTGAACCTCCAGCGCTTCTGGCAAGGAGTCCAAAGCTGAATTAGACTCACTCTGGGCGCGCATCGACCAACCGCCAACCACACGCATGACTCCCACCCAACAAATCGCCGACGCCTACCGCGCCGCCACCATCAAAGGCGCCTGGTACGGCCCCTCTCTCGCCGAACTCTTAGCCAAAACTTCCCCCGAACTCGCCACCACGCCTCCCCTTCCCAGCGCCCATTCCATCGCCACGCTTCTCCAACACTTGCTCCTCTGGAACGAACGCATCCGCCTCACTTCCGCCACTCATCCCATGCCCAAATGGGAAGCTGAAAAAGAGTGGGCCGAGCCGCCCATCCCCTGGAGCGAACTCGTCCCCCGCTGGAACCAAAGCCGCGACCAACTCGAAGACCGCATCCGCACCTTCCCCGTCGCAGATCTCCCCAAACAAGTTCCCGGCCGCGCCTATGACTACGAATTTCTCTACCGCGGCGCCGCCGAACACGTCATCTACCACTCCGGTCAAATCGCCATGATCCTCAGCCTGCTGCAAAAGAAGTAGCAAGCAACGTTTCCATGTAACGAAATCCTCCTTCTCCGCACTACCCTGCAAGGTTCTCCCCTTTTTCGTTTCGGCGCAAAACCACCCAGGGCAAGCGCCCCGAGTCATTCGATGGAGGGCATCATGCTTCGCAGACTTAGCTACCTATCTCCTATCGCTTTCATCCTGATCGTCGCCGCCGCCGGACAGACCTCTCTCCCACTCCACGTTTTGTCCCTCGGCGTCGCCGGTGTCGCCACACCGCAGCCCGACAGCCTCTTCGTCGCTGTGCCGCTCGCGAATCTTGCGGACCACGCCGTCGGCAGCATCAAAATCGAGCACATCCAGTTGGCCACCGCCGCGCTCAAAACTCCTCTCCCCATCACCATAGCCAGCCTTCGCCCACATCGCAGCGAAATCGTCCAGGCCGACTTCGACAGCAAATCTCTTGTTGCCGGTAAGCAGTACGAACTCATCATGGAAGGAACCTACCGCGCCGGCCGCGAAGACTACGACAACGATCGCGACGATAAAGGTCCCGCGCGACCCTTCACCGTGCACACCTCCTTCGTACTGCCTCCTGCCTCGCCCGGCTCTCACGAACTCGGCAAAGTCCAAGTCCCCGCGCACAAAGTCGCGGGCGGCAAGTATCCCCCTCGTGCTCCGGCCATGGAAAAGGAAGTCAACGACGGCGCGCCTCCCGTCCCCAAGACCACTTCCGTTTTCGCTACTCCTACTCCCACCGGCACGGAACCAAAGCCCGCTCCCGCCGGTGATCCCCCGCCCATCACCTTCCTCGCCAACGATCCCGTCGGCATCAACGGCGCCGGACTCGGCTGCAGCGGTGACTCCGCCGCCGGATGCGCCGAACCCAGCGGCGCCAGCGGCAACGGCGTCATCTTCGTCTCCGCGAATTGGAGCATCGCCTACTCCACAAATGGCGGCGGCAGCTTCACAGTGCTCAATCCCACGACCATCTTCCCCGCGGACTCCATCGGCTTTTGCTGCGACCAGATCGTCCAATACGCTCCCTCGATTGACCGCTTCATCTGGATTCTGCAAGGCTCCGCCGGATATCACCTGGCCGAAGCCAGTCCCGCCGGCATCAAAAGCAGCAACGGCAAGTCTTGGACCTTCTGGGACCTCACGCCGAGCCTCTTTGGCAAATGCACGAGCCCTGACTATCCCGACCTTTCCATCGGGGACAACTCCCTCTACATCAGCTGGGACGCGGGTGGCGGCTCCGGTTGCACACAGGGCTTCCAGGTTGTGCGCACCTCGCTCGCGGGCATTCAGGCCGCTGGCACCATCACGCTCGAATTCACCGATCCGGCCAATGCCCCGCAGTCCAAGGTCTGGGGCGAGCACCTCACGCAAAACACCGGAAACGAAATCTTCTGGGCGGGACACGACGGCAACGGCAGCCTGGTCGTGTACTCCCTTCAGGAAGGTTCGAACACCTACTTCTGGCGCGACGTGGGCATCGGCGGCTGGGCCAGCAACGCTCCCACTTCGACCACCCCCGACGGCCCCGACTGGCTGGCCAAAAACTTCAATGGTCCCGGCGGGAATTCCTTCCCCCGCAACGGCATCATCGGCGCCGCGCGTTCCGGAAATCATCTCTGGTTCGGCTGGACCGCCGGCACGGACAACAATTTCAAGCAGGCCCACATTGAGATTGTCGAGCTCGATCGCAGCAATAACTTCAGCAAAGTGCAGCAAGTGCAGGTCTGGAACAACAGCTATGCCTTCGCCTATCCTGCCTTTTCGAGCAACGCCTGCACCGGCGAACTCGGTATGTCCTTCGAGTATGGTGGCAACGGCAACTACGAAAATCACGTCGTCGGTTTTTGGGGCGATTTCGTCGCCTACATCACCACCAACAGTAGCGCGGGAACGGATCGCTTCGGCGACTACGTCTCGATTCGCCGCGCCCCCAGCGATCCCAAAAATCCTGGCAATCTTTTCACCGCCTTCGGCTTCGGCATCGACAAGCAGGCGCCGCCGGCCACTGGCAAACAAACCGACGTCCGCTACGTCCTCTTCGGCAGGCCCACCTGCAAGTCGCGCTAGACGCAAACTGGCCGCGGAGACCTTTTGTTGCTCGGTCCCCGCGGCCAGAAAACTTACTTACTCAAGTGCGTCACAACGGCCGGGCACTCGGCGATTAGACCAGCCCTTGATCCAGCATCGCGTCGGCAACTTTCAGGAACCCGGCAATATTCGCGCCGTACACCAGATTCCCCGGCTTGCCATACGCTTCGGCCGTCTCAAACGCGTTCTTGTGAATCGCGATCATGATCTTGTGCAGCCGAATCCACCTCTTCTCGCTCTGCATCGGGCTTCTCAACGCTTGAAGGGTGTTAAAAGGCGCGCCTCGATCCATTTCTGGTCGATCTGCAACTTATACTGATCGTGGCGAAAGAGCTCCTGCGAGCCGGTGGCCTTTGCCATTTGATATGCCTGGATGGCGGCCTCACGCCGCCCGGTCAGATCCAACAAAATCCCCTGCCACGCCAACGCCAAAAACTTATAATCTGCATCCGACGTAGTCCCGAAAAACTTCTGAAAGCATTCCAACGATTCCGAGTAGTGGCCCGCGTCATACAGCATGAGCCCAAGGTGTAGCCAAGCCTGCGCGCCTTCCAGGCGAACTTGCCGCACCCGCGGCAGCAATCGAAGCGCTTCTTCTCCCGAGCCTGTCAGTTTCATCCCCAGAATCTTGCGTTCCAAATCCGGCGCGGCTAGCACAGGTTCAGAATCAAGCATCCAAAGCGTGTTGCCCGGATCGAGCTTGACCTCTTGCAGGGCTGATTTGCTCTCAAAGACTAGTTCACTTACCGAAGCCAACCTGTCGGTGCGTTGGGTTTGTTGCGAGCCGTCCGCGAAACCCGCCACCACCGGCACGCTCTGGCGTCGCGTACCCTTGGAAACGACCTCGACCTCGGTATGCCATCCAGCCGCTGTTTGCCTCGGTTCGCGCCGGGTAAAATCGTAAAGGGCGTACTCATTGGTTCGGACCCAGCTTTCGAAGAACCAGCCCAAGTCCTCGCCGCTTTCCTCTTCGCACACCTTTTCGAAATCCCGCCAGCCCATCCGCCGGCCGTGAAACTCGCGTAGACAGCGGCGGTACGCACGGTCGAAGGCCCCCGCTCCAATCGTGGATTCCAATGCATCCATCATGGCGCTGCTCTTGCCATGCTCCACGATATTGTTGAAATCCCACTCGATGAGTTCTTGCTGCTCATCGGAAATATCCATGGTGGTATCAAATCCTTGTTTCACGCCACTCACATACCCTGCGGGGAGATTGCCGACTGGCGGGGCAATGCCACGGGCCCGCCGATATTCTCGGTCGGCAAAGATCCCCAAGCCGATCATCAACCAATCGAGATCATCTTCCCTTTCCGCCAGGACGTATTGTGACCAATACATGTGTCCGATCTCGTGCGCCGTTATCCAGCGAAAATGCGCCTCGGGCTTTTTCTCCATCTGTTCTTCCCCATGGATAGCCACCATCGCTGTAGCGACAGGGTACCCGCCCGCTGGATAAGCCATGCCGGGAACAATCGTTAGCGACCTGTGGGGATAGAAACCGAATCGCTCGCGATAAAATCCGATCGCATCGACTGCGGTCTGAAGCACCAACTGGGCGCATTTCGCGCCCCCCGCGGTGTGAACTGCGGCAACCTCCACATCGCCCGCGCGGGCCTGGTCGACGGTGTATTCCTTTTTGTCGAAAATCCACGCCGCAAAGTCGCGTATGTCCTCGCCGTTCCAGGCGCCCGACGACGCGTCCAGCACGCCGCTGGTAACTACGCCCCAACCTTGAGGAACTATTATGCGCACGGCGTAGTCATCGAAAGTTCCAAAGCCCCACCACAACTGTGGATACCAACCCTGCCACAGCAGGCTGTGTTTCTTTTCGAGTTCGTTTTCGTAGGAATTGCGGAATTCAATTTTCAATTCGATGTCCGCACCTGGCTTTAGCGGTTCGGGCAACTGCACTAAGAGAGGACCGTTGACGGATGTTGCGCCGGGCGGCACCAGAAGAACCGCAGGCTTGCCATTGGCAGTCACGCTCGCCGTCTTTTTCGAGTCCAGGCTCCATGCCAGCGCCAAGCGTTCCATAGCCCGGGGCGTTGTGTTACGAAACGTAATCGTTTCGTTGCCTCCCAGGAGCGCCGTACTCGCATCAAATCTTCCCTCGATTCGATATTGCGCCCGCGGTGGCGCAACGGGCGACCAGAAGCTGCGTTGCACGGCGATGTCCGATGGGAGTGTTTCCTGCCCACACAATGCTAAGGCTGAAGTAGTCAGGAACAGAAATGCGCACCCGAATCGAAGTAACCGCATGGCAAGTCTCCTTCCCTAGTTCCACATGGGAGCTTCCATCGACCGGTCTCGCCGGCTTTCCGGTCTCATGTTTCGGCAGCCACCTCGGCAATTTGCCGCCGAAACGCTCAAAACAAAACTGGCCGCGGGGACCTTTTCTTGCTCGGTCCTCGCGGCCAGAAACTCACTTACTCAAGTGCGTCACAACGGCCGGGCACTCGGTAACTAGACCAGCCCTTGATCCAGCATCGCATCGGCAACCTTCAGGAACCCGGCAATATTCGCGCCGTACACCAGATTCCCCGGCTTGCCATACGCTTCAGCCGTCTCAAACGCGTTCTTGTGAATCGCGATCATGATCTTGTGCAGCCGATCATCGACCTCTTCCCGCGTCCAATTCAGTCCGATGCTGTTCTGCACCATTTCCAGGCCGGAGGTGGCTACGCCACCAGCATTCGCCGCCTTCGCCGGTCCGTAGAGGATCCCCGCCTGCAGGAACATCCTCGTCGCATCCAGGGTGCTCGGCATATTCGCGCCTTCGGCTACCAACTTGCAGCCGTTCATCAACAGCGTGGCTGCATCCTTGGCGCCGATTTCATTCTGCGTCGCGCTTGGGAAGGCGCAGTCTGCCTTGATCGCCCAGATCGGGTTGTAGTCTTGCGTCGCATCCACAAGGATGTACTTGGCGCCCTTGAATTTATCCACGTATTCCCGAATCCGCCCCCGGCGCCCATTCTTCAATTCCAGGATCCACGCCAGCTTCTCGCGGTTAATCCCTTCGGGATCGTAGATCACGCCGTTGGAATCCGACATGGCGACCACCTTTGCGCCGAGTTCCAGCAGCTTCTCCGTTGTGTACTGCGACACGTTGCCACTGCCCGACACCAGGCAGGTCTTCCCTTCGAGCGTGTCCTTCCGGGTCTTCAGCATTTCCAGCGCGAAATACACGCAGCCATAGCCGGTGGCCTCGGGACGAATCAGCGACCCGCCCCAATTGATGCCCTTGCCCGTCAGCACGCCGGTGAATACGTTGGCCAGCCGCTTGTACTGCCCGAACAAGTAGCCGATTTCGCGCCCGCCTACACCGATGTCGCCCGCCGGAACGTCCGTGTGATGCCCGATGTGGCGCCACAGCTCGCTCATGAAGCTCTGGCAGAAGCGCATCACTTCGTTGTCGCTCTTCCCTTTCGGATCGAAATCCGAGCCGCCCTTGCCGCCGCCCATGGGCAGCGTGGTCAGGGAGTTCTTCAACACCTGTTCGAACGCCAGGAACTTCAAGATTCCGAGGTTCACCGACGGGTGGAACCGCAATCCGCCTTTGTACGGGCCAATCGCACTGTTCATTTCAATGCGGAATCCGCGGTTGATCCGCGGCTGGCCCTCATCGTCGAACCAGGGCACGCGGAACATGATCACGCGCTCCGGTTCGACCAAGCGCTCCAGAATGCGCGCCTTCTGATATTCCGGTTTCTTCGTCAATGCTGGGACAAGCGTTTCCAGAACTTCTTGCACTGCCTGATGGAATTCTGTTTCTGCGGGATTTTTGATGCGCACTGCCCTTAAAACCTCGTTCATGTACTCCGTGGGAGTCATGAGCGGTACTACGGACGTAGTTGCAAGGCCCATGTGCGTTTCCTCCTTCACCGAACTGTGGGCTCGGATTGCTGTGCGGTCGTCCAAGACAACGGGGTTTTGGCGCTCGTTGGCCACACTCTGGGAACCCGGCCTGATTAGAGTCCTTCGCCTCTTATCTTTCGGTGACCATGGTCACGCCTGAATGTGACGCAGGCCCTCGCTCCAGCAGAGCTTCGGTGGGAACGTGCTGGCAAGTGGAGGTACGCCAAATGGCAAACAAGGTTGCGGACCTGGCTGGCCCAGGCATTGGGAACTACGACGAACTGGAACAATTGCTGCCCAACGATTACAGCAGCGCGCTGACTCGCAAGGAGACACAAAGGGCCATCTTCGCGCTCAAGCGCTTCATTGAAGACAATCTGTGCAAAGAGCTCAATCTCATCATGGTGAGCGTCCCGCTCATCGTGGATGCCGAGAGCGGCGTCAACGACCTGCTCGATCGCGATGGCTCGCGCACCCCCATCCAATTCCATATCTCCAACGACCACAACGAGCATCCCGTGGATGCCCAGATCGTGCAGGCCGCCACGAAATGGAAGAGGCTGGCCCTGAAACAGTTCGGAATGCATCCCGGCCACGGCTTGTGCACCGACATGCGCGCCGTCCGCAAGGATTATTTCCTGGACCATGATCACAGCGCCTATGTGGACCAGTGGGACTGGGAGCGCGCCATCACTCCTGCCGAGCGAAACCTCGATTTTCTCAAGGAGATTGTGGGCAAAATCTGGACCGTCCTCGTGGAAGCTGAACGCTACGCGCAAGAACTCTTCCCGGAGTTGCGCTCCAAGAAATATCCCAACCTTCCGGAGACCCTGACGTTTCTACATGCCGAGGAGTTGTTGCGAATGTATCCCAACTTGCCGCGCAAGCAGCGCGAAACCGCTGTCTTGCAGGAGTGCCCGGCGCTTTTCATTCTCGGCATCGGATATCCTCTCGAAGACGGCTACCCGCACGAAATGCGCGCCGCCGATTACGACGATTGGGTCACCGAAACCAAACCGTTCCACGGCCGAGCCATGCATGGTCTCAACGGCGATATTCTGGTGTGGAACCATGTCACGCGTCGCCGCCACGAACTCAGCTCTATGGGCATTCGTGTGAACGCGGACAGTCTGCGCAAGCAGCTCGAAATGTCCGGGCAGACCGATTTTCTGAAATATCCTTACCACCAGGCCATTCTGAAAAGCGAAATCCCGTTGAGTGTCGGCGGCGGCATCGGCCAGTCGCGCACCATGATGCTCCTGCTCAGAAAGGCGCACCTCGGCGAAGTCACCGTGAGCGTATGGCCCAAAATTCTCACGGACATGTGCGCCAGCAAGAACATCTTCGTGCTCGAATAGGCCCGTCTCATCAATCCGGTCCTGCCAGGCGCCGGCAAAGCCAGGGACAACAACTAGGCAGAACAACCGTCCCGTGCACATTTATGTGCTTTAGATCAACACTTGTGGCATAGCCCGGAGCCGTTGATTCCAGGCCGCTTACAGAATGCCCAAGTCCTTTAGATGCAACACTTACGGAAAAATAAAAGGGGGTATCCAGTCACAACTGCCAGCCTCTTTCCCTACCTCACTACCACAGCCCCAAGCCTGACTCATCCTTGCAGGTAGGAGTCGTAGCTGATGGAAAGCGCGCCACCGCTAGGCGAAGCGCATGACAAGTCTGAGCGACGCGGAGGATCTTAAGTCATTTAGATGCAGCACTTACAAAAATGAGGGGAGGGCACCGGGGCAAAGTCGTCTCCCAACTCCGCTGTCAACACGCAACTGCAGCCCAGGCGAACAAGCAAGCCGGCTTCGGCGTATTTATAATGGAGAGCTTATGCCGGCCCGGCTCGTTCGCATCCTCCTATACCTCTTGCTGATTCCTCCGACCCTTGCGGCCGTCGCCGGGTGGTATGCCGCTCCCACCTTTCTCCGGCCCATCCGCCGCCAACTGACTCCCGACCTGATTCGCGAAGCGGACGCCTCCTTTGCCGTGTCCGGGGGCCAGCGCGAAGATTTCAACGTGCACGCGCCGGACGGCGTGCTGCTGCGCGGCTGGCTGGTCCGCGCGCCGCATCCCAACGGGAGTTGGGTGCTGCTCTTCCACGGGGTGGCCGACAATCGCGTCGGTGTCATCGGGCAATCCGAGTTTCTTTTGCCCGCCGGCTACGACGTGGTCATGATGGACGCGCGCGCGCACGGCGCCAGCGACGGTCCCATCGCCACTTACGGTTGGCTCGAACGCAACGACACGCGCGCCATCATTGATGCGCTCGTTCTGAATGAGATCGCGCGCTACACCAACGAACAGTTGCGCTCGGAAAAATGGAAATTAGCGAAAGCCCGCCACTCCGACTTGCGGAAATTGTTTCCAACGGCGGGTCCCCGGCCCGGCACGCCGCTGCACATCTTCGCGCTCGGCGAATCCATGGGCGCGGGCATCTCGCTGCAAAGCGCCGCTGTGGATGCGCGCATCGAGGGCGTGGTCGCTGAAGCTTCGTTCGCAAATTTGCGCGAAGCGTCCTACGACTACGCCGGACTGCGCCGCTCGCCCTTTCTCGGCAAAACGCTGCTCCGGCCCTTCAGTTGGACGCTGCTGGCGCACGGCGAAAAACTCACCGGGTTTCCCATCGCCGAAGTTTCGCCGGAAAAAGCGGTCGCCGCGCGCGCCTTTCCGGTGTTGCTGATCTGCGACGAGAACGACGTAGCGCTTCCCTGCCGCCACACGCAAGCCATCTACAAAGCCGCCATCGGCTCCAAGCAATTCTGGATGGTGCCCGGCGCGTACCACACCGCCGCTCTCGGCATGCATCCTGCCGAGTTCGCGCGCCGCGTGCTCGATTTCTTCGCTAACATTGCCGCAGGCCAGCGCGTCCAATAGTCTGCATAGCCGCAGCTCGCGCCGCTCACGCCTGGCGCGAAAATGACTCGCCGGAAACGGAGACGCTTGCAACGAGGCGCCGCCCTCCCGGCGGCTCTTGCCGGCTAGAAGCCGGCGCTACCAAAGGAAATCGCATTCAAGTAAGCGCTGTGCCGCGCTTTTTTCTTCGCGTGCTAAAATTAAAGCTTGATGTCCGACGCTCCGCTCATCTCCGTTCACGCGCTCTCCAAGCATTACCGCAGCTTCAAGCGCCGCGAAGGCTTGCTGGGCGGCTTGGTCAATTTGTTCCACCGCGAATACCAGACGGTCAAAGCCGTCGAAAACATTCACTTTGAAATCGGCCGCGGCGAAATGGTGGGCTATATCGGCCCCAACGGCGCTGGAAAATCCACCACCATCAAAATGCTCACCGGCATTCTGGTGCCAACGAGCGGAGAAATCCTGTCGAATGGATTTGTTCCCTGGCGGCAGCGCGCTGCCTACGTGAAGACCATCGGCGTCGTTTTCGGCCAGCGCACGCAACTCTGGTGGGACATCGCGGCCGTTGAGTCGTTCAAATTGCTGCGGCGGATCTATGACGTCTCGCAGCGCGACTTCGACGAGCGCATGGAACTTTTCAACCAGGTTCTCGCGCTCAAGGAACTGCTCGACGTTCCGGTACGCAAGCTGTCTCTCGGCCAGCGCATGCGTTGCGATCTGGCTGCGGCGCTGCTGCACAATCCGCCGATTCTTTTCCTCGATGAGCCGACCATCGGCCTCGACGTTGTCGCCAAGGATTCCATCCGGCAATTCCTGCGCGCCATCAACGAGCATTTCAAGACGACCGTCCTGCTGACCACGCACGACCTCGACGACATCGAAGAGCTCTGCCGCCGCATTATGATTATTGACCGCGGCACCGTGCTCTACGACGGCCCGCTTGGGCGCCTCAAAGAACAGTTCCTGCGTACCAAGCAAATCAAATTCATTTTGCGCGATGGCGATCACACTTCGCGGCTCGCCGCTTTCGAGAAAGCGTTGCCCACACTCTGCACCAACGGGCATCCACCCTCGCTTCGCCTCGAGCGTCTTGATGAACTAACGTGCCGCCTGCGCTTCGACCGCAACAGCGTTTCCTCCAGCGATTTGATTCGGCAGATTCTCGCGGCGGTGGATGTGCGCGACTTCGTGATCGAAGACGAGCCCATCGAAGAGATCATCAAGCGCATCTACTCCGGCGAAACGGATCCCGCCACGACAAATTCCGTGGCGCACGCGGAGCCCGCAACTCCGAGCGTGGCGCGCAGATGAAGCGGCACAGCTGCTGAAACAATGGCTGCCACGCAAACACTTCCGCTGGCCGTTCGCAAACCTTCGGTGTTTCACGCGCTGAAGATCTATGCCGAATTCATTCGCATCGGCTTCGTGAACATTCTTGCGTTCCGGTTGCGCTACTACACGGGCATCATCACCTACCTCATCAATGTTACGGTGTACTTCTTCATCTGGCGCGCGGTCTTTGCCAGCGCGGCGGGACCGATTGCCGGCTTCTCGCTGCCGCAAATTCTCACCTACGTCAGCGTCGGCTGGATCATCCGTTCCTTCTACTGGAACACGATTGACCAGGAGATGGCCTACGAAGTCATCGAAGGCAAAATCGCCATGGACTTCATCAAGCCGGTCTCCGTGCAATGGATGTGGCTGGCGCGCGCTATGGGGGAATCCGCCTTTCGCCTCATCCTTCTTACGGCTCCGACCGCCATCATCGTTACTCTGCTCTTTCCTGTTTTGCCTCCGTCCTGCAAGCTGAATTTCTTCCTGTTCATCGTCGCCGCCATCGGCAGCTTCTTTATCATGGGCGCGCTGAACTTCATCATCGGTACGTGCGCCATTCCGCTGACTTCGATCCTCGCGCTCATTCGCGCCAAGTTCTGGCTCATCGAACTGCTCAGCGGCTTGCTCATCCCGCTCAGTTTTTTCCCGCGCTCTCTGCAATTCATTTCTTCTCTGCTTCCCTTCGAGCACATCGCTTACACGCCGCTGCAGATCTATCTCGGCCGGTTGCCGCTCGCCGAAACGCTGCGCCTATTGGCCCTCGAATATTTCTGGGTCGTCGCGCTGCTTTTTCTCGGGCACCTCTGGTGGATGCGCGCCACGCGCAAAATCACCATTCACGGTGGCTAGATGAAACAGACGCTCGTTAATATCAAGCGCCACGCCGCGTTGCTGGGGTCGTACTTCGCACAGTATGCAAAAGTGCGCGTGAGCTACCGCGGAGACTTTTTCATTTCGGCAGCCACCTCCATGGCTGCGACGATTTTTTCGCTTGGATTCGTGCTGGTGCTCTTTGCCCGCGTGCCGACGCTAGCGAACTGGCGCATGGAAGAAGTCGTGTTCCTCTACGGCTTCTCACTGATCCCCTTCGGCCTCTTCAACGTCTTCTCGCTCAACCTGTATGAATTCGGCTCGACGTACATCATGGAAGGCAAGTTCGACCGCGTGCTGTTGCGCCCGCTTTCCTCGCTCTATCAAGTGGTCTTCGACGCGTTTCGCATCGAATCGCTCCAGGAAGTGGTGGTTGGCCTCACGGTGGTGGCCTGGGCGTCGCGCCGCCTGCAGTATCACTGGACGGTGCTCGAGATTCTTCTGCTGGCGTTCTTCGCGGTCTGCGGCGGGATCATCTACATTTCGGTCTTTCTGTTTCTCTCCACCTTTTCCTTCTGGTTCGAGGACCGCATCGGCATTCATCCGCCGTTCTGGAATTTGCTGGCCTTCGGCCGCTATCCGCTTTCGATTTATTCCGCGTACGTGCAGTTCATTTTGAGCTGGATCATACCTTTTGGCTTTGCGACGTTTTATCCCGCGTCGCGCTTGCTCGGCCGGCCCGAATTTCGCGTATACGCGGCGCTGGTGCCGCTGGTAACCGCGGTGGTGTTCGCGCTCGCAGCGGTCTCCTGGCGATTCGGGTTGCGGCGCTACTCGTCCACCGGCTCATAACGGCAGAAAGAGATTTACGCAGAGACCACTGAGGGCACAGAGCGCACAGAGAAGGAAACTGAAACGGAATCAGGTGGCTTTCATCACGAGGAGGATGCGGTCGTCTTCATAGACGCCGCCGCGGGAGTGCTTTTCCACTTCGCCGAGCACGGCTTGCAGGATTTCGTCCGGCCGATGGTGCCGCATTGGGGTGACAAATTCCGCCAGTCGCGTCCGGCTGAATTCCGTGCCCGCGGCGTCCATGGCTTCGGTGATGCCATCGGTGCAGGCCAGCAGAAGATCGCCCGGCGCCAGCGTCACCGTGCCGCACTCGAACTGCACATCCGGCAGCAAGCCCACAATCATGCCGCCCGTTTCCAGCCACTCGACGCTGCCATCCTTACGAATCACCGCCGGCGGAACGTGCCCGGCGTTTACGTAGCGGAAGCTGCGGCCCCCCGGCTCGACCAGCGAAAGAAACATGCTCAAGTACTTCGTTGTGCGGCCCTGCGCGATGGCGGTGCGCCCGCCCAATAGGATTTTCTGGTTAATGGTAGCGGGCAATTTTTCCAGCGATTCGACGTGGTCCGCCAACGCATGCAAAATGGCCTGCACGTTGGCCATCACCAGCGCGGACGCCGCTCCTTTGCCTTCCACATCCGCGACCACCAACAGCAGCGATTCCTTGCCATCCTCCGCGCGCACAGGAAGAAAATCGTAATAATCGCCGCCGACCATCTGCGACGCGCGATGCGAAACGCAAATTTCGATGCCGGGGAAAATGGGCGGCGCATCGGGCAGGAAGCCGGCCTGGATTTCGCGCGCCAGGGCCAGGTCGCGCTCCATTTTTTCCTTTTCGACGCGTTCGCGGTGCAATTGCGCTTTTTCCAGCGCCAGCGCCACGTGCAGCGACAGCGCATCGATGAAGGCTTCATCTTCGTCGGTGAATCCTTCGGGCTTGTTCAGCAGTTGCAGCACGCCGATAATCGCGCCGGCTTCATTGCGGATGGGCAGACACAGCAACTGCTGGGTCTTGAAGCCCAGCCGGCGGTCAATGTCCGGCTCGAAGCGCGGATCGTCGTAAGCGTTCTCCAGGCGCACCGCGGAGCCTTCGCGCGCCACCCAGCCGGCGATGCCGCGGTCGGCAGGCAGGCGGATGACTTGCTGCTCCAGGCCGAGGCCGACCAGCGACCAGATTTCGTTGTGCTCGTGGTCCACGAGAAAGACGGTACCGCGCTCCGCTCCGGTGTGGCGGGTGGCGATTTGCAAGATGATGCTGATGAGCTCGCCGAGATCCAGCGTGGAGTTCAGTTTCTTGGTGGCTTCGATGATGCTGGAAAGCTCTTTCATCGCGCCGCGGCGTTCCGCGAGCGCCAGGACCACGGCGGAGAAGCGCCCGAGAAAATCCATCTGCGCGCGCACGGCGTCGCCGAGCGGGCCTTCGCCGCGCACTTCCAGCACGCGCACGCGGAAATCATCACTGCCGAGAGCGCCGGCCCACAGCGTGGGGTCCTTGCTGCTGTCGCTGGGCAGGCCGGGTTTCACGCCGGGCTGGGAGGAGGAGGAGAGAACGCCCGCTTCGGCCCAGACTTCCGGCTCGCCGCGGTCCGTGCGCCACAGGCGCGCGCCGGCTACGCCGGGCTGGGCCATCGCGGCACGCACCACGCGCGCGGCAATTTCATTCGAGGGGAAGCGGCCTTCGAGCAGACGCAGTCCCTCGAGCAGTTCGGGGAAGATGTCGCTGACTCTTTGACGCACCGGTGCTTCGTTCATACGGCTTCACGCGGAAATGGTTGGCCCGCGCCGAGGCTAAGCGTAGCAGGAGTGACCGATGTTGAAAAGGGCACTTTGCGTGGGAAGCGCAGGGGGCCAAAACGGACGAGGCGGAGATGCGGAGGGTGCAGAAAGGAAAGCGGCGGGGAGCATGCCGGCTGGGCGCCATCCTGCGCGCCTTTGCGGGCAGCGGGCACTCGTCAATTTCGTCAGAGGTTCAGGCTGCGCATATCGCTTGCAGAGGAGTGCACGGGATTCTGGCGAACTTCCCATTCCTGGCTGAGGCGGCGCACCGTTTCGCGCAGGCGAACCCCCAGCGCGACGATGGTTTCCAGGCGCTGCGGCGCGCCTTGCGGCAAACGATCATCGCGTTTACGGCGGATTTCCGAAAGCAGGAGTTCCGCGTTGCCGAGAATGCCAGTAAGCGGATTGTTCAGTTCGTGGCGCAGCACTTCCCCAAAGTCCTAGCCGTCGAATTCGCCCAAGGCGTCGGGACGCGCGGGAAGAACGGCGTCGCCGACGGAGGATTTGGGCGCGGCGCTGCCTTGCGCTTTGCGCAGACGGCGTTCGACGAGGCCACGCGCGACGGTCAGGCTCTCCTCCGTGCGTACCACGTAATCCGCGGCGCCGGCAGCGACGAGACCAGACAGTTCGTCCTGGTGTTCGGCATCGCCAATGACCACAACAGGCGCGTAGCCGGCAAGCAAAGAGACGGTAGCGTCCAGGGACGCCGCTTCCGACGGCGTGCCTAGGTCCATGGGACCGGTGGCTTCGGCCAAGAGGATCACCGCGGGCGCGGAATCTTCCACGATGCGCCGGGCGGCGTCTACCGTGCTGAAAGAAGCCGCGTGGCGGCGCCGGTCAATGGTCTCGAGTTCCTGGCGTGCGGCGGCGCGCAGTTCGTCATCGTCGCTTACCAGCAGAATGGTCAGTTCCCGTGGTGTCATACGCTCACCTCATTTCTCTTAATGAGACTTCCTGGCAGCTGCAGCGCGCCCACCGCGCGACGAGCTGCCATCGTCGAGAAGACCGTTAACACGCGCGGTCAGCTCCTCCACGCGAAAGGGCTTAGCTACGTGGGGAATCTGGTTGCGCTCGAGGAATTCCTGGGTCTGGGGAGCCAACACGTCGCCGGTGACGAAGAGAAAGCGCCTTTGCAGCGGGCTGCGCGCTTGCGTCAGGGAGCGATAGAAGTGCTGGCCGTCGATGCCGGGCATCTTCATGTCGCAGATGACCAGGTCATAGGTTTCGCGCGCGGCGTGGTCGAGAGCCTCGCGACCGTCCAGCAAGACATCCACGTGCATGCCATCAGCAAAGGACAGCGGATTGTTCATGAATAAAACAGTTATAGATATGACCACTGTTATAGACAGTTCGGCTTTAGGAAATTCCGGGACGGGCGCGGCTTATGGGGAGGCTTAAGTCCAAAGGTAAGTAACTGACTCCAGTGAGTTTGCCGAATCGGGAGGGAAGCCATTCCCGTTTTGGGAACGGGGCGAGCCGGATTACCCCAGAAACTGGCCAAATCGGCCCCCAAAAAGCAAAACGGGCCCTGCCGGAAGCTGCCGGCAGAGCCCGTTCTCTGGATTCGCTGAACCGCAGCAGAACTACGGTTTTGGTTTGGCTGCGGGTTTGGCCGGCTTCGCAGGAGCCTTCGCGGCAGGAGCGCCTTCGACTTTCCTGTTGAGCAGTGCCGCCGCATCATGCGCGTTGAAGGGATAACGGCGGACGGACTGTTCGCCGGTGGTGCTCAGGGTGATGTCCACGCGCCGGTTGTTGGCCAGGCGGATGGTGGCGATATTCTTGATGACCTTTTCTTTTTCCGCCGCGCTCAGGTCGGGATCTTCCGCGATAAGCTGCTTGACCTGCTCGTCGGTCATGTTCTGCTCTTCGCCGAACGCCTTAACCTCGATGTGATCGACGGGTACGCCTTTCTCCACGAGATAGTTCTTGGCGCGGGCCACGCGGCGTTCGGAGAGCAGCTGGTTATAGTCCTTGCCGCCGCGGATGTCGGCATGACCGCCGAGGATGAGGTGCGCATCGGGACGATAAGTTAAATACTGCTTGAAGTCGGTCGCCAAGGTATCGAGAGTGACGGCCTGGCTGGCAAGCAATCCGCCATTGGGCTTGGCCACGGTCGGTTGCGCCGTCGGGAAATAAATGCTGTGGAGCGCCAAGCGCACTTCGAGCTGATGCACCTGCGGCGGTTCCTGAACCACCACGTCACCGGAGGCGTTGGCCGTGCCGCCGCGCCCGTCGTTGACGGTGCAGGTCACCGTGTAGGTTCCGGGCTTCAACCCGGTGGCGTCGAACTGCGCGTTCGCGCCGGTGCCACTGACTTGGCCGCCGGTGGCCGTGTAGCTGTAGGTCAGCGGATCGTTATCCGGATCGCTGCCGTTGCAGGTGATCCCGGTGTGTTCGCCGGGCAGAATCGGGCTGCGCTCGACCGAGAGCGTGGCAGTCGGCGGACGGTTGGGCCGCTCTTCGACTTTGATGTCGGTGGCGCAAGAGGCGGTGCCGCCCTTGCCGTCGTCCACTTTGCCGGTAACAGTGTAGCTGCCCACAGCCACGCCGGTGGAGTTCCAGCGCGCGTCCGGCCCATTCCCATCCACGGAACCGCCCGTCGCGGTGTAGCTGTAGGTCAGCGGATCGTTCTGCGGGCTGCTGGCATTCACGTGCACCGCGACGCTGTCCCCGGAACCTGCAAAAATCGAAGTGGGATTGGCGGAGCAGGCCGCCATGGGAGGCTGGTGCGGCGGAGGCGGCGGCGTTTCGTTGGGCAGACCGAAGCGCAACACAATGCCGGTGCCTAGGCGCAGGTTGTCCTGCCGGCCATTGCCACCCAGAGAGGAGCCGGTGAAATTGGTCATCAGGTAGTCGATTTCGGCGAAGCGCCAGGCGATGTTCCGGGTGAGCACGATGTCCACGCCGCCACCCGCGACAAGAGAAAACGAGCTCTGGCTTTCCGTGCCGGTCATGGGAACACCGACGTGGGCGGCGCCCAATAGAAATTCGGCGAAGGGAACGAAGTAGTCGCGGCGCAGGTTCAGGCGCGGGCCGAAGAGCAGGGTGGTCATACCGCCGTGCAGATTCACGCCGTTAGCGTTGCGGTTGTAGCTCAAGCCGCCGATCTGCTCGACGAGACCGACCCACGGGGACGGATTCCACACGAACTCGCCCGAGCCGCCGAAGGCGTTAAAGGACGTGAAGGGATCACCGGGATGAATGTTGGCATAGTCAAAGAGGCCGGCGACTTCGTAACGCGGCACGAGTCGGCCGGGAGCCGTGTCACTGCCCGACGCTTTGCCGGCCGGAAACGGTTTGGGGCGCGGAGCTTCGGGCAGCGCGAAAAGATTGCGCGCCGCAGGAGTGATATCCGCGGGAACCAATCTGGGCGCGGGACTGACTGCGGTTTCCTTTGCTGCGTTCGCGTCGTCGTCCGCGGCGTTGCTGTTTTGCCCCGCGCATAGGGGTAAAGCCAAGAGAGCGCTCACCGCTGCTGCTGCACACCATTTGCGCATGTATTCTTCTCCCTCAATTTGCTGTTTGGAACCCAAGCTACACAGAACCCCGTGGCGACACCGCTCGCGGCGCTGCCACAACTGTCGCCCTTGGATTTAGCGCGGCGGATGATGCGCGGACTGCGCCGCCTCCGCACCGAAAAGCCGTCTCCCCCACAAGCCCCAGTCCCCCGGGAGCAAAATCCAAGAAACTCACAAGAACGTGCCGTTAGCGTAGTCCAGATTTCCCTTGCTTCGCAAGTCTTTCCTTGCCGCGGCGGCGGCAACGGCTTCAAGTCGCGCTAAACTAGGTGGGGCAATGCTGAAGACGACGGTATTGGATACACACTGGCTGGGCCGGCCGCGCTCGATTGCCGCGGTGCTGCTCGAGTCGGGTGGGCACCGCGCCATTCTTGATCCGGGGCCGGCTTCGGCGCTGCCCGCGCTGCGCGCGCATCTCGCGGAGCGCGGGCTCTCGGTTGCGAATCTGCATGCCATCCTGCTGACGCACATCCATCTGGACCATGCCGGCGCAACAGGCGCGCTGGTCAAAGAAAATCCCGAGCTTGAGGTGTACGTGCACAAGGCGGGCATGGTGCACATGGCCGATCCGTCGAAGCTGCTGGCTAGCGCGGAGCGTTTGTGGCCGGGCCAGCTCTCGCTTCTTTTTGGCGAGACCGTGCCCGTGCCGTTTTCCAATTTGCGCCTGCTGAAGGGCGGCGAAACACTTGCGCTCGGCAGCCGGAATCTCCACGTCATCTACACGCCGGGCCACGCTTCGCATCATGTTTCGTACTTCGATGCGTCGGATGGCACAGCGTTCGTCGGGGATACCGCGGGCTTTCGTATTGACGGCCAGCCCTTGGCCGTTCCGCTCGCACCGCCGCCGGATATTGATCTCGAAATCTGGAATGCTTCGCTGGATGCCATCGTAGCGCGGCGGCCCGATCGCCTTCTTCTCACGCATTTCGGTTATACCGAGAATCCCAGCGCACATATCGCCGAGTATCGCCAGAATCTGCATCGCTGGGCCGCGCTGGCTGGAGAAATCCTGCGCTGCAAACCGGAGGAGCGCGCCGCCCTCGAGGCTTTTGTGGCCGCGGCGACTGCGGAGATTCAACAGCGCCTCTCCAACGCCGACGCCGAGCATTGCCTGTTCAACGTGGGGCTCAACCTCACGTGGCTGGGCCTGGCCCGCTACCACCGCAAACGGGCGGAGGGCGCTACGCAGGTTGCACGCAGCGATGCCTCGCCCGGGCTGGCGCGGTAAGACGTTGCAAGCCATCGCGTGATCCGATGCGCTGCACTGCGGCAATCGTTTCCAATTCAGCAGGCCGTCGCGGCCCCAGCTAAAGATTTGTTCTTATTTTATTTCATGGCCTGCAACGCGGGCTCGAGCCAGGCGAAAAGAAACTGATTGATACTTGGGAATTGCGCGGCGAGCAAGCTGAAAACCGGAATGGCTCCCGCGGAGGCAAACTTGATCCAAAAATCCAGGCCCAATTCTCCCGGCCGCGTGGAGGTAAGCCGGCTCAGTATGGCTTCGCGGTGCATTTCCGCGTAAACATAGCCGACCGCGCCCGCCATAACTAAAATGAGACACACCGCCAGAGTTTGCAGCGCGGGATGCGGCTCGAAAGGATAGGTGTTCATGGACAGCACGATGAACACGTACATGCCGCCGGCGGAAATCACCAAAGTGCGAATGCGCAGGAGTACGCTGACGAGGAAATTTACATAAACCAGCGCCGCATATTCTTCGGCCATCGCCCGATAGAGCGGCAAGGGCGTTTTTTCGAGACGCTCGTCCGAGGAAACCGCCAGGTCCTTGTCTTCGTCCCACAAGGGTTTCAGAACGTCGCGAATCATTACGGCCGCCGTCCGCGCCATTTCTTTCTGCAGCACTTCGACGCATTTCGTCAGACACTGCAAGCGGCAGCCTTTTCTGAAATCGTTCAGCAAAAACTGCCGCTTGGCCTGCCGAGGCCATAGCAGCACACGGAGAATGGCGTTCCCCGCGGCCTTCAGGCGCTCCCGAATGGAAGGCGGGTTCGCCTCGGCGCCGGGAGGACGTGTGTCCGATTCTTTCTTGTGCTGGGCAACAATTCGTCCGTAGGACTCAACTAACGATTGGCGCGTGTCAAGGGCCTTGCGGATTTGCATGCGAGCCAGACGGCGCGCATCGTCGCTCATGGGCGTGTCCCAGTTTTCGACGAGCACCAGCAAGTGGCTCATATTTTCCATCGCGCGCTGGATCACCTTGTAGGTTTCCCGCAGCGTGCTGCCGCCGGGATTCCAGAACGAGTGCCAGGAAAGATCGTTCATGCGGCCGAAGGCAGCGCGAAGCGGCAGCCGATCGAGCCCTGCAAGCACCTGGCGGCACTTGAGCCAAGTCCGGACCAGCTTCAATAAACAGCCAAGATAGGAACCGATCAACACGGCGAGCAGAATCGTGTATCCCCAATCAAAAGGCTGGCCTTCGATGGTCTGTATGGGATGGTTGAGATCAAGTACGGTCAAAAGAATCGCAGCCAAGCAAAGGACGGGAATCAACACCTGCCAATTGAAAAAGAACGGGTGTGCCGTGCGCCGCAACTCCTCGGCTTCGGTGTCGCTGATGCGGTAGGCGTCAGCGGGCAGATCGCGTTGCAGCGGGAGCCGCGGCCGGCGCAAATCAACGAGGCACACGCCGCGCAAGCTCATCCACATCCACCAGTAGGCCGCGGCCATGAGCAGGAGCACGGACAGCACCGGCGAGACGCCGGAAGTGAGGTAAATCATGCGCGTTGACCAATACACGCGCATCTCACCGCGGGAACACCAGGTGAGCCACAATTGAAAGGCGGTCATCAAGCAGACGAGTGCCGTGAATACCGTCGTCACCATGCGCTCGCGGCGCAAATTCCCCAAGTCCCAGATGGTCATCGCCACGAAGAGCAGATACGGCAGCCAGAGCCCCGCGGTAACCCCGCGGAGGCCGGCCCAATCCACCAAGGGACTTCGCACGCACATAACCAGGACAAACGCGGATGCCAAAGCAAACGCGCCAATGCCGAGGACGAGCGCCCCGCGCGAATCGGTGCTACGGGCAAACTGAGCGCGGGCTTCGGAGTCGGCGAGAATGGAGCCGGACCAGCTCAGGATCGCATGAAGCACCAGCAGAATCAGGCACAGCGAATACGCGATATTCCACGCCGGCGGAGTGCGGGGCTTTAATTCAGGGGAGTCGAGCGAAGAGAGCAGCGAATAGCTCCCCGCCCCCGTTTGCAGGGTGCTGGCCGGCGGTCCGCCTCCGGAGAGAAAGGCCACCGGGATCTCCCCGTCGGTGGAGTGGAGGTCGCCGTAGCTCAAACCAGCTACGGGCCAAAAGCCATCGCGACCGAGAATGGTGAGCCAAAGGAGAGGGCGCTCCTGGCAGTAGTCTTTTCCCTCAAAACTGAACAAACTTGGTGAACCGTATTCCGCGTACGGAGCGTACGCAATGCCCGTTGGAGATGTCGAAACAGGGTTTTGTGCCGCGGTGGCTTCTCGTTTTCCTGAGGTAGGAACCGTGGCGGGCTCGGAATCCACTCCTTCTGCGGACAGCAAGCCTGCCATGGCGTTGAATGTGCCGATGTTCCCGCTGCTCGCAAAAAGCCGATCCAGGTGCCAGTTCGCAGAAGCCTTTTGGCGGCAAAGACGGTCACTCAACCCCGGGATGAGCGAATAGGTATTGAGGCTAAGGACGCCGCGCAGGCTGGGATCGCCTTCGCGCGCGAAAAGCAAATCGGGCACGGTGATAACCACCTGGCCTTGCGCGTAGGCTTTGCGAAGGTAGCCGGCAAGGAACAAGTCGTCGAGCGGATCGGTGGCAAGAAGCAAAGTGAATTTGATGTGGTGCTTCTGCAATTCGCTGACGATTCCGAGCATCACGGCTTCTTGGGAATAGCCCGTGGGGGCAACGGCGTACGGCGCGACGAGGTCATCGTCGCCGCCGACTTCGTCTGCGTCCATCGGGAGCGGCGCAGTGGCGGACGATTGGGCCGTGGACGATTGCTGCGCTGCGGTTTCCTTTTGATAAGCGGAACGGAAATAAGAGATTTCGCGGGGAAAATGGAGTTTAAGGACGGCCTGATCAAGCTCTTGAAAAGTCTTGTCCTTGCAAGGCCTCGGTTCCGGCCCCGTTGTGGCCGGGGGCTTTCGTTCCAAAGAATCGGGCTGGAACAAACCATAGACCGTCTCTTCTTCGGAGAGAACGGCGATTTCGTAGGGTTCATAACCGCGGTCGCAAGCGAACTGCAGGAAGCGGGCGCGGGTGTAGTCGTCATTTTCCTGGAAGGAGGCGAAGTGCGCGAAGCCCGTGGTTTGGTCCTCGAACTGGAGCATGGCACGCGAAGCCGTGACGGTTCCGCTGTAAACGAAGGCTTCGCGGTAAGCGCTGCGCAAGCCGGCATCACGCAGCTCTTGCTCGAGGGATTCGAGGGAGCCGGAGAAAGTCGGACCCATAACCAGGAGCGGCTCCCTGGGGCCGTCGAGCAAAGGATTCGCCAAACGGGTCCTTACGACAATTTGCACGGCGTTGCGGAATTG
>Ga0335077_10001351_pt1 | contig 29070 bp, 39 predicted proteins | sample Lox_Sample_31_FD_207151 | JGI IMG/M metagenome (GOLD analysis project Ga0335077, IMG submission 207151) | Soil microbial communities from Loxahatchee National Wildlife Refuge, Florida, United States - Lox_Sample_3.1 | ecosystem: Environmental > Terrestrial > Soil > Wetlands | place: USA... | reverse complement strand
GCGGCTTAGTCTCGATGGTGGTCAAGCCGCCAGAGAACCCCCCGTATTCGGCACTATAGGGGGCCTTGGCAACGTTCATCGTCTGGATGGCATCCAAAGGTATAGGAATTGAGAAACTGCCGGTCACGGGATCGACCGTCTGTGCAGAGTCAACCAACAGCATCCCTTGGTTCTCCGGCGCCCCCTTAAAGTTGAGCTTGCCGTCCTTCGTTCGCACCACGCCCGGGACCAAAGGCAGGGCTGCTTTGAATTTCTGCTCGGCCAGTGGCAGGGTGGTGAATTGCGAGCTGCTGACAGTGGCGGTCGAATCGGCGCTCTCGGTTGAGACCCCTGCTGCCTTGTCCCGCACTTCGATCTTTTGAACAACCTTGTCCAGCTCCAGGCTGACGTTCTCAGTCTTGGCGTCTCCCTGACTGAGAACAATACTTTCGGTAAACGGTTGGAAACCATCCAGGCGTACCTCTATCGTGTAGGTGCCCGGTGATAGCTGTGTAAACCTATAGCGGCCCTCGGCGTCCGTTGTGGCCGATAGGGGCTCAGGTGCTGACGAGGCGTCGGCCAGCCTCACTAGCACGCCTGGAACGGCGTCCGCTTGTCCCTGCTGGTCGGCAACCGTGATCAGCCCATCGATCGACGCCCCAGCTGCTTCCGGTCGAGTGCTGTTGGCTATCTGGGCGAATACCGAACTCCCCCCAACAATCAGTACGAGGAACAGAGTAAGACTCCGAAGGACTGAGGCCATACTGGAAACACCGTATGCTGTATGAAGGATCTCCCTGTATTTGAAGCAACTGTAATCGGTAAGGTGTCGGTATACGGGCCAGCCGGGCGCCAGTCTGAGAACTTTCGCGAGATATTCACGCGCTTTAGCGTTGATCTTGTAGCCAAACGCTATGGCGTTGTCTGCCAGCCTTGCATACGACATGACGGCCCAATAGCGCGCGTCAGCATCATTGTTGTTGCAGCCGATTCGAAAGTGAGCCGCCGGCACTGCAATTTCGGGATGCTGCTCGCCAGATTGGGTACTGAGGGCCGTTAGGATGAGCCAGCTCACTGTCAGCGGATCGTCCTCAGTCGCTAAACTCCTAGGCAGGAGTGACGGAAATCGGGATTGTCGCATGGATCTTCTCCGAATGAAGTCGTGTGCACGTCGCACACCAGTAGATGCCACGTTCGAAAGCTCATGAAAGCAATAGACGTCGAGATGTTTCCAGGCCCAGTGTCGTCAAGTGCCAACGGCATTTGCCTGTATCGGCATTAGCGAAGGCCAGGTGTCCGCGGAAAGGCCGTTTGACTCTGGTCAGTCAAATGCAGATCTACGCTGTATTGCCAATGGGTGGACGCACCGGGCTTCTCAGAAATCGCAGCCAATTGCAGAGCCTGTTCAAAGGCGGATTGAGAAGAAGCTATGGGACATGTGGGCGCAGAGGTAAATCAATCTGAATTGCGGAAGATAGCCGCATGCCACCAAGTGTGCTGTGAGGTGTGGCCAGATTGGCTGGTTGTGCATGGCCGGAGGGTTCAAGTCGGATTTGAGTTGGACCTTGAGGCGTCTGTGGCGGGCAGTCCGCCGCAACGGCGAAAGGCGACAGACCGTTCGTTGAAACGTTCGAGGAGTTGAGGGAGCTTGTCAGGTCCATCTTGCCTCCCGACAGCGGTGAAGAGGAATTCGACCTGTTACTCTATCACTATTCTTTGCCTGGCACCCGCGGCGCGGGTTCGGGCCTGAGGTCGTCCTCAGACTCCGAATTCTACACAAACATGGTTTCGGCCGGCCGGTTGATGACTGCGAAGAGCGCTGCCTGCGCCCGGTAGAGTGCGCCTTGAAGGAACTGGGCATCAGGCGCGCAAACTGAGGAATTAGCCCGGTCCACCCGAGGTTTGGGTCATGCGTTGAGCGGGTCCTGACTTACTCGGAATTTAGGCTGGCAGAACCGGCGTGCGCCAGACACGAGATCCAGTGAGGGCAATTTTCCTGGGCACGGTTTCCTGGGATCGCTCGCCCGGCAACAGCCAAGGGAATACTGGTGACCCCGGGATGCAAGGATCATGATGCGAACCAATACGCACAATTTCTCCATGCGATCCAGGTTCCTATTCGCTTTGCTCCCCACTCATTGGGCGACCTGCATTTTGGCGCTCTTCCCTGACGATCGAAGTACTCGATGGTCACCACCGTTCGGCCGAAGATCCGGACGTCTGCCGAGGAGGAATTCGACAACGGCAACCAGAAAGCGCCAGCCTTTCCGTAGCGGTGTTCAATGTGAATGCTCCGGGTCCAGAAGGGAGGGTTTTTTGCCGGACTGCCCTCAATCCGCCTGATCGCGTAATCTTTGGCGTCCACCCAAATTCTGCCTCTGATCAGGAATTTGTTCTGCGTCTTCGGCGAGATTTCTAGTACGTAACTCGTCGACCCATCGGATGTATCAACCCCGATCAGCCGGAATTCGTAGTTCGCAGGTAGAATCCTGCTGCTGTCCCGATCTCCCTTGCGGCTACCTTCGGACTCGGCTTCCAGCATCGGCCGGAAAACACGACGAAGGACTGTCTAGGAGCCCTCTTCCGCGACGACCTCGAACGTCTTCGTGCCGGTCGAGTCAAAGTCGACTCGTACTGTCATCTGGGCAGACTTGTGAAGGCGCTGGTTCTCCAAATGATATCGGCGCATGCTAGTGTAGCCGGCTAGATTGGCCAACCGTTGATTGTCCGCCGCAACCATCTGCTCGACAATCTCCGCGGCAGTGGGGGGTGTCGGTGGCGCGCTTTGACCGGTCACGAATAGTGCAAGCAAGTTTACTGCGTTCAATTATATGAACTCCGGCAAGAAAGCCATCGTGGACTCTTCTTCTGTTCCTGCTAGTTCAGATAGCATGCAGCCTGCCAAACGGCCCTGCCTTGTGTGGGCTCGCATGTCACTCACTCACCCAGTCCGGCAAGCCGCAAGAATCGGAAAGCCCAACTGCTGCCGTGCCGACCGCGTGGCGCTGCCATCGGTACAGCCGAGGACCAGAGGAACCCCGAGGATTCCGGTGGCAGCGCTGCGGTCAAGCTGGCTCCTGACTCTCGCATGTGAGACAGCAAGTCAACGCCAGGAGCATCAACATTCGTAATTCCAGAGATCTCGACAACGAGTTGGTTTTCCTGGCGAGAATGGACTTCGCAGTATCCCATGCTTGCTCCGGGTCCTGCACTCGGTTCCCTACCAACTCTCCCCCGCAGAATAAACCGGAACATCGTGGCGCTATCGTGTTGGTACACGTCCATTGCCGTTCACCGGAGAACAGGTTCTTGCACCCTGCACTGTAGCAGGTAAGAGAGCCTCATTCCCAACGCATATGCGTCAGACCGCCGATCAGTTGCCACGCTGACGTGGGATTCCGACCGAAACGTCGAGAGGTGGCGCCAGACCTTAAATAAGACCTGGCTGAAGCAAGTCATCCGCATCGGCTGCGTTCGGTACCATCCAGTAGATACGCCTTCTCACCGCAGGCAAGTGGCGATTCGTCAAAACCGTAAAGCAATCGGTTTGGCCTGCCAGTGCCAGTTTGATCAGGACGCCGTCTTCGAGGTTGGCGAGTGGTGTGGCCATTGGGATCTCCCTGGTCTCTGAACTTTGCATGGCTGTTCCCTCTCAGCTTCCAACCCTACAATCGATTTATCTTTTCGGAGTTAATTCCCTTGAGCGCATTGCGCGTATCGACGATGAGCTTGGCCTGATCCGCGATCTGAGGGTAATCGAAAGTGCAGTGATCTGTCACTATTACAGTGCAGTCAGCAGCGCCCACCATTCCGACATCCTGGGAGTGCAACAACTCTCCCTCGAGCTGCAGCGTGGGCACATGCGGATCCGAAAACGTCAGCCGTGCGCCGCGGCGCTTCAGCAACAACATTATGTCGAGCGCCGGCGCTTCACGCACGTCGTCGATGTTCTTCTTGTACGCCACACCGAGAACATGTACGTGCGAGCCCTTGACCGGCTTGCCATGCTCGTTGAGCGCATTCTGGATTTTGTCCACAACGAAATGCGGCATTTGCCCGTTGATATAGCCGGCGAGTTCGATAAAGCGCGCCTCGGTGCCGGCCTGCTTGGTCTTCCAAGACAGATAAAAGGGATCGATGGGGATGCAGTGACCGCCGAGCCCGGGACCGGGGTAGAACGGCATGAACCCAAACGGCTTGGTGGCTGCAGCGTCAATCACTTCCCAGACGTTGATGCCCATGTGGCCGCACATCAGCGCGATCTCATTTGCCAGGCCTATGTTGATCATGCGGAACGTGTTTTCTAGCAGCTTGACCATTTCGGCCACCTGCGTGGAGCTGACTGTGACTACTTTTTCAAGCGCCTGCGAGTAGAAGAGCCGGCCCATCTCCGAGCAGGAAGGCGTCACGCCGCCAACCACCTTCGGAATGTTCGAGGTGTTGTACTTGCGATTGCCGGGATCGACGCGCTCCGGCGAGAAGCACAGAAAGAAATCCTGTCCGACCTTTAAACCGTCCTGTGCGAGCATCGGCAGCAGCACTTCGTCGGTGGTACCGGGATAGGTGGTGGACTCCAGAATAACCAGCATCCCGGCATGGAGGAACTTGGCGATCTCGTCACAGGCAGACACGATATAGCTCATATCCGGGTCTTTGGTTTTGCGGAGGGGCGTCGGCACGCAGATGTTCACGGTGTCGAGATCGCGGACGACCGAGAAATCCGTGGTGGCTTTCAGATTTCCGGACTTGACCAGCGGCTCGAGGGATGCGCTCGGAATATCTCCAATATACGAGTCGCCGGCCCTAATGCGCGCGACCTTGGAATCGCTGAGATCGATCCCGGTCACCTCAAATCCGGCCTTGGCGAACTCGACGGCGAGTGGTAAACCCACGTACCCCATTCCGACAATTCCCACCTTTGCGCGGCGCGTGCGGATCCTCTCACCCAGCAACTGCGCGGCTGATTGTGTTTCAAATTGCGTCGCGATCATTCTATTGAAGACCTCCTGTAAAACAGACGAATATCCACTCGAAGGGGAGCCTGGGCTGAAGCAGCGTGTCATCCAAGCACGCGTCCTGTCTTCGGTTTATTCGATGCACGTTGAATTCCAATCGGGCAAATCAATGAACTCTAGTAAATGGAGAGCTCATGACCGGGAGCCTGCAAGGCTTTCTGGAAGACCGCTTGGCCGCAACCGCGTCTCGCTCAGCGGAAAACCAAAAGTCGATGGTGGCGCCGGTGGAATCAACAGCACGATACAGGTACGGCCAGTTCCCGCCCTGGCATATATAGGTTTCGTCGACCCGCCAGGAACCGTTGGTCGGTTTCAATTCCCGCGGCAGGGCTTGTTCGTTCGGGTGTGTAGCGCTGCACCCAGCGCCAAATGGTGGTGTGGTCAGCAAGCAGACCCCGTTCGATGAGCAACTCCTCGACGTCCCGATACGAAAGCGAGAACCGCAAATACCAACGGACAGCGCAAACAATGATCTCGGGTTCGAAGTGCCGCCATTTAAACAGGACTGGCCTCGGTTTGGGCATCGGCTAGCAGCCTACCAGACTCGCGCGCCCCGTTCTTGCAACACATCCAGAAATACAGCCCACGGGAGCAGCCGACGGCGGATGTTCCCGATTTCCGGTCCAGAGTGCCGAGACTCGGCACGTGTTTCGGCATATGACAGCCATGTGCCGGCCCGAGAACATCAATAACCGTTTGGTAATTGGGTCGGTACCGCGCGGCAACGGCATTTCGGCTCTCCGCTAAGGCAAGGTAATTTTGGAAAGCCGAGTGCAACTCCAAAAACGATGTATGTGAGCACTCTTGAACAGACAATGAATGATGTGACTGTCAGCTTAGTTGGGGCTTTGTTTCACCGCCTCAGTTTAATGGAACGCATATTTGCCCGGGCCTCGTTGCTCACTTTCGCGCTGTACCTGGTTTCCGGCGCCCGCGCAGAGCCGACCCTCCTCGATGCCGGCTATCGGCAGATGTATAACCTGCAATTCGACCAGGCGCACCATACCTTCGCCGAGTGGGAGCAACTGCATCCCGAGGATCCCATGGGCCCCGCTTCCGACGCGGCGGCCTACTTGTTCGCGGAATTCGACCGGCTCCACATCTTGCAATCGGAGTTCTTCGTTCACAACGATCATTTCTCCACGGACCACAAGCTAACGGCCGACCCTGGCGTAAAGCAGAAGTTTGAGGCGGCACTGGGCAAGGCGATTGAGTTCGCCGGCCCCGCGCCGCAAGATCCCAACGCCCGTTTCGCTGCCGTGCTATGCCACGGCTTGCGTTCCGACTACCTCGCTCTGATTGAAAAGCGATACATCCCTTCGTTCAAGGAGATGAAAGTGGCGCGGGGCATGGCGGAACAATTGCTGGCCGTGCGTCCGGATTATTACGATGCGTGGATCGCCGTCGGCGTGGAAAACTACATGTTGAGCATGAAGCCCGCGCCCGTGCGCTGGCTGCTGAAGGTTGGCGGCGGGCAAACCGATCGCACGCTGGGAATCGAGAAATTGAAGCTCACCGCCGAAAAAGGTCACTACCTGTTGCCGTTCGCGCGCCTACTGCTGGCCGTGACGGCCTTGCGGGACCGCGACAAGAACCAGGCCCGGGACCTGCTCGCCGGCCTGGCCCGTGAGTTTCCGAACAATCCGCTGTACACACAGGAACTGGCACGCCTGGAACCGTCCTGAGCGCCTTCGCCGCGTTTCGAAAAACTCCCACAATGCGCGGCAGGAGCAGCATCGAGCACCGTGGGGCCGTACAGGCGTTCCTCACGAAGTAGCCTCACGACGATCCAGGACTAATCCGTTGCACAGACTCCACGTAGGCGGATGAATTCCACCCCTCGGTAGGATCCGGTAGTGACGGCCTGGGCGCTGGCGCCGGTGAACCAGTAGATCACCACGCCGCCGGCGATCACTCCCAGCAGGAAGGGCGCATGCATGAGCGAGGTCAGCTTCATGTACTTGTCCTCCAACCCATGCGTCAGCGACACGATGGTAACGAAAATCATGGTGGTGGCGCCCACCACGGCGGTGCCGATCAACACAGGCTTGGAAGTGGCTTTGAAGGTGTTGCCCGCGCCATCGTTCTCTTCCAGGTTTTCCTTGGCTCTCTCGAAATCGGGAGTGAAAGAGTACTGCTTCTCTATCTCGGCCGAGATGCCGGGCAGAGCTTCGATCACGGACAGTTCGTAGACGGACTGCGCATTATCGGTAACCGGGCCATAGCTGTCCACTGCGATGGTGACCGGGCCCATGCTGAGGAAGCCAAAGGCGACCAGACCAAAAGCAAATACGGCCGGCGCCAGCAACAGGTTTGCAAATCCCATGGTGCTCACGAAGTAGCCGATGCTCATCAGGAAGAGCATGGCGAATCCCAACCAGAAACCGCTGAAGTTGCCCGCCAAGAAACCGGAAAGGATATTGAGGGATGCGCCGCCCTCGCGCGAACTGGTGACAATCTCGTGCACATGGCGCGAATTGGTTGAGGTGAATACTTTGACGAACTCGGGGATGAGCGCGCCGGCCAGGGTGCCGCAACTGATGACGGTGGCAAGCTTCCACCACAGTCTGCTGTTGCCGCCCAAGTTCGGAATCATCAGCGAGCTGATGATATAGGTGAGAACGATGGAAAGAGTCGAGGTGAGCCACACCAGGGTCGTGAGCGGGGCTTCAAAGTTCATTTTGTCGGCTCCGCTATAACGCGCTTTGGCCAAGGCGCCCGTGACGAAGTAACCGACGGCCGAAGAGATCACCATCATGACGCGCATGCTGAAGATCCAGACCAGGAGCTGCACCTGCACGATGGGATTGTGGACGGCGAGCAGGATGAAGGTGATGAGTGCGACGCCGGTGACGCCGTAGGTTTCGAATCCGTCGGCGCTGGGACCCACCGAATCGCCCGCGTCGTCGCCGGTGCAATCGGCAATCACGCCGGGGTTGCGCGCGTCGTCTTCCTTGATCTTGAAGACAATTTTCATGAGGTCGCTTTCTATGTCGGCGATCTTGGTGAAGATGCCGCCCGCCACACGCAAAGCCGCGGCTCCGAGCGATTCGCCGATGGCGAATCCAATGAAGCAGGAACCGGCCGGTTCACCCGCGATGAACAGCAGGATGCACAACATGATGAGCAGTTCGACGGATACCAGCAGCCATGCCGATGCTCATCCTGCAGCGGGATGACGGATAGGGCTTGCTGGGCAGGGCGGCGAAGGAGGTGCGGGAATTGGCAAACGTGTTGACGCGCATGCCGAAGGCCGCGACGCAGAAACTGCCGCTGATGCCGATCACACTGAAGGCCAGAATGATGGCGACCTTATACAGCGCGAATCCTTGCAGAAACCCGAAATAGAACACGATGATAACTGCTATGAAACACTCCAGAGGCATCAGGAATTTGCCCTGAGTGGCGAGTAGGTTTTGCAGATCTCGTAGATCAGCTCGGAGACTTCCAGCATGGAAGTATGCACAGGCATCTTGCGAAGCCGTTGATAAATGACCAGGCCGAAGACAAGCCCGAGGGCGCTGACGACGAGGCCTCCTATCAACTGTGTGGTCAATAGACATCGTTTCCAGTTACTCTGTTCCGAATGGACGCAGAAGTGCAGAAGCGGCTCCGCTGGGTAGAACTGTTCCGTCACATTAAGAACTGCAGCGTCGTCTGTTTGAAGTGCGGTATATCGCGACCAACGCTCCGAAAGTGGGTACGGCGGTTTGAGGACGAGGGGACTGAGGGCTTGGCCGCGAAAAGCAGAAAGCCGAAGTCCTCACCTGCGACGAAAATTCTTGATCAACCTCGCGCATGGATTCGCGAACTGCGCAATCGCAGTCTGGGGTCACGAAGGATTCAGAGTGAACTGAAGCGCGCTTACGACTTCGACGTGTCCCGCACAACAATCGACAAGGTCCTGAAGGCTATGGATGTCAAACCGTTGTCGCGGCCCCGTCGCCCTCGAAAGGGCAGCACCAGGTATGCCCGGCTCATTCTTGGAAGGATCGAATCTTTATCACATGATGATCAGCTCGCAACTTGGCGAAGACAAGGTTGCCCGGATGATCGCCGATGCCGTTAAATGCGGCGACTAGTGACTGGTTGCCATTTATGAATTTACTGAGATGCGGAGAATCGAAAACTGACGACTAGTGCTACCGGGTTGTGAGCGCATCGTTTGCGGAAACGGGAGGCGAGTATGATCGCTAACAAGGGACATCAAAGCACAGAGAGATCGTGGCTTTCGGAAACCCTGCTTCTTGCAATCTTTCTTGCCACTTTCGGGGTATTGGCGTTGGTGCTGTGGCCAGGACAGTGAATCGATTTGCATTCGGCACATTTAGCGGATGTTCGGCAGGGAAGGTGGTTTCGTGTTCGCCGGCGAGCTCCGGCGTGAGCTGCTGCATGCTACGAATCACCACTCCCTCCCGCGTACCTATGAGATCCGCCACAAGCGAAATACGGTTTTCCGGCGGCTTCCAGGATGGCATTTATGGGTTGATACAACGCGCGCATCATGACCGCACTTGAAATTCGACATCTCAATCCCAATCAAATTGGGATGTCGTGCGACGAACTTCGCCGCCCTGCGAATGCGTCCGTTGGGGTGCGGAAGGCGGCCACGACGGCGAGTGGCGTCGCAGCCGCCGTTGGGCATGTATTGCTAGCGGTGCACCTTTCGAGAGAACTCCCGAGAATGTCAATTTGCGGCATGAAGATCGCCTGGAGCGGTTCTCGGGCATGGTGTTTGAAGATGAGATTGTGAACGTGCGCGACCGCCACTTTAGTGGCTTCTTCCGAATTCAAATCCTCGAGTCCATCCCCAAAGAAAAAAGGAAACGGTCCACTGCCGTTGCCCAAGGATATGTTTCCACTAAGGGCCGACAATTAGGCTGGGTCGAGCCGAATCGGCTTGGAATCCGATGGTATCAAACGTGCCTTACATGAAAGTGAGGTAGCAAGGAAATGGACGCGTTGATGGTGGGTGCGGCGTTGTTCGACAGTTGCGCGACGGCGTTGGTGGTAGAGAGAGCTGTCTTGGGCGCTGTGCTGCGAGTGCTGGAACGCGGCAAACCCGTGCGTCCTGAACGTTTTCCCATTAGTGCTCGCAGTTCCAATTGAAGTTCCCCTCCCGCGCCGTTCAAGGCAATGGGCTGCCACTTCTCACGTTCCTCTGAAATTAGCCTTCTGTTGCTGCTTCGTGCCGAGCTTTTGGCACTTGCTTCGGCAGATATCGATGGTCGACGGGCGCGGACGACGAGATTGGCTGTCATCTCAAGCCGCCTCAGCGCATGGTCATCAGCACGCTGCCAGAGGGCTGGCAGACCAATCCTTTGGCCTGTGTTTCGACTGATTCACTCAATAGAGCATGCGCGGCATCCACGCTGTGCCATCATCCGTCCAGCAGCTTGGTGTCGCGCACCAGATCCATGCCCGCGCATGGAAAATACGTCCCTGAGCCGGCCGGTGTCTACGACTTCAGCGTCCGTGATCTCGAACGGCCGCCTAGCTCGAGCAGACCGAAGAAGCAGTGTGCGGCAGCCTCGTTACGGTCGCCAACTCTGCCGGCGTTCCGGCAAGTGCCGAACAACTGCGCGGCGTTTCAACAACACTTCGAACAAGAGCTCCGCACTTACTGGAGTTCATTGATTCGCCCGTTTGGAACGCCGCATGCTTTGAATAAAAATCGGGATAGCACGAGCTAACCCTCCCGGGCCTTCCTAATCGGACGGCACAGTGGAGGGTGTTTAGCGCAAAGAAAAAACTGGCGCTGCCGTCGTCGGGCCTCGTCGTTCCACTACAGGAAGAGAGGTCACTCTTGATTAAACGCACCTTATGCATTGGTATCGCTGCCGCTATTACCGCGTGCCTGGCGCCCTGCCAACAGATTCTGGCCGACGGAACTCCGGAGCCGGAGGCCAAACGGATTTTCGGGATTGTGCCGAATTACCGGACCTCTCCGAGTATCCAGGATTCCGAGCCGCTGACGATTGGCGAGAAGTTTAAAATAGCGTCGGACGACTCCTTTGACCGGGGGACCGTCGCACTGGCGGCGATCTTCGCCGGACAATCTCAGTTGACGAACGCCAACCGGTCGTTCGGGCAGGGAGGAGCGGGATACGGCCGGTACTTCGGCGCCGCATACGGCGATTTCGTAATTGGAAACTACATGACCGAGGCGGTTTTCCCCACGCTGCTCCATCAGGACCCACGCTATTTCAGGTGCGGCACAGGAAGCGGATGGTCCAGGCTGGGCTATGCCATGCGGCAGAGTTTCTGGACTCATCGTGATTCCGGTGGAACACAGTTCAACTATTCGGAAATCGTAGGCAACTCCGTCGCCGTGGCCATCTCCAACGCGTACTATGCAGACAATCGGACTGCCAGCAGCGCCGTGTCGAAGCTGGGCATGCAGATCGGCATCGACATGGCGGCCAATATCCTGAAGGAGTTCTGGCCCGAGGTGGAGCGCAAGCTCCCGTGGAGACACCATCACGACCCCAACGCCATCAAATGAGGCTGACTAGGTTCCTGCTCCTTCACCTCTCCGTCTCAACCAACTGCCCTGGCGATCGCAGACCCAGTCTTTCCGCGTGGTCGCCGGAGTGGCTCGCTCATGCTGTAAGGTGTCCTTAGAATTGCGGTGTCATTATGTTGTCCGTTGTCATCCCGATTCATAACGAGGAGCCGTCGGTTCTGGCTCTCTACGACCGCCTGACCTCAGTGCTGGAGTCCCTGGCCCAGCCCTACGAGATCATCTTCGTAGACGACGCTTCCACGAACCGCGGATTCACGCTGCTCGCGAACCTTCTGGAGACGGATTCGCGCCTCAAAGTGGTCCGCCTCCGCCGCAACTTCGGACAAACGGCGGCTCTGTCCGCCGGCTTCCATGAGGCCCAGGGAGACGTGGTCGTTTCACTCGATGGAGATCTGCAGCATGATCCCTTCGACATCCCAGCGCTGCTGGCAAAATCGACGAGGGGTACGATATCGCCAGCGGTTGGCAGAGGGATCGCGTGGATAATCCTGTCACGCGAAAACTTCCATCACGTATTGCCAATGGGCTCATGGCCAAAGCTTCCGGCATGGAGCTTCACGATTTCGGCACTACATTCAAGGCATATCGGGCGGAGATCTTGAAGGACATCAACCTATATGGAGAGTTACATCGTTTCATCCCGGCCCTCGCCGGCCTCTATGGCGCCCGCATGGCGGAAGTGCCGATTCGCAATGTGCCCCGCGCCGCCGGCGAGTCGCACTACGGTTTGAGCCGCACCTTCAACGTGCTGCTGGATATTCTGACGATCCGGTTTCTAACTAAATACTTCACCCGCCCCATGCACTTCTTCGGCAGGCTAGGCCTGCTGGGAACCATGCTGGGAGGAATCATTCTGGGGTGCCTCGCGGTCTCCAAGCTGACCGGCCACCATCTACTGCTGCAGCATGGGCCCTTGATGGCTGCCGGCGCGCTGTTGCTCCTTACCGGACTGCTCATGTTCACCACGGGCCTACTCAGCGAAATCCTGATTCGGACGTATTTTGAAAGCCAGGGACGACGGATTTATGCCGTTCGAGAAGTCCTCAGCCGTGCTGATCGCGGGCCGGCTGGCGTCTCCACCATGATAAGGATTTGATAGAAAGGAATCATGTCGTAAGTATGATGCGGTTCATTGTTTCCATCGTCCTCCTGAGTGCGCCGGGTTTTGCGAACGCCTTTTCCGAAATCTGCGATCCGGCCGCGGTTCAAGGAGTGTACGGATTCCAATTGTCCGGCGATACAACCATAGCGGGTGATGTGAAACCAGCGGTCAGCGTGGGGCGGATCGTTCTGGACGGTGCCGGCAGCCTGAGTGGATACTCATCGGTCAATTTCGGCGGGTATTTTCTTGGAAACCCGGTTAAGGGAACCTACGAGGTTCGCACCGACTGCTCCATTTCCTGGAGTCTGCAGGATGATTCCGGTGCACTACAGCACTTCGGAGGAATCGTCGGCGCGGATGCCAAGAGAGTGCAATTCTCGCAGACGGATGACGGTGCCGCCAAGCGGGGACTCATGGTCAAAAGCGCCGACGCTTGTGGAGAGCTCGATCTGCACAGGGCTTACGCTATGACTGTTTCGGGAAGCACCGTCCCCATGGAAGCCGGTGACACCGCCCAGACGCTGTTTCTCAAAGGCCTAGCGAAGGTCGACACCAACGGCAGCATCAACCTGATCCCAAATGGTTCTGAGCATGAGGAGGCCGCCGGCACGGTCCACGTGGATGCAGACTGTTTCGCGCAGCTCGATCTCTCGCTCCCCCTTCCTCATCTGTCCGCTATGAAATTCCGCGGGGTTCTGCTGGACAGTGGTAAAGAGATCCTGGGCATTGAGACAGATCCCGGAACAGCGGTCAAGATCGAAATGATGGCGCGCGACTAGAGCTGACATGCAGGCTGCCCATGTGACCTCCGCTCGATGACTGTGCCGACCCGCTCGTTCAGCGTTGCACGACGGTTATTGTCACTGAAAGGTGTCCGACGAAAGTCGCGCCTTACGAATTCTGATTGGCGTTGAATAGGTGCGTGTTCCGGTTCAGCTGGAAATGGAGGGAGGCGTTCTTTCAAGTAAGGTAATGGAGAGAACGTATGAAGAAGCAACGGAAGCACTACACGCCGGAAGAGAAAGTCGCCATCCTGAGGCGGCATTTGCCGGACAAGGAGCCTATCTCGAAGCTCTGCGATGAACTGGGTCTGCACCCTACGGCCCCCAGCCGGATGCACTCTCCCTTGAGCGATTTGTGCCAACGTTCGATTTTTCCGTTTTAGTGCGACGTGCTCCGCCATCAGCTCGACCAGAACCTCCCAACGCTCCAAGAAAAGCGGGACCGGTGCTGGAAAGCGCCTCTGCCATCGCAGTGTAGGCATTTGCCTCGGCTCTTGACACCGTTTCGGCGCGACACGGCCTCTTGAGACGCATTTAGTATCGACACGTCACAAGAAACTTCTTGGGCCTTAATGTGCACTCACAGACACGGCTGGTCACAGGTTCTCAGCTGGAGGGCGGCAATGATTCGAACAAATGGATTTCTCGGCTCAAAGGCTCGATCGGGTAGACAGATTTTAGTCTACCTGCTGCTACCGGCTCTGTTGTCTCCGGCTTGGCCCCAAGCCGCGCCGCCGCCCCCATACACGCAAGAAACTCCCGAACAATTGCAGCAGTTGGTAGCCCCGATTGCGCTGTATCCGGATTCGCTTGTGGCGCAGATCCTGGCCGCATCCACGTTTCCCGAGCAGGTCGTCGAGGCCGACAGGTGGCTGCAGGCGCACCCTGATTTGAAGGGCGACGCCCTGGGCCACGCCGCGGACCAACAACCCTGGGATCCAAGTGTCAAGGCGCTCACCGCATTTCCGTCCGTCCTGGGGAACATGGACAAGAACCTCTCCTGGACGTCCTCTTTAGGCGACGCCTACTACAACCAACAGCCAGAAGTAATGGATGCGATACAGGGGATGCGCCAACGAGCCCAACAGGCCGGCAATCTGAAGAGCACGCCGCAACAAACGGTAGAGACGCAAGGCTCAACGACCGTCATTCAGCCGGCTGCTCCGGAGGTGGTCTACGTCCCGGCGTACGACCCGTGGTTGGTTTACGGAGATCCCATCGTGGCGTGGCCGGGGTGGTACGCGTATCCCGGCATCTGGTGGGACGGGCCATACCTTTCGTGGGGAATCGGCTTCGAGATCGGTTGGTTCTGGGGTTTCGGGTGGGGCTGGGGTCATTGGGGATTCGATTGGCATAACCACTGGGCAACCTATGACCACAACCGGTACTACTCCCACAGCCGGACCTTTTACAACCGGAACAATTTCTACCGGGGTGGAGGTGAGCGGGGTGGAGGCGCGCGCGGCGAGGGTTTCAACCGCGGTGGCGTGCCATCCAGGTCCTTCAACGGAGACAGCCGGGCTGCTCGCGGATACGCGGAACCCCGCGGCCAGAGCGGCGTCCGTTCGGGAGCCTTCAGCGGCAATGAGCGCGGCGGAGAGGCACGGGAATTTTCGTCTCGTGGCAGCTCCAGCTTCGGCGGCGGCGAACGTGGCGGTGGCTTCGGGGGAGGCGGTTTCGGGGGGCATGGCGGCGGCTTTGGCGGCGGCGGGCATGGCGGTGGCGGGCATCGGTAGGAGAGGAAGTCATATGCGGCAGACGAATTTCGGCATTTCCACAGTAGCGGCAGCCGCTGTTCTTTGGGCGGCGTGTCTTCCCAGCGGCTCCATGGCGCAGCAGCCGGGCCAGAAGACATTTCCATCGCCGCAAGACGCGAGCACAGCGCTCGGCGATGCAGCACAGAGCAACAACGAAAAAGCGTTGCTCGAAATCCTGGGACCGGACGGTCAGCAAATCGTCTCGTCGGGAGACAAAACCGAGGATGCCCAGGACCGCGCTGATTTCGTGCGGAGATATCACGAAATGCACCGCCTGGTGAAAGAACCGGATGGATTCACCCTGTACGTCGGCGCCGAGAACTGGCCCGTGCCCATACCGCTCGTGGAGAGAGATCGCTCCTGGTATTTCGACACCGAGGCGGGCAAGAAAGAAATTCTGTACCGCCGCATTGGACGGAATGAAATCTCGACCATTGGCGTGTGCCAGGAACTGGTGGCCGCGGAAAAGGAATACTACTCCACACAGCACGAGTATTCCCAGAAAATCATCAGCGATGACGGGCAGCATAACGGCCTCTATTGGAAAGCCGGCGAAGGCGAACCCCAGAGCCCGATTGGTCCGCTGATCGCCTCGGCCGTTGCCGAGGGCTATGCGAAAAGCCCGAACGGCGCTCCGACTCCTTACCGCGGTTACTATTACCGCGTGCTGACACGTCAGGGGAAAAATAGCCCAGGCGGGCCGAAGAGTTACATCGCCGGCGGCAAGATGACTGCGGGCTTTGCGTTCATAGCCTACCCGGCGGAATACCGGTCGTCGGGCGTGATGACGTTCATCGTGAACGAAGATGGCGTCGTGTATCAAAAGGATCTCGGCTGGAAGACCGATATCCTCGCCAAAGCCATGAAGGAATACAGCCCCGGTTCCGGTTGGCAAAAGGCTGAAGATCAGCAGTGGGAGAACGCTGCCGGGCAGAAATAAGGCACCTGCTCGCTACGGAGCGCTCGACCCCGCAAAGATCATGCGGCTCTTTTCAATTGCGGGATGCATCCGCCTGACATCGACGAGATCCTTCGGGCTACGGAGGAGGTGGGCAAGCGCTTGCTTGAGGCCTAGGCAAGTCACAGGCAGCGGACTCGAGAAAGTGAATGAAGTTGACATCAGGAACTCCCTGCCGCGGACGGCAGCACCACCAGATGCCGTCGTAGTTGTAGTACGCGGCGCAGGCTCCTTCCGCCGACACCATGGTGGCACCCAGCGGGCTCTGCGGCGTACATTCGCGGCCGAATGCGGGGCAATCGTGCGGTTTCTTCAGGCCCCTCAGGACCTGACCGCTAATGCAGATCGCTGGCTCAGGCCCGTGAATCGTCCCAAGCTCGAAGATGTGCTCGCCATCGTAGTCGCGGAACTCGTCATTCAAGCGGTAGCCACTCTTCGGGATGACGCCGATGCCGCGCCAGGCGCGATCGCAGATCTCGAACACCCGCCGGATCATCCGCTGAGCTTCCAAATTCCCTTGCGGGCTTACGGCCCGGCCGTACTGGTTCTCGACCTCGGCGCGCCCCTGTTCGAGCTGGCGAACTGCCATCAGGGTTCCTTCGAGCAGATCGAGCGGCTCAAAGCCCGTGATTACGATCGGCGTCCGGTAGCACGGAGCGATGGGCTCGTACTCGCGATAGCCCATGACCGCGCACACATGCCCGGGTCCCAGGAATGCCTCGACGCGATTCTCGAGCGCTTCCAGAATTCCGGCGATCGCGGGTGGGACCAGAACGTGTGAGACCAGCACGGAGAATTCGTAGGCGCTGCGCTCGCGCCTGCCACACCGCCATCGCGTTCGCCGGCGCTGCTGTGGTCTCGAAGCCAATAGCGAGAAGACGACCTTCCTGGACGGGTTGGCGGCGGCTATCTTGAGGCAGTCGAGCGGCGAGTATACGATCCGCGCATCGGCCCCGGCGGCCTTCACCTGAAACAGATCGCCGTCCGACCCGGGAACGCGCAGCATATCGCCGAACGAGCAGAAGATCACGCCCGGCCGGCGCGCGATGGCGTGAGCGCGGTCGATCATCTCCAGCGGAATCACGCAGACCGGGCACCAGGGGCCATGCATCAACTCCACTTCTTTCGGCAGGAGGTAGTCGATTCCGTACCTTACGATCGAGTGAGTCTACCCACCGCAGACCTCCATGATGGCCCATGGCCTCATCGCCGCGCGCCGGATTTCAGCGGCTAGCTTCTCCGCCATCTTTTGATCGTGGTATTCGTCGACGTACTTCATGGCATTGCTTCCGGCGGGTTTTTGGCGCCGCGATCTCTTCGAGTTGGTCCATTTCGGCCAGATATTGGTAGGCCCGCGCCGCCTCTTCGGGGTCCACCTTGCTGATGGCGAACCCGACATGCACCATGACGTAATCGCCGATCTGCGGGTCGGGAATGTACGCCAGGCAGGCGTGGCGCGTGATGCCGCCGTAGTCGATGCGGCCCATACGCATCGAACCCCCCTCCTCCAGCTCAACGATTTTGCCCGGAATGGCGAGACACATGGTGAATTGCTCAATAGAGCCGGACTGCATTGTCCAATATGAACGTCAGCCGCGTTTCCGATGGGATCCTGACATGTTGACCTTTGGTTAGGATCTCCGCTCCAGCGCCTGCCGCCGCCCCGGCCCCGAGGCCGATCGCGGCGCCCTTTCCGCCGCCCGCAACCGCGCCGATAATCGTACCCAACAGCGCGGTACCTCCCGCCACCTTGGCGGTGCGGGCGCCGCGCGACGAACTCTCTTCAGTCACGGTTTCGGTATTGACATCCACCATCCGGTCATTTACCTTCACGCTCATCAGGTCGAGGGTGAGGGTAGTTCGTCCGGTGAGCCTACCCGATTCCTTGTCATCCACCAGCTTCACAACCACGTCGGCTCCACGGGGAATTGCGGTTTCACCATCGATCATGACCGGTTCGTCCAGACTCGCCGCGAATGTCTGGCCGATGGTGTTACGTTCCGAATCCACGCCGTCGATCATGCGGATCACAAACCTGGTGCCGGCGGGAAGTACGGTGCGCGGGGCGGCGGGCGTGGCGGCATCCGGGGCGGAACCGAATTGTATCGAGGCGATTTCCTCAACGTCCAGAGTTTGCAGGTGATCGCCGACATCCAGTTTCACCTCGCGCGAAGAACCTCCCAGGTAGGTACCGGTGACCACTCGACCGTTTTTCAAGGTAACCGTGTCCGCCGCCATGGCAGCGAGCACATACGCCAGACTCAATCCGATGTGTAGCGCGCGCATTCTCTTCCCTTTCGTTGTTTGAAAATTGGATCCCACCAAACGCCTGGAATACCGGCATTGGCTTTCGGTTCGCACCAGGTGTCCAGGCGGGAAAGTTCTCTCCGTACCGCGTCGACGACTAGGGGAATGCACTGTCGTATGGGCGTCGACAGCGGCGACCCAGGCTCGAAACTGCGGCCCTGCACGCCGATCAGCAGCAACTCGCGCGGCATCGCTCCTGTCAACTCAACCAGCGAAATCGACTCCCTCAACGCGGGCGAATGCGGATCGATGCGTGTGCGGGGAGGAGTCCAAACGATTTCGTCCTTGCGGAACATACGCATTTCGCCGTCTTCGCCGCCGAACTTCGCGGAATCGATGAGGATGACCGCATCGGCGCCCGAAAAGTAGATCGGCAAATCCAAACCCGGCGTGCCGAGGTCCAGGAGTTCCACACTTTCCGCGAAGTCGTACTGAGACTCCAGCACCTTGATGACGAATGGTCCAACGCCATCGTCGCCCAGCAACACGTTCCCGATCCCCGCGATCAGCAGCCGCCTCATAGGACCTTCACCTGTGCAATTTCCCTGCCGTCCGGATCGAAGGTGTGGCACGCGCACGCCATGCACGGATCGAAGGAATGGACCGTGCGCAGCAATTCAAGCGGCCGCTCCGGGTCAGCCACCGGGTTGCGCAGGAGCGACGCCTCATAGGGGCCCACCTGTCCCTGGCTGTCGCGCGGGCTCGCGTTCCACGTCGTGGGGACCACCGCCTGGTAGTTGGCGAGCTTCCCATCCCTGACCACGACCCAGTGCGAAAGCGTGCCGCGCGGCGCCTCGTGGGTACCGACGCCCTCGACCTCGCCCTTTGGGAACTGCGGCGGGTTGTGCGTGGCCACATCGCCATTCAGGATGTTGTTGGTCAGCAGCTCGCAATGCTTCACCGCAAGGTCGGCCAGCATAGCCGATCGGATAGCGCGTGCCGCATAGCGGCCCATAGTCGATTCCAGTTTGTCGACCGTGACCTTACGCTTGGCCACCGCGGAGACGCGGGCGATTGCCTGATCTGTCCACTTCCGGGTGAGCGGATGCCCCTGAGCGTATCCCACCAGAACGTTGGCGAGCGGTCCAACCTCCATCGGACACCCGTCGTAGCGCGGCGCCTTCACCCAGGTGTACTTGCCGTTGTCCTGGAAATCGGTGTAATCCGGTTGGGTCTTGCCCTTCCACGGATGGAGCGCGCCACCCTTGTACCAGGCGTGCGTCGCGTCCTCGGTCACAGCTTGACGGAAGTCCGGATCGGCCGCAGTCTCAAACTTCTTAGCAGCACTCAAATCGCCGGAGAAAATGGCTCCTCCGGGGAGATCGAAGCCGGACCCGGTCGGAAGGTCCGGCACGGCGAGGTAGTTTCTCGCGCCGCCGCCGACATCGAACCACTCCGGGTACATTCCGGCAATCGCGCACACGTCCGGGAAGTAGACCTCATGAACGAACGGAATGACCTCGTCGATGAGGGAGCGGATCATCGTGAGCCGGTCCATCGTAAGTGTGCCCAGGCTGTCCAGATCGATGGCATTGGCGACGCCGCCCACCGTCAGGTTCTGGATATGCGGCGTCTTCCCGCCGAGGATTGCGACGACCTGGTTCGACTTGCGCTGAAATTCGAGCGCCTGCAGATAATGAGTGAAGCCGAGCAGGTTTACCTCCGGTGGCAGGTGCATGGCGGGATGGCCCCAATAGCCATTGGCGAAGATTCCAAGCTGCCCGCTGGCGGCGAGAGCTTTCACTTTGTCCTGAGCCGACTTGAATTCCTGGGGCGAGTTTCGGGTCCACGAGGACAGACTCTGCGCCAGGGAGGCGGTCTTCACGGGATCGGCCTTGGGGATCTGCATCACATCGATCCAATCCAGCGCCGAAAGATGGTAGAAGTGCACGATGTGGTCGTGGAGCGCGTGATGGATCAGAATGAGATTGCGAATGTATTGCGCGTTCAGCGGTATCTGCAACCTCAAGGCGTCTTCGACGGCGCGCACGCTGGCCAGCGCGTGAACGGTGGTGCATACTCCGCAAAAGCGCTGAGCGAACAGCCACGCCTCGCGCGGGTCGCGGCCGATCAGGATGTTCTCGATGCCGCGCCACATGGTGCAGGAAGCCCAGGCCTTGGAGACAAGCCCGCCATCCACCTCGGCGTCTATGCGTAGATGGCCTTCAATCCGCGAGATCGGGTCGATTTTGATACGAGAAGTCATGAGTCTTGAATCTCCATTTCAGGTGGACTGCCTGGGCATATTCCTGCAGGTCGTGCCAGGCGGTAACCGGCGCCGGCAAAATAGGCAAGTACTTCACCGCCACGATAAAAGCCGCAAGCGCGAGGCAGACGGCGCCAGCGCCGATGAGGGCTTCGATTGCGGAGGGGAAATACACAGCTCCCGGCCGGGCAGCAAAGGCAAAGCTGGTTGGATCGAACCGGTAGAGCATTCCACCTGCGGCAATCAGCACGTCGGCCAGGAATAAGCGGCTCGGAATCCGCCAATGGCCACCCGCGAGTAAATAGACGGAGGGAACAACCAACAGCAGGGTTTCCAGCCAGAACAACAGGCTGAAACGGTCGAATGCGAACGCTGCGCCGATCTGGCCGCGCGCCAGTATGTCCAGAAAACGGAAAATGTTCCAACTCAGAACCAGCCAGCACATGATGCGCGCCAGTTCCCCGAGAATCGACATGTCTAAGGGGCGCTTCCAGGCAAGGCAGGACACCATCAGCACTCCGAGCACGCAGGAGTAGCCGAGAAATGCCGCGGCCCAGACGTACAAAAGCGGCAAAAACGGCGTCTGCCAGAGGACGTGGACGCGCGATCCTCCAAGCAGCATCAGAGCGCCGAGCGACGATTGATGCATCATCGGTAGCGCGTAAGCCAGGGCAATTACATAAGGGTAAGTCAGGCGGGTCGCCGGCACCACGAATTTCATCAGGATCGGCCGGAACTTCGGCCACGTGTAGAGCCAGCGTTCGAAGAGCGGCGGGGTGTTCTCGAGAAACAACGGGAAACATGCATAGAGCGGCATACAGAAGGCCACTTCCAGCAATGGCGAATGCCCGTTCCATCTCCATGGCATCAGCACCTGGTAGAAGTTCCAGGGCCGCCCGACGTCAATGCCGAGTGCGATCAGGCCGCTAGAGTAAGCCACGAAGCTGGTGAGAACCGCCGTCCGCATGACAGAGTGTAGCTTCCTTCGAAAGAAGATCCACGCCGCGATGCCGATCGAGAATCCGCCAGATCCCAGACCAGTCAGGACCATGGTGTTGAACGTTTTCCAGATTCCCCATGCGTAGATGTCGTTCATGCCGGTGACACGGCCCAGACCGGTCAGCTCGCGATAGATGCTCAGGACGATCGACAACGCGCCCATCGCGCAAAGGAATATGAAAAACGGTGTGATCTTGGCTATGGCGTAAACGGGCACTCCGCGCTGCCAACGAACAATAATATGGTTCTTCACAGTTGCGGCCTCAATCCCGTTCGCCTTTCTTCTTCCAGCATTTCTTTGCGGTGATCGATCCAGTTCTTTTTCATCACGCTCGCGAGCACCGCGTACATCAGGAGCGGCAAAGCGAGGAACTTATAGATGCGCTTCTGCCATTTCAGCCTCGCGGGAATCGGTTCCGTCCCAAGGCTGGGAAGGCCAATATCCTCGAATGGCACGTGCGAAAGATACAGCACCTGCGTCCCGCCCGCCTCGTGTTCGCCGTACACACGGTTCTCGAAGTACTTGTTCGGGGACTGCTCGATCCGTTCCTTCGCCTTGTGCAGTAGATCCTCGCGCGGGCCGAAGATCACCGCATGCGTGGGACATACCGACGTGCAAGCCGGTTCGTACCCTTTGGCAAGCCGCGGCCGGCACAGCTCGCATTTCACGATCTTCGGATTGATCCTGTCCCACTCGAACTTCGGCACATGGTACGGACACGCGATCTCGCAATAACGGCATCCGATACAGCGCGAAGGCTCCCAGGCAACCAGGCCGTTGGCATCGTTCTTCCACAGCGCTTTGAACGGGCAGGCGGCCACGCAAGCCGGGTCCAGGCAGTGCATGCACTGTTGCTTCACGAAGGAGTCCGGGCTGTTGTCAGTGGGTTTGTAGAGCTTGATGATGTTCTTGGTGAATGCGTTCAGATCCTCGGGCGCCTGATGCAGACCATCGAGCGAGACGTCCCGCGGAAGGTCGTTTGCCTCCGCGCACGCGACCACACACGCCTTACAGCCGATGCACAGGGTCGCATCGTAGAGCATCCCCACGGGCGCTTTCGGCTGGGAAGGCGTCTCCTCGGCAGCTTCCGCCGCGGGAACAGCCAACGCTGCCGCGACCGGAACGCATCGCGAGACGACGCCTAGCAGTGCTTCCCGGCGGGTCAGTTCCATTTACCGAACCTCCTCATTGGGGTTGTCTTTTTGTGAGCTTTGGAGGTTGGCTTTGATGATCGAGGCTGTTTCTTCTTCGCTTCGGAACCGTCTCGCCGCAACCCACGCAGCCCCGCCGAGGGCCCCGCCAATCACGCTCACGACGGCCACGCCTGGCGCTGAAATTGAGCCGGTGGTGGTGTGGACCGGAGGATAGGTGTCGGGCGGCGTGGCATCGTGGATCGGGACTTGCTCGAAGAGCGGCACACGGAACGCGAGGTGTTTCTCCGTGCAGCCGATGCACGGAGCGCCAATGCCAATTGGCCACACGTCGGGAATCTCATTGAAATGCCGCGTCGAACACCCGGCATGCGTGTCGGGTCCCTTGCAGCCGAGCTTGTAAAGGCACCATCCATGGCGATGGCCCTCGTCGCCGTACTGCATAACGAATCGCCCGGCATCGAAATGGGCGCGCCGCGGGCAGTGATCGTGAATCACGCGGTCATAGGCGAACTTCGGCCGGTGCAACTCATCGAGCTCCGGCAAAGTTCCCTTACGCGCATACTGAAAAACAACGCCAAGTAATGTGTAGGGATTGGGCGGGCAGCCGGGCAGATTGATGACCGGCTTGTTTCTGATGATCTCATCCACCCCCACCGCGCCGGTCGGATTCGGATCGGCCGACGGGATCCCGCCCCACGAAGCGCACGACCCGATCGCGATAATCGCTCCGGCCTGGGCAGCGACGTCCTGCAGTACATTCAAAGCCGGTCTGCCGGCCAGCTTCATGTAGATGCCCTGGTCCTTGGTTGGGATCGAGCCTTCCACCACCAGCACGAACTTGCCTGCATTGTTCCTGACTGCCTGGCTCAGTGCCGCTTCCGCCTGATGTCCGCACGCGGCCATGAGGGTCTCGTGATAATCGAGCGAGATTACATGCAGAATCAAGTCGGCCAAGTCCGGTTTGGACGTGCGCAAGAGCGTTTCCGAGCACCCGGTGCAGTCTTGAAAATGGAGCCAGATCACGGATGGCCGTCGGGCCTGGCCGATTTCCCGCGCGACCTCGGCGGCGGTTGCCTTCTCCGTAATCGCGAGGCCCCAAGGGGCGGCAACCATCAGTTGCGTGCAGAACTGGAGAAAATCGCGCCGCGGAACTCCGCAGCGTTTCAAGTGGGCGGCGACTGTTGGTTTCGGCTTCCGCGACCAGGTCATATAGTTTAGTCCTTACTGCGGTGCTGGCGAACGGCCAGGTACGCAATCCAATCAAACCAGCGGGTCAGGCCCGCGCCGGATCGGCAGGAGAGTGGAAACGTCCTCAGTCCTTGATTCAAGACCTCGACGCCCCGCCTGAAATAGTCGAGGTTGAACGTTACATAGGGCATCAGGTCGATCTTATTGATCACGAGGGCATCCGCGCCGCCGTACATTCTCGGGTATTTGTAAGGTTTGTCGTCGCCTTCCGGGGTCGAGGCGATGAGCACGCTCAAATGCGTGCCCAGTTGCCAGGCCGCGGGACAGACCAGGTTACCGATGTTCTCGACAAACAGGAGGTCGATCTCCCGCAACGGCAAGCAAGCGAACGCGTCCCGTATCATGCCCGCGTCGAGGTGGCATCTGCCGGTGGTATTTAGATGCACGGTCACAGCGCCCGCCCTCTCGGCGCGTTCGGCATCCATCGCCGCCGGGCTGGTATCGCTGTTGATCATGCCGATGCGTATTTGGCCCTTGAGTTCCGCGACGGTCCTCTCGATCAGCGAAGTCTTACCTGCGCCCGGAGAGGCCATCAGATTTACCGCTACCACCCCAGCGGAATCCAGCGCCGCGCGGTTCTGTAGGGCGATTTCGCGGTTCGCGTGCAGCGCGTTTTGTGCAACCTGAATCGTCTTGACCGTCATTTCACCCTCCGCCGGTCTCCACTTCAATCGACTCCACGTAGCATTCCAGGGCGTCGACGGGCTTCACCCATTGGCTGCCACACTGGGGACACCGGCAGACCTCTCGGCCGCCGGCGAAGCTCTTCGAGCAACCCAGACACAGCCACTCCGCTGGGACAAGGACAAACTCGATCCGCGCGCCGGAGGCTTCCGAAACGTCACAGGCCTCATTCCAAAACATCGCCAGAGCATCCTCGAGATACTTCGAGGATTCGGCGATTGCCACCCGAACCGAGAGAATGCGCGATGCGCCTGCCGAGCGGGCATGAAGCAGCGCAATCTCTCGAATCCCCTCCACTACACCAAGTTCGTGCACGTGAGCGCTCCCGCCGCCAGCAGGCGCACCATCTTATCCGAGCAATTCGGCGAACGTCTCCAGCCTGGTGCTTACCTGTTCAAACGAAGTGGATTCAAGGTCCACCTCGACCGCGACGTTCCGAATGCCGGCCTGCTGGAGCTGCGGGTAATAGATCGGATAGTCGAATTCCTCGGGATCGCAGAACTTCATCATGCAGATGACGACCCCGTCGGCTTCACGCTCGTTGACAAGATCGATCAACATCTTGCCTCGAGGTTTGGCCGGGTCGGTCGCGAGGGAGCAGCCATCCAGGTCCTGCCACCATTTCGCCAGCCGATACAGGGGCGACCGTCCACTCGGCACATCGTGCCGAAACTGCCGCGATTCCTGCGCCAGGTCGTCGGCGACGACCGCGAATCCGTTCTTCTTGATTTCTTCGAGGAAGCCGTCGGGCTCGGCCATGATGCCCGTCAGCACGACCTTCTTGCCTTTCCAGGTGTTGACCGGCTGCTTCTTCAGTTCGGCTACCAGTTCCTTCACCAGACCCGTGTGCTTTGCCTTATCCATGAAGAAGCGCGACTTGATCACTGCATGGCGCTTGATGGGGTCGATAATGTCCGGGTGGTCGGCCGCGACGTCGCAGAAGTCGCGCATCGCTCGCCGGTTATCGTTATAGACTTCGATGCTCTTCTCTATGGCTTCATCGCTGATTTTCGTGTTCAGAATTTTTTCCAGCTTGCTCCGGACCAGGTCATATTCCGCGACGAGAAAATCGTTGGCTGCGGCGATCTTTCTGTTTTGCGGGTGTGTGAAGGTGATGGACGGCGCCTTTCCCTTCCACAACTGGCTGGTGGTTCGCAGCGTGTCGCAAGGCACACAGAACAGAACGGCCGCAAGATTGTCGTAGGCCCCGCCGCACTCCAACTCCATTACGGACTGCATGAGCGAACAGGCGAACGAAGGCAGATAGGCGCGAGCCTTGGAAATCGGCAAGTGCCCACCCCACAGCCCGACCGGAAGGTATCCGGCGGCATGGATGATCTCTTCCGGACCGTAAACATAGATGATACCGACGGCGCCCTTTCCGGTTTCCTTCGTATATTGTTCGATGGCTTCCTTCGGATGTGATGCAACGTCCTGCAATTGCCCGATAATTTCATCGATTCGGTTCATGATCTTCATCCAGTGTCATTTCGGTCTCCGGCACGAACCTCGTGATTACTGCAAATGGCGTCAATACGTCGTCCCCCACTTCCCGCACGGAACCGTCACACCGAATTTGAAAGAAATGTCCGTCAATGACTGCCATCTCGCCATCCAGTTCTTCGAATGTGCCGAGCCCGTGATCGCCGTGTTCTCGCAGATTCTCGACACGCACCGCGCCCTGATAGACCCCCTCCACGAGGGCGGTAGCGGTCGAAATTTGGTACAGGGTGTGATGCGCGGCTTCGAAATAGCCGGCGAGGACCCGGTTGACGATATGCGCCACCGGCTGTCCAGTCCTCTTGGCATCGGCCAGCAGAAGCTCCCATAAGCCTTGCGATACTGTGCACTCTATCTGGGGCATAAACCTTTCTCGTGCGAACTTAGCTGTAGTTGGCTCTCGCGTTCGGAAGCGTCACTACTTTCGGGCTTCATGTGAGGATCTGCCTGCGTCGGCTCTATTCGCGAGATCTCCTGGCAGGGCGCCACGCAGGTGAGGGCAGCGAAAGCCAGGGCGGCATATAGATTCCGGGCACATTTCGAGAAGATCTTCGATATCGCGCGACCCTGGGTTTGAGCGGGGTTCGTCGAGAGTTCGTGAGTCGGGAGATCGATCCTGAATTTGATGGCCGTGTTCATGCGTTCTAGCCCACTGGATGACATCACGTCCATTTCAGCAGTTAGCATTCCACCCGTTTTGCACTTGATCATTTGCAGTGGACAATGCTCGAATTCGATCTGGAAAGCCTCGTTCCCACCGGGCGGACGCCGAGATTCGGCATCTGACGTAAGCAGATGCCACAGGGCCCACCAACAAATCCCGCACCTTACGCTCCTGGCGCGAACTGATGCGGTTCATCGAAGCGTGCGGGTCGGTCGGCACTGGCGGAGGCACGCTACTTGAAACGCTAGAGGTCCGTCACTGGGCGAGGGAGTATCACCGTAACCAGTTCGGACCGACTGAACTCATACGTAACAATGATGTGGCAGGGTACGGTACCCGTGCCCAGCGCATCTTGCGTGAGGGCGAAGGTAATGGTACCATTTGGCGGCTATTCGGCATTACGCGCTACGTTGAACGCGATGGTCGGGTTTATCTCGAACTAGAGGCGATCGGGCTGAGCCGCGACGTTCCGGCTTCGCTTCGATGGCTGGTCGAACCGATAGTCCGCCGAATTTCGCGAGGGTCACTCTCGACATCTCTTCCACAGACCGAAAACGCGGTGCGCTTACGTGCTGAACTCGCCAACCGTAAGACTGTGAATGGGGAATCGATTGTCGCCACGGCCCGCAGAGGTTCAGCGGCTCATGGTTTACGCGCAGCTCACTCATCTCGCTAGCACGGGTTCACTCCTGCCGCTGATTCAACAAGCTGCGTCATACCTTTTCCAACGAGGCCCGCAGCCTTCCAACCAGTGCCGGAAGTAAGGAGGAGCCGTAAAGTGGTGAGGGAACAGATGGCAATTCGGCCGAAAACCGGGTTCAGTTTGTGCGGACGTTTCTGCAGAGAGGGCTGAAAAGAAGATCGCTGACGATGAACAATTCCAAGGACGCCGGCAAACCAATTTCATTCAATCTTTCGAGCGTGCACGATGAACCTCTTGGGCGCGTTTCCCACGTAATAAAACGGATAGCAGGTCACCAGCGTCAGGTCACGTCCGGGAGCCCGTGCCAGCACTCCTACATCGGAAGGCCACACGATTTCGGTCTTCGTGACCGAGTAGTGCGAGGTGCCGGCCGGAGTCCTCAGGTCAATCCTGTCATTCGACTGCAGGGCTTGTAGCGGGCGGAAGTACGTGTCCCGATGCGCGGCGATTCCGATGTTGCCGCTGCTTTGCGGAAACGCAGTCCCCGGAATATGCCCGGCACCGAATTTCAAAATCCTTGCGTCGTCGCCTTCAAAAACCATGACCGATATGTGGAGGCGGGGAATATCGAGTTCTCCGATCACGTCCCCTTGGCGAACCAAGTTCCTACTAGGTACAGGTGGCGGCGTAGATCGACCGGCTACAGCCGTCCGGTTCAGCCACTCTTTGGCAAGCCGTTGCGCTGCAGCAGCGTCATGCAGCCTCCAATAATGCCAGCCTAGAACCGCAGTGCCCCCAAGTATGAGGGCGCTGCTGAGCCAGGTTAGCAATCCACGATTAGCCATGGACCGCTTCGTTTAAGCTTGAGACTTGCAAAAGGACACGAACGCGGTCAACATACCGGATCCCAACATAGCGATGCCCGCTAAGAGTTGCATCCCGGTGTTTCCCGCTGTTTCGGGCAGGGTGGTGCTCAGTTGGCCGTCACTATTCGCGGCCGGAATCACCAATTGCTCTTCCGCCGTTACTGAAATGCTTTCCTCCGCCATCACGGTTGGCTCCGTGGTCGCGTCCGTGGCGGATGGCAGTGGTGTTGGAGCCGGAGCATCTACCGGCGCGGGAGCCACAGCTGGGGTCGAGTCAGACCTCGCTTCCAAACGCTCGCTCTTGGGGTACACAAACTCCCAACCGTAATTGTCGCCCGGATAAAACCAGCTGTGAATCGCTTCCGGACTGTCCCCCCGCCGCTCCTCGAAGTGAATGATCGGTTTGTCAGGTGCCTCCATGAGGTAGTCGGGAACGGCTATGGTAGTCGTCACCAGGCTTTCGTTGCCTTCAGCATCCACCGAGAATATCTGAACGATGTTCCGTTCCGAATCGCTGTCCAAGAGCTGGAAGACATACTTCCCGGCAGCGAGTACTTTCCCGGGAACCTCCACCGGCCCGCTGAATTGGAACTCCGTTTTCTTATTCCAATCGTCCCCCATTGCCGGCGTGATCATGGAACTCACAAGGGCCAGGGATACGCCGACCAAACTGCCTTCA